>Ga0172379_10010109_pt1 | contig 11497 bp, 10 predicted proteins | sample GrowelOW334metaG_FD_119756 | JGI IMG/M metagenome (GOLD analysis project Ga0172379, IMG submission 119756) | Groundwater microbial communities from an aquifer near a municipal landfill in Southern Ontario, Canada - Groundwater well OW334 metaG | ecosystem: Environmental > Aquatic > Deep... | reverse complement strand
GGAGAAATGCGCCAGGATTTGGTGACGGGTAAATGGGTGGTGGTAGCGACGGAAAGATCGCAGAAACCAAGTGATTTTACTACGGGACAGAAAAGGCCGCAGCGGATGGCTAAATATAAAGAGAAGTGCCCATTTTGCCAGCTGGATAAATATCCGCAGAAGCCGGATATTGTGCGTTTGCCAGATGATCCAGAGGAATGGGAGGTACACATTTTTGGCAACAAATACCCAGCATTTAATCCATGCGACGAATTCAGAAGTTGGCAGCAAGGCCCCTATCGGGCGATTGAATCCGTGGGGTATCACGAAATATTGGCAACACGATGGCATGATGAGGCAGATGCTTATTTAACACAGCGACAGATGGCTTTACAGATCGAGGCTTTGGAGCTGCGTTACAGGCAGCTCAGAGAAAAACCTTCAGTCAGTTATATACAGATTATTAAGAATAGCGGGGAAGGAGCGGGGGCTTCCTTGGAGCATCCGCATAATCAAATTTTTACTGTACCGGTAATTCCTAGTGATGTACATGATATTTTAATGGGAGCGGAAAAATATCGGCAACAGCATAACGAAAATGTTTTTCAGACAATAATTGATTGGGAGAAGCGTGAAGGAGTGCGATTGATTGATGAGAATGATGATTTTATCTTATTTTGTCCTTATGCGTCGCGAGTTGCCTACGAGATGTGGATTGTACCAAAAAAACATGATCCATATTTTGAAAATATGACGCCTAAACAGCGTGATAACCTGGCAGAGCTATTGAGAGGTGCCTTAGCTAGGTTGTATGTGGGTTTGAACGATCCGCCTTACAACTATTACATTTTATCAGCGCCATGCGATGATACGGGGTTTGTTTCAGATCGGAAAATTTATAAGAATTTCCGGTGGCATATTCAAATACTGCCGCGTTTAAGCAAGTGGGGCGGTTTTGAAATGGGGACTGGACTAGAAATAACGACCGTACTGCCCGAGGAAGCGGCCGCGTATTTGCGGGGACAGAATATTGACCAGCTGTTAGTTTAGCGATGCAATTATTAATTGACACTTTTCAGAGTTTACCGCCGTTCATAGCGACTTTTTTAATCGCTATGCTTCCTGTGAGTGAGCTGCGTGGAGCAATACCAGTAGCAATTTTAATATATGATACACCGTGGCCATTAGCTATGGTGATCGCGATTGCAGGCAACATGTTGCCAGTATATTTTTTGTTACTGTTTTTTGAGGTGGTAGCAAATTGGTTGATGAAGAGATTCCACTGGGCTAAATGGCTATTCGATTGGCTGTTTGAACGGACAAGGCGAAAATTAAATGTTCAAGTGAGAAAATATGGTTATTGGGCATTAGCGATATTTGTGGCAATACCATTGCCGGCGACTGGTGCTTGGACGGGAGCGATGGCAGCATTTGTGTTTGGTTTGCCGAAAAAAAAGTCTTTTCTGGCCATACTGCTTGGAGTTTGTTTGGCGGCAATTGTTGTGACGATAGTGACGATTAGTGGCAACGCTGTGATGATGAAGTTATTATTGATAAAGTAAAGACATGTTAAGTAATAAAAGAAATGGATTGGTAGTGGCTAATTGGAAGATGGAGCTTTCCTACAAAGGTGAGGTAGAGGCCGCGAAAGCGATTAAAAACTTAAGCAAAGGCCACAACTGGGCAAACACAAAGTTGGTAGTTTGTCCGTCCTATCCCTCCCTATCGGCAGTAGCGCAAGAATTGGCCAAAGTAGATGGAGTTGAAATAGGTGCTCAAAATGTGCATGCGGAAGATAAAGGTGCGTGGACTGGAGAAGTCAGCCTTAATCAAATTGCACCGTTTGCGCAGTGGTGTATTGTTGGTCATTCAGAACAACGCAAATTAACAGGTTTGAATGATGAGCAGGTGGCCCAAACGGCAGCCAGACTGATTCAACGTGGTATTACGCCCATCGTGTGTTTGGGTGAGACTGCGGAACAAAGAGTGCAGGACAAAACTATTGAAACGGTAACTGGACAAATGAAGAAGTTGTTAGCGGTCATGACGAAAATGCTGATGGCCAAAGTAGTAGTTACTTATGAGCCGGTTTGGGCGATTAGTGCGAATAACCCGACAGAGTTGCCGGATCCGTCTGATATGGCGGGTACAATGCTGCTATTGAGGAAAATAGTATCCGCGGAATTTGGCAATGAAACAGCAGAGCGAATGATGGTTTTGTATGGAGGCAGCGTTAAGGGGAGTAATGTAGCGGGGTACGTTAAGGAGCCAGGGGTGAATGGTGTGTTAGTGGGAAGCGCGTCAACACAGCCGAGGCAATTAATAGAGATAGTAAATTTAGTGGATAGTTTAATCGAGTGAAAGGATAATATGCTAGTTAAACCGCATGATTATATAAATGACGCTCTGAACAACCATTATGCGTTGGGATCGTTTAATAGCGTTAACTTGGAGATGACACAAGCGATCATTAAGGCGGCAGAAAAAAAGAAATCAGCGGTTATAGTACAAACATCCGAAGGTGCTATTGAATACGCTGGGTTGGCGGCAATGGCTGGCATGGTGAAGATACTGGCTGAGGAAAGTATTGTACCGGTTATAATGCATTTGGATCACGGAAAAAGTTTGGCTATCGTCCGGAAATGCATTGCGGCAGGATACGGGTCTGTGATGATTGATGCTTCAAAAGAATCATTGGCGGAGAATGTTGTCATTACACAGGAAGTGGTTGAAGTGGCTCATGCGCATGGAGTTTGGGTTGAGGCAGAGTTGGGGGCAATCTTGGGTATGGAAGGGGCAATGGGGTTGCACGGAGGGCGAACACCAGATGATTTTTTGACTAAACCTCAACAAGTAGTTGATTTTGTGGAGCAAACCGGAGTAGACGCTCTAGCAGTATCGGTTGGGACGATCCATGGTGCATTCACCGGGCAGGAATATATCAGATTTGAGCTGGTGGAGAGGATTGAAAAAATTGCTCCTGATTTGCCGCTAGTTATACATGGCGCATCCGGTATCACTAATGAACACTTGCGACGAGTGGCGAGCACCGATGTTTGTAAGATTAATGTAGATACTGAAATGAGAATTGCTTTCACGGAGGCGGTGAAAGCTTATTATAATGTTACTCATGACAAAGTGGATATTCGAGATATTCTTGGTCCAGCGCGAGAAGCTATGCAACAAGTAGTGGAAATAAAGCTCGATGTGTTTGGATCCAGTGGTATGGCTGATGTTTGATATGCTACCCTAAAAATATAAATTCTTTATGAGTAAAAACAATAAACAACCGGGTGCTTGGGATGTCGTGGCGATTGGTGATACGACGCAGGATGTGTTTCTGGAAATGAGTGATGCGCAAGTGAAGTGTGATAAGGATGGGGAAAATTGCAAAATTTTATTTGATTTTGCGAATAAAATTGCTGTAGATAAGAAAACTGACATACCGGCCGTGGGGAATGCCGCTAATCACGCTATTGGTGTGGCTAGGTTAGGTTTGCGAGCAAGTATCTATACCGTAGTGGGCGATGATGTCCAAGGACATCTGGCGACAGAGGTGTTTCGGGAAAATAACGTGGATAATAATTATGTTGTTTTTGATAAAAGCAAGGGGACTAATTTGTCGGTGGTGATAAATTTTAAGGGAGAACGAACTATTTTTGTTTATCATGAGCCGCGCCAATACCGTTTACCAGAGCTGGCGCGGACGGATTGGATTTATCTGACATCGGCATCCGGTGACGGAGTCGAAGAGTTGCATGCACAGGTGCTGGAATATATGAACAAGACGCCAGGGGTGAAAATGGCATTTAACCCAGGGACTCACCAAATGCATTTAGGAAGGGATAAATTAATTAAACTGCTGGAAAAGACGGAAGTTTTGTTCCTAAATCGTGAGGAGGCGGCCGATGTGTTGAACGTTGAGACTGATGATGTTAAAGAACTGATTCACGGGTACCACCAGCTTGGCGTGCGGATGATGGTGCTGACTGATGGTCCGGATGGATCATACGCATCGGATGGCAAGATGATATGGTACGCCGATATATTCAAGGGTCCGGTTGTTGAGCGTACAGGAAGCGGTGATAGCTACGGATCAGGTTTTCTCGGTGCATTGATGAAGGGTAAGTCTGTTCCGGAAGCCATGAATTGGGGTAATGCCAACTCTACGTCGGTGGTACAATACATTGGAGCACGTGAAGGATTATTAGATGAAGGGGCAGTAGAGAAAATGATAGCCAGAAACCAAACTACCCAACCCCAAGAGTTTGCCAAGTGGTAGGAGCAATATAAAGAAAGGTATTGTTAATAATTGATAAATATATGGAAGAGAGCAGAAAAATAAAGTTAGCAATTAACGGGTTCGGTCGGATTGGCCGAGCAGCATGTAAAGTGGCGTTGGAGTATGATGAGATTGAGCTGGTGGCAATAAATGATTTAGGGGAAATAGCTAACCTGGGTTATTTATTGCACTATGACTCTGTGTATGGCCGGTACAGCCGAGCCGTAAGGGTGGAAGGGGATGGACTAGTAGTAGGTGATACGAAGATAAAGATATTTAGCGAGGCGGAACCGAAGAAATTGCCGTGGGGTAACTTGGGGATAGACGTGGTGATTGAATCAACGGGTGTATTTAATGACAAAGCAGGAGCGGCGGGGCACATCGAAGCAGGGGCAAAAAAAGTAATTATTTCGGCACCGACTAAAGATGAATCAATTCCTACGATTGTGCTGGGTGTGAATGATGAAAAGATGGCTGGCAATGATATAATTTCTAACGCTTCGTGCACTACTAATAACGCAGCGCCAGTGATGAAAGTGGTTGATGAATTGTTTGGCGTAAAAAAAGCCATGTTAACAACGGTACATGCCTATACAGCAACGCAGGGTTTAGTGGATGCACCAGCTAAAAGTGATTGGCGGCGCGGAAGGGCGGCCGGAGTAAATATAACTCCATCTTCAACGGGGGCAGCAGTGGCGGCAACGTTAGCGTATCCGAAAATCAAGGGTAAGTTTGATGGAGTGGCACTGCGGGTACCAGTGGCGGTGGTGTCGATTTCTGATTTTGTGATGCTGGTTAAGAAGAAAGTAACCGTAGAGGATATTAACGCGGCCTTTGAAGATGCGGCAGATAAAGGCGGTGATAAGTGTGTGCTGGGCGTAACTAGCGAACCGGTGGCGTCCAGTGATTTTATCGGCGATCCTCGTTCAGCCATTGTTGACTTGGCGATGACCAGAGTGGTGGATGGTGATTTAGTGAAAGTAATGGCTTGGTATGATAACGAGTGGGGATATTCGAACCGACTTATTGAACAAGTAATGTTATTAGGAAAGTAGATATGAAATTAACTTTTTTTGACGCACAACCAGGGGATACTGATCGACTAGCATTGGCGCTGCCTGATTTTGAGGTGGAAGTAGTGGAAGGGACATTGCAGGAGAATGTGGGTCAGGCGATGGAGGCAGACTTAGTGTCAGTCTTCGTGACTTCAAAAGTACAGAAGGGAGAAATGGAAAAAATGCCGCGGGCGAAAATGATTGCGACGCGTAGCACAGGTTATGATCATATTGATTTAGTGGAAGCAGCTAAGCACAAGATGACTGTGGTTAATGTGCCGACGTATGGACAGAATACAGTGGCTGAGCATGCTTTTGCCTTAATCTTGGCATTGTCGCGAAAAATATTTCAATCATACGAGAAGACAGAAAATATGGATTTTGATCGTGATGGCTTGGAAGGTTTTGATTTGAAGAACAAAACGTTAGGTGTCGTAGGCAGCGGGAATATTGGACGGCATAGTGTAATGATCGGACGTGGTTTTGGCATGAAAGTATTAGTTTATGATATAAAACCGGACGAACAGCTTGCTAAGGAAACCGGCTGTACTTTCACTACTGATCTCGATGAACTATTGCAGAAAAGTGACGTCATTACGTTGCACGTGCCTTATATCCCTAATGTTACCCATCATCTGATAAATAAACAGAACGTAACAAAAATTAAACGCGGGGCAATTCTGGTTAATACCTCGCGAGGAGCGGTGGTTGATACTGAAGCTTTGTTGTGGGCGCTGGAGGATGGAATTTTAGCTGGGGCGGGTTTAGATGTTTTAGAGGAAGAAAATCCGACATTTGATCACATTGGGTTATTGTCCAAGGGTTTTCCCGCGGGGCAGGATATTGCCACATTGTTACGCAACCATATATTGGTAGCGCGGGATGACGTAATTATTACACCGCACAATGCTTTTAATAGCACGGAAGCCAAACAGCGCATATTTGATACAACTATAGAAAATATTAAGGCATTTGCGGCGGGTAAGCCGGTTAATGTGGTGGAGAATAAATAGTTGATTAGATAGGTTAACGAAGCCGGCAGTCTGATAGTTTTTTGGGGTGAGGCGGATTGCAGTGGGTGAATATAGTATGATGAATCAGGGGATGGTGTAACATAATAATATGATAAGAAAGCTGAGGACGATGGATGACGTGTTGTTGGACGGCAGGGATGTGCTGGTTCGGACAGATTTTAATGTGGCAATTGGAAAGGATGGCGTGGTCAATCAAGATGAGGATTATCGGATATCTGCGGCTATGCCAACAATCGAGGAACTGATACAACGACGGTGTAAAGTCATGTTGCTGACCCATTTAGGTAGGCCTGGTGAAGAAGGGGGCAATTTGGACCTGGGGCCAATCCGGCGGAGATTGGAGGATCTGTTAGGTGAGGAAGTTAGACAAATTGATTCATTGTCAGTTAGTCGGGTGAGTGCAGTTGTGGCGGGGATGGAGGGTGGTACGGTTGCACTATTGCCAAACATTCGGGAAGACGAGCGAGAAATGAGCCGTAACAAGGGTTTAGCAGAAGAGCTAGCTAGGATGGCAGAGGTATATTTGAATGAAGCATTTAGCGTGTCGCACCGCGACCAAAGTTCAGTGGCGTTAGTGCCTACTTTATTACCCTCTTGTGCGGGGCGGCGAACAGTGATGGAGTACGAGACGTTAAGCAGTCTAATGGATCAGCCAAGTCGGCCTTATGTTGCAATAGTAAGCGGTGCAAAAGTTGAGACAAAAGTGTCAATCATTAACAGTTTGCTAAAAGTCGTCGACCAGATTTTGGTAGGAGGGATGATAGCTAACACGTTCTTAGCGGCCAAGGGGTATTGTTCTCCAGAATTGCACCGACCGGAAGACATTAATGAGGCGAAAAAGATTCTGATGAAAGCAGATCATCAGCTGGTTTTGCCGGTTGATGTTGTGGTGAGTAGTCAGGCAAAAAAAATCCAAGCAAAAGTAGTGGATGTTAAGAAAATGTTGAAGCAGGTCGATGGGATTTGGGATTTGGGCCCGAAAACGATCGAGCTCTACCTGGAGATTTGCCAACGAGCAAAAACAGTGATGTGGAATGGTCCGGTGGGTAAGTTTGAGGATCCCGTATATGAAAAAGGTACATATTCTTTGGCTGAAGGTTTGTCGCGTTTACAGGCAAAGGTTGTGGTGGGAGGCGGAGATACAGTTCATGCTCTGGAAAAATTGAGGTTAGTTAGCAAATTTGATCATGTCTCGGTAGGCGGTGGAGCGATGGTGGCACTCTTGGAGGGTAGCAGGATGCCGGGATTAGAGCCATTGTTTGTTAAGGATGAATGACGTGAGTATTACGGGATGCCTAGAATAGAAAAAATTGTCGGACGAGAGATACTGGATTCGCGAGGTCATCCAACAGTGGAAGCGGTAGTGCTGTGCGCGGGAGGTATATCTGGAGCAGCTATGGTACCTTCTGGTGCGTCTACTGGACGACATGAAGCCGTGGAGTTGCGCGATAATGACAAAAAAAGACACAGAGGCAAAGGAGTGTTGAAGGCAGTGGGTCATATAGAAGGAGAAATATATGCAGCTTTAACAGGACAAGACACAGCAAATATCCAAAAAATTGACCGAATATTACTGGAATTAGATGGTACGACAGATAAATCAAGATTGGGCGCTAATGCTATCTTGGCTGTTTCATTAGCATGTGCACGAGCGGAGGCGTTGGTGCAGGGATTGCCTTTATATTTATATTTGAAACAGATTTTTCCTAATCGCCCAGCCGTTTTACCAGTACCGCAAATGAATCTGATTAATGGTGGGAAGCATGCTAGCAACAATCTGTCGATTCAGGAATATCATTTGTTACCAATTGGCTCGCCAACTTTCTCTGAGGCTTTGCGGATGGGCGTAGAAATTTATTTTACCTTGCGCGATATGTTGGTGGAGAAAGGTTTTCAGGTGGAAGTGGCTGATGAGGGAGGCTTTGCGCCAAAATTAGAAAATAGCGAGATGGCGTTTACTTTTTTGGTCAGGGCTATTGAGCAAGCTGGGTATATACCTGGGGTGGATGCATTCTTAGGGATTGATGCAGCAGCGAGTGAGTTCTATGACAACGAAAGCAAGCAATATACTCTGGATGGCCAGTTAATGTCGGCAGTTGATTTGGCGTTTCAATATAAAACGTGGCGAGAGCGGTACCCAATAATATCAATCGAGGATCCATTTGCTGAAGATATGTGGGATGACTGGAAGTTGTTTACTGCGAAGAACGGAGATTATGTACAGGTAGTGGGTGACGATCTTTATGCGACCAATAGTACAAGGATACGGGAAGGCATTGTACAAAATGCGACTAACGCGGTGTTAATCAAGCCCAACCAAGTTGGAACGTTAACAGAGACAATGCAAGCGATTGTTTTGGCCCAGGAGGCTGAGCAAAATATTGTGGTTTCGCATCGATCAGGTGAGACAGAGGATGCGTTTATTGCTGATTTGTGTGTGGCAGTGGGAGCGGGTCAGATCAAAACGGGTGCACCATCCCGTTCGGATCGTACAGCCAAGTATAACCGTTTGTTGGCCATTGAGGATGAAAGCGGGGGCGACCTGTCACATGATCTACAGCCTTTTCTAGAAAAGGCTAAGCAGGGGTACGGAGCTAATTGAGGAAGTACGTAAGTTAGAAGTACTAAAATTATTTGAAACAATAGCCTCTTTTAATGGGATTCCTAGAGTATAAATGTGGTATAATTTAGGGCACTATGAAAACGGAAGAACAGCATGTAGTTTGGGAACGTCGTCAGACAGAAATCTGGGATAGAATATTTCAGGCCATGTCGGACGTGGTGTCAGTGGCAGAAACGCTGGACAATTCAGTCGGACAGAAACAGCTACAAGAACAATTGATGAAATCGGCTATGTGCATCGGGGTAAAATTGGTGCGGGCTAATGCGTCTGGTCGCGCGACGAAGTTTGAAAAATATTTAGAAGAGGCGAGAATGAAAGCCATTGAGACGGATTATTGGTTGCGATTAATATATGTATTGCAACAAAGAGAAGAAGTGCAGCGAGACCTGTCTAGTGTTATTTCACAATATGCAGCAATCATTAATATGCTTAACAAGTTTATCAAGCATACCAAGGATGAGCCTGACGTTATCGCTCGCCATGCCAGAGGTCCGAAGATAAATATGTAAGGCGAGCAAATCTTGGTTGGAGTTATTTATCAATATAACTGCAGTAGATGTGTGGGTATAAGGACCGGCCGAGGAGACAAGAGTTTATGGTAGTGGAAAATTTCGATTGATCGATATAAAGAATAAGTAGGATGGGCTGTGGTTAAAATTAAGGGAAGAATTAGTTATGGCTAAGGCATGGGGAATTAAGGCAGGAGGAATGGCGGATTTTGTGTCGCTGGAACAGATCCAAAAGACACTGTTGCAACAGCGGGGTGTTAAGAAAAGTCAGATGGATGATTATTTTTCCCCACAGGTTGATACTGGTATGCATGATGCATATCTGATGGCTGATATGGATAAGGCAGTTAGTCGGATTAGCAGTGCGATACAGAAGAAAGAACACATACTGGTTTATGGCGACTATGACGTGGATGGAGTATGCAGCACAGCTATTTTGATGTCAGCTTTACGGGAATTAGGAGCAAGGGCAGTGCCATTTTTACCGCATCGAACGGATAACGGCTACGGTCTAGACGGTAATGTGTTGCGTGAATTATCGGCGCAATACGACTTATTAATTACAGTTGATTGTGGAATAAGTAATAGTGCGGAGATTGAGTGGTTGAATAGTCGGGGGAAGGACAGTATTGTCACGGACCACCATTTGGTACCGGACGTGTTACCAAAAGCGGTAGCTGTTTTACATCCGAACCATCCAGCTGGCACGTATCCCTTCCCTTTTTTGTGCGGCGCTGGTGTGAGCTGGAAGTTAGCTATGGCGTTATTGGCTAATAAGAGAGCTGATCGAGGTAGCAATCAGGAGCAGATATTTAATTTACTTGGTCTAGCTTGCTTGGGGACCGTAGCTGACATGGTACCATTAATTGGAGAAAATCGGGTGATAGTAAAATATGGATTACGTTCTCTGATGGCGAGCAATAACCCCGGCTTAAAAGCATTGGTAGCTGCTGCGGGCCTTGGTCGCAATAGTATTAGTGCTGAAATGATCGCTTACCGGATAGCCCCCTTGATTAATGCGGCGGGACGAATAGGTCATCCGCAAACAGCTCTTGATTTATTATTAGCTGATAGCGAGAAGGCAGCGGGAGAAGCAATTGTGAAACTAAAGCAATTGAACCAGGAGCGAAGACGCATTGGACAGGTGGTACAAAATCAGGCTGAATTAGCGGGCGCGGAGGGTGAAAATATTATAGTGGCAGCTGACACGAGTTGGCCGGCGGGTGTATTGGGATTAGTAGCGGGACGTCTTTGTGATAAATATCAGCGTCCGGCGGTGGTAATTGGCAGTGCAGGAAAGGTAGCGATTGGTTCAGCTAGAGCACCGCTGGGTATAAATATTGTGGAAGTGTTAAAGCCATTAGGCAGTTTATTGACCCGGTTTGGCGGTCATGAAGCAGCCGCTGGTTTTACTCTGCCCATTGAGAACATTGCACAAGTAAAGGAGTCGTTGTATGCCAACACGGTTAACTGGGAATTTCAGGGGGAGAAGGTGCATGGACGCGCAGACATTGTATTGCAGCCGCAACTCGTGGGCTGGGACTTGATTGATATGTTGGAACAAATGGAGCCTTACGGACAGGGCAATGAAAGACCAGTTTTTATGATGCGCAACATATACTTAGGGCATTGGGGCAGGGTGGGCAAGAACAAAGAGCACGCTAAATTGATTTTTAATGTTAATGATGATTTATTAGAAGGTATCGCTTTTGGTTTGGTAAGCGAGTTAGAAAATTCTGGGATCAGAGCACAGGAAATGGTTGATGTGTTGGGTTGTTTGGAAGTGAATGAATATAATGGACGACGGAGCGTGCAAATGAACATTAAAGATATTAGCCGAGCTGGTGAGGTAGCGATTATCGAGGAGTGATTAATCTGGATAAGTTAGCAGAAAAAATAAGATAATTAATTTATAACAGTGAAAGCAAGTTTACACACCGACGGAGGCGCGAGAGGAAACCCGGGTCCATCAGCAATAGGCTTTGTGCTTGAGATACCAGGACAGGCAATTATTG
>Ga0172379_10010108_pt1 | contig 11497 bp, 13 predicted proteins | sample GrowelOW334metaG_FD_119756 | JGI IMG/M metagenome (GOLD analysis project Ga0172379, IMG submission 119756) | Groundwater microbial communities from an aquifer near a municipal landfill in Southern Ontario, Canada - Groundwater well OW334 metaG | ecosystem: Environmental > Aquatic > Deep... | reverse complement strand
TATTCGTGTCCTGAAGTACTCAGGTACGGAAACAAAAGAGAGTTCATAATTTCACTTACAGGGCCATTACCTTCTTCGGCGTTGCTTTCCAGCAACTTCAGTTATTATGAACCTTTGTAACTCTTCTTGAATAAATCCAACGTTTCCGCCCTACAACCCTCGCGCGAAGCGCGCAAGTTACAAGTAGAAAGTTAAAAGTAGAAAGTCCGACGTCGTTGTCGTCACTTTTCACTTTTCACTTTTCACTTTCAACTCTGCGTGCTTCGCACGAGTTTGGGCTTCTTCCTTTTCGCTCGCCGCTACTTGGGAAATAATTTTGTTTATTTTCTTTTCCTCCGGGTACTGGGATGTTTCGCTTCCCCGGGTATACTTTCCGACGTTAAATTCGGAATTACCAGATTTTGTCTGGTAGGGTTTCCCCATTCGGAGATCCACGGTTCAAAGGTTGCTCGGCACCTCCCCGTGGCTTATCGCAGCCAAGCTACGTCCTTCATCGCCTCTTAGAGTCTAGGCATCCACCATATGCTCTTACTTTCCTATTAGGAAAGTTAAAAACCACTTTTACAAGACACCACCGCTGGTCCTTCTTGTAAAAAACTTTATACTTACTTCGCCACGCCATAGCTCATCCGAGCGACGGCGGGCTTTTTTGATTTACCTGCTTCCTGTCGTTCGCTCGGCTAGAGCAACGACAGGCTTGCTTCGCCCGCCATAGCCCATTGAGAGCGACGGCGGGCTTTCTGTCTGCGGGGCGAAAAAACCCTACCGATGAATTTGCATTCAAACGGCGTATTGTTAATTCCCGCGACAGGATTCTGATTTCAAAAAGCATTATCGCTCTGTCATCTTAAGAAAAAATCGCCCCAAGGCGACCGTAGCAATACAATAGTATTACTGAGTCACCCTACTGAAAGATTATTTTCTTTTCCATATAGTGTAACGTCCATTATATACAAAACGATTTCAATGTCAACACTTTATTTTATGGCTAAAAATATGACTATTTTTATACTTAAAAAATGGTGTAAAATAAATGCCGTGTGATTGATAAGCAAAAAGCAATAAGCAAAAAGCAATAAAGGGATACGACGGCGTCAGTCTCTTGTTGTTTTTTGCTTATTACTTGTTGCTCATTCCTAGTTACTTCGTAAAGTTTTCCGTTTACATTACTGAAAAATTTTTTTATTATTATCAGGAAGGAGCATTATAAAAAAAATCCGATTCTTGCAATGGAAAATTCACAAAAAATTCTTATCGTTGAGGACGACCATTTTCTCGGAGATTTGCTCGTCGATTATTTGAAGAAACACGGGCTCCGGGCGTACCTTGCGAAAGACGCCGAAACGGCTTTGAAAATGATACGGCAAGAAAGACCTCTTTTGGTGCTTCTCGACCTGCTCCTCCCCGGAATGAACGGGCTCGAGTTATTGGAAACGTTAAAAAATGAAGATATTGTTCCCGACCTCCCGGTTATCATTCTTTCAAACCTTTCTCAGAAAGAAAAAATAGAACAAGCCATTAACCTCGGCGCAAAAGATTTTTTGGTTAAAGCGAGTTTTGACCTCAGTGAGATCACCCAAAAAGTAAAAAATATTCTCGGAATTTCCGAAGAAGAGGTGAAGAATATTCCGGAACAACCAAAAAATTAATACCGATATTTTTCTTTTTTTGAGTAAGACGTCTAAGAAAACTTTATGAAAAATAACACGATCGTTTTTATCGGGGGAGCATTTGCCGGCGGAATTATGGAAGGTATCTTCCTTTGGATTTCTTCCGCATACCCAGGAGAAGTCGTTTCTTTCTCTCTTTTTGAACAATCAACACTCCTTCTTTTTATCCTCTTGGGAGGAGTAGCCTCGTTGGCATTTTCCTATAAAAAGCGATTCGATGCCGATGAGGGGGTCATCGCAAAACATCAAGGAGACAACAAAGCCAAAGACGATCTGATCTCTATGACACTCCACCATATCAGAACGCCCTTGACCGGAATGATGTGGAGCACAAAAGAACTTTCCGTTGAGACACCGGCCGACGACCCGCAAAAAAACCGTATAGAAAAACTGCACGAAGAGACAGTGCGCATTCTCGCCACAGTGGAAAAACTTTTAAAAACATCAAGAGAGAACAACGGACGTTCGTCGTACTGCTTCGAGGAGTACTCCACAGAAAAACTGGAACGCCTCATTTCAGAAAGTATTTCAAAAATGAAGCCCGCCGCCTACGCCAAAGACATTTCAGTGGAAACGGAAACTTCTCCTCTCTCACAAAAAACGGCAAAGATTGACGGTGACAAGATCATCACGGTGGTACAAACTCTGTTCGAAAATGCGATACACTACACGAAGTCTGGAGGTGGCATCAAGATCAGGATGGAAGAAAAGAAAGACGGTTTTTTGTTTTATATCAGTGACACGGGGATTGGCATCCCACCCGACGAACAAAGTAAAATATTCACCCAATTTTATCGGAGCACAAACGCCAAGCGAGCGCGTTCCGACGGACTCGGTATCGGATTATTCCTCGCAAAGTCATTTGTCGACGCGCACGGAGGCAACATAACCTTCACCTCGTCCGCGCAGGGCACGACCTTCATCGTCCGCATCCCCATATCCGAACCGAATAACACAATACCGAAACAAGAAGAAAAACCGCCGACAGATACGACGATTTAAGATTTATGAATTCGGACCTTTATTGCAAAGGTCAGGCGTCACCCCCTATACATCCTCTTGCGAGTTCGCAGGGAGCTCTCGTTTTTGATAAACAGTTGCTCACGGGAAACTTTCGCTGCGGCCGGCCCTAAATTTTAGATACAACTTGACAAATCTATTTAGATTTGATATATTTACTCTCAAATAACGTTCCTTAACTTTTGGAGAAATACCATGAAAACCAGTGTTCATGCTATTATAACATTTTACGGCTTTATTTTCGATGAACACTTTGACTTTAAAACTATTATCGATGCTGTTTCTATCCCCGATTTTGAAAAAAAAGAGAAAGAATGGCTTGAAGAGAAAAAATCAGAAATTCTTAAAAGAGTCGCCAACGCCGCTTCTACAAAACCAGTGGGAATTCATTCCATTACACACGAAGCTGTTGAATAATTCTGGTTTACTTTGGGGGCGCATCATCCGATGCGTTCCTTTTTTTTGTTGCGTCTAAAATTTAGGGCCGGCAAGCCTTATCCCGAAACATTTACCGCGACTTTGTTTCACCCTCCGTAGCAATAAAAAAGGAGCGGTTTTACCCGCTCCTGTCTATTTCTCCCTAAAGAACAACTTTTAAGATCAGATCTTTTTTGCAGCCGCCGCGCGGAATTCGTCCATAAGGGCGGTATCTTCCGTTTCGGCGTCCATTTTTGCCAGCTCAGCATCAATGTTGAATCCGGTCGTGGAATCAAGGTCGGCTTCGAGGCGTTTGTCGGAATGCAGTTCCGACTGAACTTCCTTGAGCTCGCCATTCAACTCATCCATGAACGATGTATCAATGGTCTTTCCGCCTTTTACTTTGTCGCGCAGCTTCAAAGCGTCTTTGTTCGCCTGAATGGCTTTTAAGATCGCCGGCGCGTTACTGCGGACTTGTTCGAGCGCAGCTAGCGCTTGCTTATAGTTAGCATATGCCAGATCATAACTTTCTTTCAGTGTATCGTAGGTCGATTGCTGGCCAGAGATCTCTTTGTCCAACCCTTGAATTTCGTGCTGAACTTGACCGAGCTGTGCCGTCTTGATCGGATCGTCTACCAGTTTTGAACCGAGTACGACCAGTTTTTGGCGCCGAAGCTGGAGCTTTTCCAGCGGTTCAAGCTCGGGCGTTTCCGGGTCGGCGATGGCGCGCATTTGAACGCCGATCTGTCTTACCAATACGCGTTTTTCTTGAACTTCCGCCGCGATCGCTTTTTGGATCGCATCAAGTTTTTCTTCCGGCTTCAAGGTCGAGGCCAACATTTTTTGGATTCGACCCCCTATTGATTGGAGAAACATGCCCAGGTCTACTTTACTATCTAATGCTTTTATACTCACGGTTATTTCCTCTTTGTTTGTTATCACTGATTATTACAACATTTCCATAACATCTTCGTCCGGTTCGAACGGCGTTCCCATGAACAATCCGCCGGGACCCCGGGCTTCCCCTTTTCTCGCATCCAGATAAATAAGGTAGCGATCGCCGCCTCTTTCACGGGATGTGACAAAATATATATTGTCATTATTTTCCAGGTTGTCGCTCTTTCCGTCGATCTCGGCATTGAATCTGCCGATGTCCACGACCTGCCACGTAACGCCCGGGGTCAGATCATTCGGAAGAGAATACGGAACGGGAGATGTTTGTCCGTTCGTTTTAAATTTCCGCGCAGGACCGAACGAAGAAGATTCATTTCCTCCCGTGTAAAATTTCTGCAGCGGATACGTTTCGATCTCCCTCGCTTTGAACCATTCCGGTTTTCCGCCTTCGCGGCCGGGAACTTTCATGATCCAAATGTTTCCGGCGAGCACAATCGCCCTCGAAACAACGCCGGTCCTTGACCAAGGAGAATTTTTTATTTCCGGCGTCAACTGCGTCATCTCGTAAAGCGAGACAGCCGCCTGCACCGCGCGAGGTTTCAGGTCGTCAATAAGCTTGACCGTTTGCTTCGCTCGAATGACCGTCAGACTTTCTTTCTCGCTTATCCCCGAAGGAAGTTCATCCGTCGGCAAAGTCTGCGCGAATTTTTCATCCTCCGGCGCTCCGTATGTTTTACCTTGCACCCTGTATGAAGAAGCACCCGCACTGCCGCGCATAAGTTCTCTTGCACTATTTATCGCGATCGGAATGAGACAAACCGTCGCAATAAACAATAATACATAACCCAATATTTCCATTCTGTATATCTCCGAAAAAGTTTGAATTTTTAATAACCGCCGCCGTCACTTGAAGATGAGCCGCCGCTATAACCGCCGCTATCGCTTGAACCGCCGCCGTAACTGCCTCCACCTCCGTAACTGCTGCCGCTTCCGCTGTCATAAGAAGAACCGCTTCCATACGAGGAAGTAGAATCCTGACTCGCACGAGCCGCGGCCGCGGCAGCTTCTTCCGCTTCTTTTCTTAACCGCTCTTGTTCTTCCTGATAGTCGTCGTAGGCGCGTTTTGCTTTGCGCCCCGTACCGTCAGCTGACGATTTTGCACTACGCGCCAAATCCACCGCCCGAACGTAATCATGATCGTTCGCCGCACTGACCGCGTGTTCGAGATCGCTTACCGCGCTATTCCAGTCCGATCTTGCCGAACTTGAATATGAGCCGTAACGCTGTACATCGCCGCTTTCATCGTCGATAGTAGATCTTGCGTCCGACCGCGCTCCCGGCCATGAAGACCGCGCGTTCTCAAGAGCGATCCGTTTGGAATGAAGCCCGTCATGCAATTGCCGGACTTGTTCTGCAGAATCAAAACCCTTGCGAAGAACATTGACCGCTTCGGAAAACCGCTGGTCCGCCAAGTCCGCAAAAACTTCCGCCTTTGCGAGCGACGCATTCACTTCCAAAATTTTATCGGAAATTTCCCCCGCGTTATTCCGTACCTCTCTCCATACGCTTTCTTTGTGGTATTTGTTTAATACCGAAAGATCGCTGTTTGCTTCCGTTGATAACGAAGACAAATTTCCTATGGTTGCTTTGAGATCGTGGATCTCTTTTGTCGCCTCATCAAGAAGCGATACCTGCAGATCCGCCTCGACGATCGCCGCTTTCGAAAAATCAACCGCGTTCTTCGCGTCAAGATAAGCGGAAGCATGATCATATTTTCCTTCGACCTTTATTCGAAGCGTCGTCTCGGCCGACTTCTGCAGCCGTACCGACTCGCCGTATTTCGCATACGCAAGACGAAGTGACTTGTCGCTCCTCAATCCGCGAGAGAGAACTATGGTGGAAAGGTGATCTTCCGCTTCTTTCAAATAGAGAAGCGCACCGCCCGTAGAACTCGCCGCATTGTCGAACGCCTCTTTCTGGAAAGTTATCTCATTCCCGACCGTAACAATGAATGATCCGCAAAGATCGATATTTCTCTCAGCTATTTTGAGAAGAGAATGTGCATTCCTCGGATCGCCCGAACGAGTTGTGTCTTCTTCGGGGGGAAGGAACGCGGGAACTTTTCCGATCGTTTCATCCGCCGAACCGATAAGACCCCTCGCGTCCGCAAGCTGCGCTTCCATTGGCAGGGTGTACTTCGATAAATACGCCCCTCTTTCAGATCCGTACCGTTCGAACACCGCGCTATAATTCCGCGATGTATCGGAAGCGCGAGCGCGAAGAACAAAAAGATTTTTTCTCGCTTCCGCCGTCATGACCGAATACTCGTTCAGGTCATTTTTTACGCGAAGATGCAGACTGGAAACATTTCTTTCTCCTTTTTCAAGAAGAAGAATCACTTCGGAAGAAAACAGATATTTTTCTTTAACTTTCGCGGACGCCCCGGCTTTATCGACCAGAACGGACGCTTTTTTAAGTTTTGCATCGGCTTCTTCAAGCAGTATTTTATCCGAAACAAGATAGTGCGGTTTATACCACAGGCTGTACTTTTCAACCTCCGTGTGGAGAGCTTTCGCCTCGTTCGTTTCTTGGCTGACCATTTGTAGAGCCGAGCCATACGTTCTGTCCGCCTGCCAAGTCGGTTGTAAAACCGCAAGCCAAAAGCCGATAAGAGCAATGACGTACAACCCGATCCCCGTTGTAAATGGGCGGGAATAAGCTTTTTCAAGCCACTTATTTCGCATTACCGATCCTCCTCATATGTGATGTAATGTGTATTTTGTATTCTATTGTCAATGAAACTTCATCAAGCAATCGGCTCAATTTAGCAGATTTTACGCTGTTTGTCAATATCATCCGGCTTACACATTCATCATATCCTCCTCACGGCAAAGCTCTGTACATCTGACGGAATATCACTTTTTGGAATTCTGCGAGGGTTTTGTTTTCTATAATAACTACTTTTTCCGAGTTCAGATCTATAAAAAGCAAGCGGCTTCCGTAGATGATCTCGATGATGTTGTGATCAAAAATACTAAACTCGCTTGGCATGAATTTTATGAACCGTTCAAGACGCGGTCGTTTCTGTTTTCCCGACAGAGGGTTGCTGATAACGAGCCGTTCCAATTTCTTTGCGTCTCTTCTTACGCGATAGCCTTTTGAGAGATAACGATTCACTGAAGCGAGATCTTTTTCCGAAGTGTACCGATAAAATGTTTCTCCTCTGGGCGTGTGAGAAATCACATCATCGAATGCTTCACGGATCCCGTTCGGGCCTTCAAGAAATCGAACCTGTTCGTCGAAATGTTTTTCTCTCCGAACCGACAACTTTGAAATTTCAGACGACGCTTGATTCGACGCTTTTGCGAACTCCTCTGCGATAAGCTTCGGGTTGGTCACCTCATAGTAATTTCGTTTGCCTTTCTTTTTCATAAGAATGAAGCGATGTTTCAGAAGGTCGCGGATGGCGTCATACGCGGCCGGACGATGAAGCCCCGCAGACCCGATGATGCCGGAAGCAAGCATCGGACCATGAGATCGCAGCGTTCGATACACCGTGTGTGCATGTTTTGCGAGTCCGAGCCGTTCAAAAAGTATTTTTATGTTCATAAGTAAAGTGTACTTTATTTAGTACACTTTTGCAATGTTTTCTGCAGAATATTTTATTGTGTCGTATGATGTGTACAGGTTCGGTTCATTGACAACTGAGGAGAATCACATGACCATTGACTTAAACAAATACATCCGTAACGTTCCCGATTTTCCAAAACCCGGGATTAACTTTAAAGACGTCTCTCCCCTGCTCGGAGACCCCCGCGCATTCTCTTTCGCAGTGCGGACAATAAAAAACGAGTGGGCCGGAAAGATAGACGCGATCGCGGGACTCGACGCGCGAGGATTCATTTTTGGCGCCGCGCTTGCCTTTGCGATGAACATTCCGTTCGTAATGCTCCGCAAGAAAGGAAAACTTCCGGGAGATACCGTCGCAGTCTCTTACGACCTCGAGTACGGAAAAGCCGTTCTCGAAGCGGAGAAAGACGCCTTCCCTCTCGGCTCGCGCGTGCTCATCGTCGATGACCTTCTGGCAACGGGAGGCACCGCGGCTGCCGCGTGCGAGATCGTAAAAAGATCCGGCGCAAGAGTTGCCGGATGCGCGTTCATCGTTGAGCTTGCCGCTTTGAAAGGAAAAGCAAAACTTCCCGGACTGAAAGTTCAAACATTGGTTACCTACGAGGAGTAACATCATGAATACGAAACCTATTATCTGCGCGGATGCCATCGCTCGCTACGGATCAAAAATAGTGATCGTCGAACGCTTAAGTTCGGTTCCCGGACTGGCGCTTCCCGGCGGAAAACAAGACCCCGATGAAACCCTTTCCAAAACGGCAATCCGCGAATTTACGGAAGAAACAGGACTATCACTTTCCCTTCTTGAGGTGCTCGGCACATACGCGGAAGAAGGTCGCGACCCTCGGGGAAATTTCATCTCAACGGTTTTCACCGGCATTGCCGCAGGAATTCCAAAAGACGAAACGAGAAAAACGTGCGTGATATTCCTCGACAAAGAAGAGATACTTGCCGAGAAGGAACGTTTTGTTTTTGATCATTTTCAAGTTTTGTCGGATTATTTCAAGAGAGGATAAAATGAAGGTCATCACAGAAAAAGTCTGGTTCACGTTTACCTGCAAAGCGTGCGGTTCCGTCTGCGAGGCGGAACCCGAAGACGCAATGGCAAGAGTAGAAAGCTACGACTGCGACGGAGATCCTTTCGGATATCATTACTTCGTAGAGTGCGGAAAATGCGGATATGAAGTGCCTATTCCAAGCGAAAAACAAACCAAAAAAGTCACCGGTCTCGCTCACGCCAAAGGCAGAAGAGGAGGATACTATGGAAGTTATTAAAAAAGGCAGAAAACAAAAAGGCTGGTCAAAAGAATTCACTTGTACCAGCAAAGGCAACGGCGGAGGCGGTTGCGGCGCGGTCTTACTGGTTTCTCAAAATGATATTTACAGAACAAGCAGCACCGATTACGGCGGCGATACCGAGCATTTTACAACGTTCTGTTGTATTGAATGCGGTGTCGAAACAGACGTAAGTGTTCCAATCAGCCCGCTCGGAAAAAAACCGACGGAAGCGGAAAAAAGAGCTTACACAAAACATGCTAAGTTTCTGCCGGAAGCCGATTGAAAAAATTCAAAAACAGAAATACATTTCAAATGTTTCGGTTCGAGGTGCAACCTCGAACCGGCGACAGAAGTTCTCGTGGAAATGCAGGAACTTTTTTGTTGGTGTATCAGTTGACAATTCAAAATAACTTGCGTATTGTAAAAGCAGGTTCTTTTCAGCTTCTTTACAGGAGGTTTTATGGAAAATATCGCTCTCCAAAACCACAAGTGCTTCTCCCGTTCAGTACGATACGGATTCTACGCAACACTTCCCCTTTTCCTTCATTATGCTTTAGTAAAATCGGGTTCGATTCTTGCCAATTCAACAATGGATATGATTCTGAATGCCGAACTCATACTCCGAAAGACCGTTACGCTTTTCGGATATTTGCCTGATGGTTTTATTCCCATCTTTTGGATATCATTTGTAGTCATTCTTTGTTTATGGGAAAAAAAGAAAATGGGACCAATCAGTCCCGCGAATGAAGACTTTCTTAAAACGATGTTCGAGGCGTTGCCTTGGGTCGGCGTACTGCTTGCGGCTCATTATGTCATATTATTCACCCAACCTGACTCGCCGGCTGAATTTCAAAGTCCTTTTTCTTATTTGTCAGAGTTATTGGCAATGAAAAGCGGAGCGGGGTTTTTTGAAGAATTCCTCTGTAGACTGATATTGCTCGGCGGCATGCTTCAAATCATGAAAAAATGCAAAGTAAATTACACAATAAGTTGCATTATCGGTATTACTTTGTCGTCATTTGTTTTTGCGGAAATGCATTATTTCCACTTTTTTCCGGAATTAGGCCAAGCATACGGAGTAATTGAAAATTTCAACAATCCATATTCTCCCTTCGGATTTTTTTTCCGTTTCATATCCGGCGTGATTCTTGGTTGGATATATATCACGAGAGGATTTGCTGTTGCGGCGTGGAGCCACGCCATGTATGGATATTTCTCGCTCATTGAATTCTTCGCCTGATAAACAAAAACCGTCCCGCACACAAAGCGGAACGGTTTTTTTATTGGTCGTTATTCGTTATCGTGTCGTATAGGCAATATCTATTATACGATACTTATACTTACCTAGTCATCCGTTTCATCTTTAATTTCCCCCACGATCTCTTCAAGAACATTCTCCATCGTTACGATTCCCGTCGCGGTTTTTTCTTTTTCTTCAAACACCAGATATAAATGATGATGGCTTTTCTGCATGCTTCGGAAAATACTGTCGACAGCTCTTTCTTCGCTGACGCATTTTATCGGAGAAATGAAGTCGATAACCGGGCGCTCACGTTCGTCGGAGTTGAGCACTTTCATTATTTGGTTGACGTGGATATATCCGACGATTGTCTCCGCACTCCCTCCATCATGCACGGGAAAACGGGAATATCCGGATTGTGACACAAAATACGCGATCTGCTCGATTGGCACATCACCGTCCAGCACCTCGACTCGATCGATTGGAGTCATAATGTCCGCCACTTTAACATCGTCAAAGCGAAATACCTTTTCAATCATTTCTTGTTCGGTTTTATCGATCTCCCCGTGTTCTACCCCGAGACGGCTCATCGCGCGTATTTCTTCTTCACTAACAACGGATTGTTTATGCACCTTCATAAGCGAATTGAACATATGGTGAAGCTTGAGCAAAAACCACACGACCGGATACAAAACTACATAACACAAATAGAGCGGCTGAGAGAAACGGAGCACTAAAACGGTATTGTGAGATATGGCAAAAGATTTCGGAAGCATGTCCCCGAAGATCAAAAGACAAAATGTTGTGACGCCGGTAGAGATCCCCGCTCCGATAGACCCGAATGTTTCAACACCCCACAAAGTCGCGAGAGCCGAAGCGGAAAATTGCGCAATATTGTTTCCCACAAGAATGGTTATAAGAAGGCGCTCCGGATTATTTTTGAGATGATGCGCCAATGAGGCATTCTTTTTCTTTTGATCCTGCATTATCCGGATCTGGCTATGTCGAATGCTGAAATAAGCCGTTTCAGCACTGGAAAAAAAAGCGGATAAAACAACAAGGATCAAAAATATAAGATATTCCATGATATGTTATTAGTAATAATTGTGTTTTGAGAAAATTTAACAAAAACTGTGACTAACTTTTGGTTTTCAAAATAATTTCTAATATCTAATACCTAATTTCTAATAAAATGTCTAATGCTTAAATGCCTAAAAACGCCGCCGTCCGTTTAGAAATAAAAGCAGTTTCACTCTTATATTTCTTGCTCTCGCTCGGAAATGTAAGTTGCGACTTCCATTTCTCTCGCTCGTTTAGAAATAAAAGCAGTTTCACTCTTATATTTCTTGCT
>Ga0172379_10010107_pt1 | contig 11497 bp, 15 predicted proteins | sample GrowelOW334metaG_FD_119756 | JGI IMG/M metagenome (GOLD analysis project Ga0172379, IMG submission 119756) | Groundwater microbial communities from an aquifer near a municipal landfill in Southern Ontario, Canada - Groundwater well OW334 metaG | ecosystem: Environmental > Aquatic > Deep... | reverse complement strand
TTTAAGAGAGAAAAGAGAGAATATAATTCTAAGATAAAAAGCATATTTAAATCTGTCGATGATAAATTTTATTAGAATTTGAGCTTGATGTTAAGTTTGAGATTATATATGACACCTACTCAAGCTTTATAAACCATCTTTGTATGAAGTTTATATTAGATTGTTAAAGAAATAGCTAATATCAAATTATTTAGTCTTTTTCTTACCGATGGTTCATCGGATTATATACAAATTAATGAAAATATGGTTAGCATATTAAAACATGTTAACTAAAATATAAAGTTCAAAATGGAACAATTTAGACAATTGGGCATAACTGAGCCTATGTTGGTTACAATCCAAGAACATAAGTTCGATAAACCCTCAGAAATACAGGCAAAGTCCATTCCACTAATAATGGAAGGCAAAGATGTTATAGCTGGGGCTGCAACTGGATCGGGTAAAACACTAGCTTTTGCTGCAGGAATAATCAAATTATGTGAAAAAAATGATGGACTTCAAGCATTGGTTTTGACTCCTACAAGAGAACTTGCAGAACAAGTAATGAGCGTTATTCAAAAATTTTCAAGAGTTAAAAATCTTAGAATAATTCCAGTTTATGGAGGAGCTTCTATAAATCCTCAAATAGAAAATTTAAGAAAATGTGAAGTTGTTGTAGGTACTCCTGGAAGAATATTAGATCACCTTAAAAGAGGCACAATAAAACTTGGAAAAATAAAAATTCTTGTATTAGATGAAGCAGATAGAATGCTTGATATGGGATTCCAAAGAGATGTAGACAGAATTATAGGCCAGTGCAACCCTCAAAGACAAACTCTTTTATTCTCAGCTACAATTTCAAGAGATATAATTCATCTTGCAAAAAGATATATGATTAATCCAGTTGAAGTTTCAGCAGAAAGTTATGTTGACCCTTCCAAATTAACTCAAGTTTATTATGATGTTGATGACAAAAAGAAATTATCAACTTTAATTCATTTCTTAAAAAACGAAACTTCAGATCTAATAATGGTTTTTTGTAACACTCAAAGAAACACTGATTTTGTGGCAGAAAATCTTAATGCAAACAGAGTGCCGGCATTGGCTATTCATGGAGGACATTCTCAGGAAAAGAGAAAAAATACTATGGAATTATTCTGTGCCAAAAAATGTCCGGTTTTAGTATGTACAGATGTGGCTGCAAGAGGACTTGATATTAAGGGAGTTTCGCATGTTTATAATTACGACGCTCCAAAAGACTCAAAAGAATATATTCATAGAATTGGAAGAACAGCAAGAGCTGGAAACGAAGGAAAAGTAATCAATATAATTTCAAGTAGAGATTACGAAAATTTCCAAAATATACTTAATAGAGAAAATTTCAAAATTGACAAGGAAGAAGCTCCAGAAACTGAAAGAATAGTAATCTCAATTGGAGAACCTAGAGGAAGAGGATTTGGACAAAATAGATTTGGTGGAAGAGGAAATGGTGGCAATAGATATGGAGGAGGAAGTTCTAGAGGTGGTAGAAGTGGAGGCCCTAGAGGATTCGGCAGAAGTTCAAGAGAATCAAGTGGAAGTGTAGGAAGATTTGGTGGAAGAAGTAGATATGGTAATAGAATCGAGCATGATCATTCAAATCAAGATGATAGACCAAGAGGAGAGAGAAGAAATAGATTCGGAAATAGAGACAATAGATCTTCAAATAATTCAAGCAGATCAAACTCAAATAGAAGATTTAGTAGAGGAAGATATTAACATTTAAGAGACATATATTTATCCTACTGAAAGCTTATAAATAAAATAGACCTATAATTAACATGATAAAACACACACAAACCCATTTAGTAACAAAACAAATTCAAACACCTATAAAAATCAACCTTCATGAGAACATAAAGCTCATTGAAAGAATGAATGAAATTGACAGCTCAAAGATTTCAGAAGTTGATAAAATAACCCTAAGAGACATCGAAACAAACATTCATAATCAAATATCAAACAATTTAGATTTTTAATTCTTAACCTAATAATAAATTACTCATTGACTAGTTATTAATAATACAAGTTCCAAGAATATATTGTGCCTTAGATTATTTATATTTGCTCCACATTTTACCTGATAATTGTTATATCTAAATATCATAATTATATAATAACCTCATAAACATATCTCAAAATATAGTTACATTAACAATTCGTTAGTAATCATCTCTTTTTCTTTTTAACTTTCTTCTTAATCTTCTTTCCAATAAAATTTCTTTTTCTTTCCCACCTAATCAAAAATATATAAATTCCAATTAATACAATATAATTCATAACTAAAAACCAAGGATTTGCCCAAGAAAATCCATCAAATTTCCATCCTGAAATAGGCCATAAAACTGGTGTTGGATAAAATTGATAACTATGGCTAGGAATATCTATCAAGATGTGAATTCCCCAAGCACACATTGTCCATATAGGTTTTCTAAATATCAAACACACAATTCCAAACACCAAAAGAAAAACAATAAAACTATGACTAATAGAATAAAGCGTGTTTGTCAAATGAAAAATAGGATTTGAATTCATTAAATTCGGCTCCATATTATGAAGTTGAGGATAAGAAGTAAGTCCTCCAAATCCAAAAAGTAAACCCAATATAGAATAAAAAACATTATAGCAAAAGAAAATAAATCGGGAAACACGCCCCAACCAACTGCCTTCCAAATCTTGAATTTATTTTTTACTTTTCTATCAAAATTCAAAACCTTGTAAAGCGCCCCAACCCACAATCCATGAGAAATTATGTCCATTTTAAATCATCAATCAATAACTAAATTTTATCCCTTTTGCTTCCTTAACAATACCTTTTGTATTTGGCAACATTTTTTCTTTCTTTGCAACATTAACATAGTTATCAATTCTTTTCTTTCTCTGTGCAAGCGTAAGCGATTGATTATTTAATGGACCACCAATACAAGAACCAATACAAAATGTGCAATCTAAAAATTTAATTTTTGGATTTGGTTTTTCTAAAAACTTCTTTACATCAGCAACACCATCAATAACTTTCATTTCTTCAGGTTTTAAAATTCCCTTGAGATGTGCAGTCTTCGAAAGCCCCCCAGATGTCGGATATATTTTTGTATAATCATTATAAAATTTATCAAACATTAATTTTGAATTCTTTTTTGGTTTAATTCTCTTTTCATCCAATATTTTTTTCAATTCATTACATCCTAAAACTAAATCAATAGTTCCAGTCTTCTTAGCTTCAATTATTTTAAATGTGCAAGGAGAAAAGAAAACCCTTTTGTGATTAGGATAATATTTTTTGCATATCTTTCCCATTGCAACCATAGGTGAATCCACTCTAATCATATTTTTTCTTTGTTCGGGAAAAACATTATTCACAGTCTCAACAATTCCAGGACACACTGTAGAAATAACCAGCCCTTTCTTATTTTTAGAATTCTCAAGAATTTTATGATAATCTCTATTAATCATCTTGGCCCCAAAAGTCAATTCAACTACTTTATCAAAACCCAACTCCCGAAGTTGCCCAATAATTTGAGGATAATCAAAGTTAACAACAAAACTAGGAGCTAACATCGCAACTAACTTTTTCTTTTGCTTAATATCTAAAAGCAATTCATTAACCTCTTTTTGCATAAAGCAATAAACAAAATGAGATATATAAAAGTTGTTAATAATAAAATAAATCAAACGTGCTTGTGCAATATATTCTTTATACTTGTTCCATATTTTTTGCTCATATAATTATCACATAATCTCATAAACCCCTCAAAATCTCATTACATTAATAATTTCGTAGTTCCAAATTTCATCTACATAAAGCTTTTAAATCTAGATTTATGAATCCCAGTATGAGACACAATAAATTATATAAATCAGATGTTGAACAGCTTGGAAATATCAAAGGCTATTTACATTTACCAAGAGCCGTAATGCCAATGGGTGCTTTAAAACATCCAGATTTAATTCTAAAATTATATTCAATGACCTATGGAGAAAATCCAAATCATGTTGAACAAAAAGTGATTGAAGAAACAAAAAATTTCTTAACAAGGAAAATAGAAGCTCATGAAATTGATACAAATTTAGGATTAGGATTTGCAATTCGTTCTCATGACATGTTAAATATTGCAATGTGGGATAAAAATTGCCCAATAGTACTTAAAAATGATATATATCTTTATGAAGAAAATTTATTTTGTGCACAACACACAAGTGTAGATACAACTGGAAGTTTTTGTATCTGGGAACTTGAAATAGTCAATCATGAAAAAGAAGCATGGAAAAAATATCTTTCCTCTTCAAGAGAAGCAAAAGACAAACTTGAATATCTCACAAATGTAATTAAAGGAAAATTATAATTATTTCTTCCCCTTCAAATTCTTTTCTTCCATCTCTCTAAGACTTTAGGCTTTCTTGTTTTCCATCTCTCTCAACTGCATCCTAATTATCTTTCCAGAATTTGTCTTCGGCAGACTTGAAACAAACTGAATTTCTTTTGGATAAGCATGTCCTGCGTAATGTGTCTTAACTGAAGTCCCAATTTCCTCTTTTAGTTTATCATTTTCTTTTCCAACAAAATTCTTATTTAACACAATAAATGCCTTGAGAATCGCTCCTCTAATAGGATCAGGAATTCCAATAATCGCAGCTTCTTTAACAGCAGGATGTTTCATTAAAGCGGACTCAACTTCAATAGGAGAAACTCTTTCCCCTGCAGTTTTAATTATATCATCCCTACGAGCTTCAAAGAAAATATATCCATCCTTATCTTTTTTAGCTAAATCATTTGTAACAAAAAATCCATCTTTAAAATAATCTTTATACATTTGTTCATGTTTGTAAACTGAAGTCATAAGTGCAGGAGGAAATTCTGGTTTCATAACAATCACCCCATCAACAATATCTGCATTAACCCCTGGAATTGCCTTCCCCAAAGCCCCAACTTTCTTTTTAATTCCAGGCCAACCAGCAATAATCATCGCTCCAGTTTCAGTCTGCCAAAAAGTATCATTAATTTCTACCCCAAGTTTTTTATAATCATTAAATACTGTTTCAGTCAAAGCCTCCCCAACTGAACAAATATTTCGAACTCCCTTCAAATCTTCTTTTTTAATAGTTCCACGCAACATTCTCAAAGCAGTTGGTGCAGTATAAACAACATTTATTTTATTCTTTTTTAAAAAATCAATCCAGTGCGGAGCTTCAAACCTTCCTTCTAAAACATAATTAGTACATCCAATAGAAAGAGGCGCAACAATTCCATAAACCGCTCCGGTAACCCAACCAGGATGTGCAGTACACCAATAATTATCATTCTTTTTTAAATCAAGTACAAGTTCAGCAGTATAATGTTGTTGCACAAGGCCATAATGAGGAATCATAATTCCAGCCACAGGAGTGCCTGCAGTAGATGAAGTAAATATCATTAAGCCTGTATCTTTTTTATCAACCAAAACAGCATCAAACTTATTCGAACAAGAATTAAATTCTTTTTTATATTCATCAGAATCAACAACAAACATTTTCTTGAAAGAAGGCACTTTTTTCTTAATGTTAGAAGGCACTCTAGCACTCAACTCTTTATTTGTTACAAGCACAACAGCATCTCCTCTCTCAAGTCTCATCTCAAGTCCATCTTGTTGGAATGCCTCAAACAATGGAGCAGCCACACATCCAGCCTTAATAGCCCCTAGAATAGCAATATACATTTCAGGAACCTTAGGTAAGAAACAGAAAACATGTTGCCCTTTTTTAACACCATTCCCAATCAGCAAATTAGCAAATTTATTCACTTCTTCAAGTAATTTTTTATAAGTATATTCAACCCTCTTTCCATCTTCAAACACAAAAGCCAACCTAGAAGGATCAGAAAGAGCATGTCTATCAACACAACTCTCAATAATATTCATCTTATCCCCTCTAAGAATTATTTTCTTCTCAGCCTCTTTCCATACGCCCCTTACATCCATGAATAATTATACCAAAAAAGACTTTTTAAGTTTTCGGTAAGACAAGTGTATAAATTATTTAATAAAATTCTTTGTAAAAATATATTGAAATGAGGCCTCAGGATATTTTTCTCTCAATTTTATCAAAGTTTCTTTTTTAACATCTTTTTTTTTGACATTTACATACAGTGCATCATATTCTCCAAATATTTTTTTATCAAAAATATCCATTCCCTTAAAACTATTTTCATTATATAATTTTTTATACTGAATTAATAAAAATGGCTCATAACCTAAAGAATAATAAAAACCAATTGCATGATCTTCTGAACCTGCTTGAAATTTTCTAAAACCCTTTTTCTTAGCAATTAATTCAAATAAATTAATCAATTTTTTACCAAAACTTCTGCCCTGAAATCTTATATCTATAGCTATTTCACTCAACAAGAAATAATCTTCTCTAGGAAAACCACATATAAATCCAATCATTTCTTGATCTAAAAATACCCCTATAAATAATTCCGAATCTTCATTAAATTTTTCTCTCAAAAATTCTTTTGATCTAACTCTATTCTTTCCCAACTCATTATCAAGTATTTTCATTGCATCTTCAAATTCCTCTTTTTTTATCTGTCGTACTTCCAAATTTGCTAAAAAATTCATTTTTTTAAAATCTGAAAGAATAAGACCTTCCTCTCCAAATAAATCATCTTCTTCCACCCCCTCATGAAATTTTTTTATAGTGTTCAAATATTTTAATGGAAGAACCATATCAATCAATCTTTTGCAATCACAAATTAATAAACCTTTTCTATCTTCTCTCCATTTGATATGTTTATTAAAAGTTTTCAACATTTTATACCCTCATTCAATTTAATTTCATACTCTTTAAGATTTTTTAGCCCAAGAGCATTTCCATTTTTTATACAAAAAGGCGTTGGTAAATCTCCTCTTCCAAAAGAGTAAAAACTTTGAGGAATACACTTGTTACATTTTGAAAGATTCTTGCAACCCTCACATCCTTTATTCATAAAACTTCTAAATTTTTTAAATGGCTCACCTTCCCAAATTTCTTGTATTGATTTATTTTTTATATTTTCAAACTTAATAAGATTTTTTGGTATACACACTCTACAAAGAGTGCAAGGAGACATAGTTCCATCTGAGTGTATTTCACAAAAATTTAAACCTGCAGGACATTCATAAGCAGGTAAACTCCCTTCTTCAATCTTAGGCATGTCTATAAATCGAGTATTAATTTTTTCTTTTTTATTTTCTTTTTCTAAAATTTCCCAAAAATCTGTACCATAAAAATTATAATCTTCTTTTATATTTTTATTTTCTTTACCTCTACCTACAGGAATAATTGGAGATATGAACCAACTTGTAGGATTAATTTTTTTTATTAATTGTCTAAACTTTTCCATCTTCTTTATATTTTCTATATGCAAAACTGTAGCAATTGTGATTGGAATGCCTTTTTTCTTAAAGAAAAAAATATTATTTATTGTAATAGTAAAAATATTTTTATTTTTTTTAAAATTTGAATCTAATCTCACATAACAATGACTCTGAGCATCTGGACCATCCAAACTTATTTTTAAGCCTATTAAATATTCTTTATTTTTTAATATAACCTCTCGAATTTTCTCCGAGAAAACCCCGTTAGTAGTGAGAACAAAATGGATACCTCTTCTAGATAATTCATTAATAAACCATTCAAAATTTTCACTTTGGGTAACCTCTCCCCCAGAAATATTAATAAAGAAAACATGAGACTTTACTAAATTGTCTATTAAACTGCTCAATTCATTTTTTGATAATTCTGAATCCTCTTGAACAGAATATTTACCAAAACAATGTTTACATCTAAGATTACATTTACTTGTTAAATTGAAATAACAAAAATAAGGAAATAAATAAGTTTCGTTGGTGATGTCCATTTTAAAACTTGAATAAATTTAATGTTGATTTTGCCCACAAGGCATTACTTTATTCGGTTTTAATACGTATAATTCCATTGAACTTTCTTCCAAAGAAGAAACTCTTTGAGCCAAACCTGCAGTTCCAGGACCAATTACACTATATGCCTTTTCATTTTGGTAATTTCTTTCCATTTTTACATTGACCTCCTTTCAGTTGTATGATTGTTTCTAAGTTTTATGTACATTTTTTGTGTAAACTATTAATTATTATTAAAAATTTATTAAATTAAAAAATAAGTGAAATTCATGTGTGAAATCTATTTCAAAGTTTAAAATTTTAAAACTGATTTTGACCACAAGACATTAATTTATTTGGCTTCAATATATATAAGTCCATTGAACTTTCTTCCAAAGAAGAAACTCTTTGAGCCAAACCTGCGGTTCCAAGACCAATTATACTATACGCCTTTTCAGCTTGATATTCTTTCTCCATCTTACATCAACCTCCTTTCAATTGTATTAGCATTTTCATTCCCGTCTCCCCAATTCACAATTTTCTTGCATTCCGGACAAGCATATCTTTGAGAGTCAACTTGAACATCCATACAAACCTTCCTACCCTTTTTCAAACAATTTCTGCAGTACATTTTTGTTAATGTTACCACTCAAGAATATTATATAAAGATTTACAGCTAATTTTTATTCCAAAAATGGAAAAATATTTAAAGAATACCTAATATGTATGAATTATGGAAAATAATACTAACCCCCTAAATTGGAAAGATAAAAAAATATTGAACGAGTTAGATATAAATGCCAGACAAAGCGCATCCGAAATAGGTAAAAAAACAAGAATTTCTAAGCAGGTTGTAATCTATAGGATTAACAATATGATAAAAGAAGGATTAATAAAAGAGTTTATTACTTTCTTAGATATAAAAAAATTAGGTTATACTTTTTATGATATATTCTTTAAATTAAAATATAGTTCAGAAACAGAAGAAAAAAGAATAATAAACGCAATTAAGAATATTCCGGAAGTTGGTTGGTTTATTTCTTGTCGTGGAGAGTGGAATATGGCAGTATGTGTTTTAGCAAAAGATCCATTAAATTTTAATAAGATTTTGGAAAAAATACTAAGAATTTTTGAAGACAAATTAATAGATTATAATTTTTTTATAGTCATAGAAGCCTCACAATTTCCTTATAAAAAAATACTTAATATAAGCCCTCAAAAAAATAATTTAAATAAAAAAGCCCACTTAGGAGAGAATTTGGAACTTAAAATAACTAAAGATGATTACAAAATATTAAAAGAATTAACAAAAGATGCTAGAATAAATTTAGTTTCTTTAGTAGATAAATTAAATATAAGTCTTGATAGAGTTAGATATTCAATAAAAAAATTAGAAAATTCAGGAGTTATTCAAGCATATAAACCATTATTAAATATAAATAAATTAGGATATTTATGGCATGTAATTCTTATACAATTTAATTATTGCCCAGAAAAAAGAAAAGAAGAGTTTATTCATTTTTTAGAGAGTTTACCACAAACATTTTATCTTGTTAAAGGAGTGGGAAATTGGAGTCTAATGTTCGAACTTCATACAGATAACATAGAAGAAATGGAAAAAACTAGAAACCTTATTGTTTCCAAATTTGAAGATGTAATAAGAGAGGAAAAGGTTTTACAAATACTTAACGAACACAAATGTATTTTCCTTCCAACAGAAATTACTGCTTAACTTCTCCAGGACAAAATGGAGGAGAATAAATTGCTTGAAACTCTAACTCATTATTTGATAGATTAACTATTGCATGAGCCTCCCCATCTTTAAAAGAAACATAAACTGGAAAGGTTGTATTAAACTCCACTTCTTTTTCCTTAGTCCTTATCTTAAAATGTCCTCCTTTATAAAAACAAAATAGTTCATCCCCCCCATGCCTTTCATGGTAATGCATTTTTAATTCCTCATTAGACCTAATTTTTGCATGTACCACATCAAAACCATTAAATGAAAGAAGATTAGTATAACCAATATCAACATTCTCAGAAGTGTTAAAATTCCAATCCAAAGCGGAATACTCAACTATTTTCATTACATTTGTCGAAGTTGTCATAATATTTAAATTAATCGAAAGTATTAAATATACAATAATCTGCCTTTCGGCATGGATAAGCTAGAAAGCAAAGTGGCCCTAATAAGTGGAGGGGGAACCGGTATAGGCAGAGCAACTGCGGAGCTTTTTGATAGTGTAGGTTATAAAGTTCATATATTTGGAAGAAGAGAAAACCCCTTATTAGAAGTAAGCTCAAAAAGTAAGAATATAATCTATCATATTGGAGATATAAACCAAGAAAAGAGGATTCAAGAGATTGTAAAAGATATTATAAGTGAAGAAAATAAAATAGATATTTTAGTAAATAACGCTGGAATATATATTCCTGGAAAATTAATAGATTTTGAAAAAGACTCTATGAACCAACTTTTTAGCACAAATATAATTGGAATGTTAAATCTATCAAAACATGTTTTAATAGAAATGATAAAACAAAAGAAAGGAAACATAGTAAATTTGGCATCAATACTTGGTGTTATCGGAGCGGAGGACACTATAGTTTATACCGCAACAAAAGGTGCTGTAATTGCTGCAACAAGAGCAATGGCAATAGAATATGCTAAATATGGAATTAGAGTAAACTCAATATGTCCCTCTGTTGTAGAAAGCAACATGCTTAATGAAGTATTTAATAATGATCCTGAATTTAAAAAGAGACTTTTGTCTGCTCATCCTACTAAAGAATTTCTAACCCCAAAACAAGTAGCTAAATCTATACTTTATCTATCCTCAGAAGAATCTTACCCCTTAAATGGTCACAACCTTGTTCTTGATGGCGGAAGAAGTGTGTATGATAGATAATTGTTAATCAAATTAACCCGCAAATTCTAAAAACCCCCTTCCCTCTTTCACTATCATGAAATCCACCATAATCTGGAACGGAGAAGAACTTGAAATGAAATGGTTTCCCACAAAAGACATTTCTAAATTAGATAAAGAACTTATAACTCAAGTTTATGGAATTCTATTTGATGAAGAAAATAAAATATGCATTGTTGCACCTTCAGAAAAAAGAGGCTGGAGACTTCCTGGAGGAAAACCAGAAAAAGAAGACAACGATGACTGGAAAGAAACATTAATTAGAGAGGCAGACGAAGAAGCAGACATCGACCTAGACAAAGACAGCCTAACACTATTGGGATATATCAAAGTCACACCATTAAGCAAATCAAGTCAAGTAAAAACTCACTACCTTCTTAGAACTACAGGAAAAATAACAAAAGTAAAACGTCAAACAATTGACCCTGCAGAAGGCCTCATCAATGAAAGATTATTCGTAAGCCCTAGAGATTTCTCCAAATATTGCCCTTGGGGCGAAATAGGGAATGAAGTAGTAAGAAAAGCAATGAAAGAAATGAAAGTTAAAGAAAAAGATTAAAGAAAAATTAATTATTAATATTAAAATTCAAGATTTGTAACTCCTCCCACATCATTCCAAACCCTTATAAATAAGAATTCAATTAAAATCTGATTAATAAGTTAAAACAAAATAAAATG
>Ga0172379_10010106_pt1 | contig 11497 bp, 9 predicted proteins | sample GrowelOW334metaG_FD_119756 | JGI IMG/M metagenome (GOLD analysis project Ga0172379, IMG submission 119756) | Groundwater microbial communities from an aquifer near a municipal landfill in Southern Ontario, Canada - Groundwater well OW334 metaG | ecosystem: Environmental > Aquatic > Deep... | reverse complement strand
GTTCCGCCGGCGAAGATCGCCTGGGGAATCAACAGCGCGGCGCCTACGATGACGGCAAGAAAGGTCCTGTTCCGATTATTCAGTTTCGACATGAATGTTCCTCCTCGTGGGATATGCCGGAAGGATGAACGCGTTCCATTAGGAACCGATAAGGGTGTAGATAGAAATGCGCGAGGATTCGATGAGTAAAGCGAAGCGGCTAATCAGTCCGTACCATTCGTAACCGAACTACGGTATACTGGAGGTATGGCGAAGATGGGTGAACCGGCACGCGTTATTGATGAGCGTTTTACGTACCGCGAATATAAAACCTGGCCCGACGACGAACGGTGGGAACTGATCGACGGCGTCGCGTACGAAATGTCGCCGTCCCCGAGTTGGCGACATCAGGGGATGGGTGTAGAACTGGGGAGACAACTCGGAAACTTTCTATTGGGGAAACCCTGCCGCGTATTCCTCGCGCCGTTGGATGTGCTGCTGCTCGCTCCCGAGCAGGAAGCGGAAACGGACGACGACGATATCGATACGGTCGTGCAGCCGGACGTCCTGGTCATCTGTGATAAAACCAAACTAGGCGCGCGCGCGGTGCGGGGCGCTCCCGACATCGCGGTGGAAATCCTCTCCCCCTATTCCTGGTCGCGCGACACTAAGCTCAAACTGGACGCGTACGAAAAACGCGGCATTAACGAATACTGGATAGTCGATCCGGGCAACAAAGTCATCAGCGTTTTCAAGCGTATCGTCGGCCACGGCTTCGGTCCGGCGGAGACGGTAATCGCTGAATCGGACGGAGTGTCCGGAACTTTTTCCAGCGATGTTCTTCCGGGATTCGAGTTGGATGTGCGCGCGCTGTTCGCTGCAGCTGAAGCGTAAACTTTCGGGAGGGATGAGATGCCTTTTGAAAACGCGGGAAACCGCCTGATCTGGACTTATGATTGCGAGACGCTCGTTGTCGAGCCTTGGGGCCACGACGCCTTTCGCATCCGCGCGACCAAAAACGCTACGTTTGAAGAGACCGACGGCGCGCTGCTGCCCGCCAGGTCGGCTAAGTCCGTCATCGCGGTTACCGCGAAAGACGCGACGATCACTAACGGAAAAATCAGCGCGCGTATCCATGACGGCGGACGGCTCACCTTCACCGACGTGAAGGGTACGGTGCTTCTGGATGAACGATGGCGTTCGCGCGGCGGGTCGGACGGTACGTATAACGCCACCAAGCAGGTAGCTCGCGAATACCGCTCGCATCTGGGCGGCAATTACCGGATATCGGTGAAATTCGAAGCCCGCGACGGCGAAAAGATTTTCGGCATGGGCCAATACCAAGACGGCAAGTTTGACCAAAAAGGTTCCGTCCTCGAGCTTGCCCACCGGAATTCCCAAGCCTCCGTCCCCTTCATGATCTCCAACCTCGGCTACGGGCTTTTGTGGAACAATCCTGCCATCGGGCGGGCGACTTTCGCGTCCAACCTCACCGAGTTCGTCTCCGAATCGACCAAAAGAATCGACTACTGGATCACTTGCGGCGACGGTCCCGCCGCTATCGAGGAAAATTACGCGGAGGTTACCGGCAAGACGCCGATGATGCCCGAGTACGCGATGGGCTTCTGGCAGTGCAAGCTCCGATACCGGAGTCAGGCGGAAGTGCTGGAGGTCGCGCGCGAGTACAAGCGTCGCGGTCTGCCTCTGGACGTCATCGTCGTGGACTTCTTCCACTGGCCCGTCCAAGGCGACTGGAAGTTCGACCTGGAAGCCTTCCCCGATCCCGACGCGATGGTCAAAGAGCTGAAATCGATGGGCGTGGAACTGATGGTGTCCGTCTGGCCGACCGTGGACAAACGCAGCGAAAACTACAAGCCGATGCTGGAGCAAGGCCTGCTCGTCCGCACCGAGCGCGGCATCCGGCAGACCATGGACTTCATGGGCGCCACTGTGTTTTTCGACGCGACCAACCCCAAATCGCGCGAATACGTGTGGAAGGTCAACAAGAAGAACTACTTCGACAAGGGCATCAGGCTTTTCTGGCTGGACGAGGCTGAGCCTGAGTACACGGTGTACGACTTCGACAACTACCGCTACTACGCGGGCACGGATCTGGAAGTAGGCAACAGCTATCCGGTCGGTTTCGCGCAGGCGTTCTACGAGGGCATGAAAGCAGAGGGCATGACCGAGATTCTAAGCCTTGTTCGCTGCGCGTGGGCGGGAAGTCAACGCTATGGCGCGCTCATCTGGTCGGGCGACATAGAATGCACGTGGGACTCGCTGCGCCGTCAGCTGGCCGCGGGTCTCAACATGGCCATAGCCGGCATCCCCTGGTGGACGACCGACATCGGCGGTTTCGGCGGCGGCGACCCGGATGATCCGGCCTACCGCGAACTTCTGGTACGCTGGTTCCAATGGGGCGCGTTCTGTCCCGTGCACCGGCTCCACGGTTTCCGCAAATCGAACGACCCGAATTACAGCGTTACCCACGGCCGTGGAGATAAGAGCTCCGACGTGTTCTCGGGCGGACCGAATGAGGTGTGGAGCTACGGCGACGAAGCCTGCGAGACCCTCTCCAATTTCATCCGCATCCGCGAACGCATGAAGCCGTATATCAAGACGGCGATGAAGGCCGCGCACGAAAAAGGCACCCCGCCCATGCGTCCGCTCTTTTACGACTACCCGGTGGACGAAGCCGCATGGGACATCGGCGACGAGTATATGTTCGGCTCCGATCTCCTGGTCGCTCCGATCCTGCACAGCGGAGCACGGAAACGTTCGGTGTACCTGCCCAAGGGTTCCTCTTGGCGCGACTCGCGCGGCGGAGCGCTCCTGGAAGGCGGTTCGACGTTGGAAGTAGACGCGCCTCTGTCGTACCTGCCGGTATTCGTAAAAGACGGAAAAGCGATCGATTTATACGGGAAATAAAAACGCGGTCCCTCCGGCTCTACCACAGGCCGGTGGGACCGCGCGTCGGAGACGTGAAACTACGCGGCTTTTTCCGCCGCGTTCGCGGAGACTTTCGCCTGCTGCTTTTTAGCGGCGAACAGGAAGACGGCCAGAGCCGCGACCGCGACGGCTATGCCGACGGGGTAGGCGAACGAGGTCGGAAGCTTGAATCCTTCCGGGGCGACCAGGATGTACGTGATCGATACCGCGGTCATGAAGGTTGCCGGGGCGGCGGCGATCAGGAACAGCTTCTTATTGACGGCCAGGTACATGGCGGCCGCCCAGAGCACGATCATCGCCAAAGTCTGATTGGACCAGGCAAAGTAGCGCCAGATGATATTGAAGTCGATGAGCGTGAGGCTGAAACCGATCACGAAGAGCGGCAAGGTGATCGCCAGGCGGTTGAAGATCGGGCCCTGCTTGTAGCCGAACATATCTGCGATGGTGAGCCGCGCGCTGCGGAAAGCCGTGTCGCCGGAAGTAACCGGGCAGGCCACGACGCCGAGGATTGCTAAAACGCCGCCGACGGGACCGAGGAGCGTTTTGGATATGGTGCTGACGACCCAACCCTGGCCGCCGTTGGCGCCCATCTGCTTGCCGAGTTCTCCGGTGCTGCCGAAGAACGCGATTGCCGCGGCCGCCCAGATGAGGGCGATGATGCCTTCCGCGATCATGGCACCGTAGAAAATCGCGCGGCCGTGCTTTTCGTTGCCGAGGCAGCGCGCCATGATCGGGGACTGCGTGGAATGGAAACCGGAAATGGCGCCGCAGGCTATCGTGATGAACATGAGCGGCCAGATCGGGAGTTGTTTCGGGTGAAGGTTCGCAAGGGTGATTTCAGGAATTTTGTACCCTCCGATGAAGATCCCTCCGATGACTCCGATGGCCATGATAAGAAGCAGGATGCCGAAGATGGGATAGATCTTTCCAATCAGTTTATCGATTGGGAGGAAGGTCGCCAGGATGTAGTAGGCGAAGATGATGTAAACCCAGAACTGCTTGTTGAGCGCGGCCGGGGTAAGACCCGCGATGAGCGCCGCCGGTCCGGTGACGAATACTACGCCGACCAGCACAAGGACGACGACGGAGAATACGCGCATGAAGTTCTGGAAACCTTTCCCCAGATACATGCCGACTACTTCGGGGATGCTCGCGCCGCGGTGGCGGAGGGAAAGCATGCCGGAGAAGTAGTCGTGGACGCCGCCCGCGAAGATCGAACCGAGGACGATCCAGAGGAACGCGGCGGGACCCCAGAGAGCGCCCGCGATGGCGCCGAAGATCGGTCCGAGCCCGGCGATGTTCAGGAATTGGATGAGGAAGATCTTCCAGGTGGGAAGTTCCACGAAGTCGACGCCGTCGGCGATCTCTACCGCCGGGGTCTTGCGACTAGGGTCCGAACCGAAGGCGCGGTCTACGATCTTGCTGTAGACGAAATAGCCGACTAATAGCGCGGCTACGGAAAGAAGGAATGAAATCATGTCGTGTGCTCCGAATGATCGATGAGATGGAAACGCGGTTCCGCTGCGGCCGACGGCCGACGGCGCAGTATCTCACCAGGGTAATTGAGCGGAGGGTGAAATTCGGACGAACTGTCGAATTTAAGGGATGAACGGTAGAACGGCAATGATATGGACTTTTATTGCATGTTCATGCGGCGCTTGAGTTCCTTTGTTTTGGCGCGGCTTACGGGAATTTTTTCTCCGACGTGCCGCAGTTCCATCTGCAGCGCGCCGTTTATCCACAAGTCTATATGCTGAATGAAACAGAGATTAACGATGTAGGATCGGTGCGCCTGAAAGAAGGTGCCGTTCGGCAGAATTTCCTCGAATTCTTGGAGCGGCCGGTAGATCAAATACTCTCCTGCCTCACTGAACACACGCGTGGCGCCGCCCTCGGCTTTAAGGCAGGCAATTTTTTTGAAGTGCAGAGGGCAGTAACGTCCGTCTTTATAGATGGTAAGGTAGTCGGATAGCGGGTACCCCGAATTCGTCTCAGATGAATTGTCTGAGGAATCTTCGCAGGAAGCGGAATAGCCTTGAACCAAGGAACGTAGTCCCTTCAGGTAGTCCTGGTATTTCCCCGCGCGATCCATCCTCGTTTCCCGGATACGCCGTACCGTAGCCGCGAAGCGATCCTCGGCTATCGGTTTTAACAGGTAATCCAGCGCGTTCAGTTCGAAGGCCCGCACGGCGTAGGAATCGAAAGCGGTGACGAAAACGATCAGAGGAGGTTCGGCCATCTGCGAAAGAGTCGCCGCAAGGTCGATTCCCTGGATGCCGGGAATCTGGATATCCAAAAACACGACCTCCGGTTTCAGCGATCGAAACGCTTCCAACGCCGCTAACCCGTCAGCCGCTTCCCCCTCCACGGACAGGTCGGTATAGGAACGCAATAGGTATTTCAGCTCCTCCCGTGCGGGAGCCTCGTCATCGACGAGGAGAACGCGAATCGTTTCCACGAGAACCCTCCCTGGGAATCCGCATCCGAACCGTCGTTCCCGTACCGATCTCGCTGGAAACCGACAGCGCGTATTCGGGGCCGTAGAGGTTCACCAGCCGAGCGTTTATGTTCATGAGCCCAATCGATTTTTTGCCGCGTTCTTCCGAGAAAAGCGACCTAACGCGTTCATCGTCCATGCCGATGCCGTCGTCCGTCACCGTCAATTCGGTTTCACCCTTCTTGTTTCGGGCGGAGATAACGACTTTGCCGGCGCCGATTTTTTTCTGAATTCCGTGTTTTACCGCGTTTTCCACGATGGGTTGCAATAGAAGGGGCGGAAGAAGGCATTCCGCGTCGTCGGGAACGGAAAACTCGACGTTCAGCTTGTCCCCGAATCTTGCCTGCTCGATTCGGAGATATGACCGGACCTGTTCCAGCTCTTCACGAAGCGGTACCAGATCATCCTGTTGCGCTAGGTTTTTGCGGAAAAAAGAACCTAGATGGATGAGAAGTTCCCGCGCGGTTTCAGGGTCCGACCTCGTGAGCGAGGCGATGGTGTTGATCGCGTTGAATAGGAAATGCGGATTGATCTGCGCTTGAAGCGCCTGAAGCTCGGCTTTGGCCAAGAGCTTGTTCTGGTCCTCCAATTGGCTGAGCTCGATCTGCGTGGCGAAGAGATTCGCGAGCCCCAACGCGAGCTCTACGTCCACGGGACCGATTCCGTTTTCGAAATCCTTGTAGATTTTCAGCGTTCCGAGAATTTTACCCTTACCCTGTAACGGTACGGTGATGGACGAACGCAATCTGCACCCGGGATCGCCGCACCCGATTTCTTCTTTGCTCGAAGCGACGCGATACATGCCGGTGTTGAGCACTTCGCGGGTGAGGTTCGTTCGTATCTCGCTGCCGGGGACATGGTGGTCCGCCCCGACGCCGACATGGGAAAGGATGAGCTTCGTATCGGTGAAGGAGACCGCCGCGACTTTGAGAGTGGAAAGGATGATGCGCGCGTTTTTTTCAGCGGAGGATTCGTTGAAGCCTTCACGGAAATGCTTGATGGTTTGGCTCGCGATCCGTAGCGTCGTCTGCGCCTGGTCGGCCGCCGCCTGGTCTCTTTCGCGGAAGATGCTTTCAATAATGGCTATGAACATGCCGATTCCGAAGCCGTTGGCGACGATCATCGGGAAACCGATTATTTGCACCAGCGCGACCGCTTCGTCGAATGGTTTGGCGATGACGAGTATGAGAATCATCTGGACGACTTCGGCCGCCGCGCCGGCCAGCATCGCGAAGCCCCATTTATTCTTGGATCGATAAAAAGCCTCGCTCAGGTAGCCGGCCATCGCGCTTTCGGCAACGGTGGATACCATGCAGGCAAAGGCCGTGAAACCGCCGATGTCTATGGCCCAGCGGTGGAAACCGGCGATTAGACCCGCTCCAATGCCCACGATGGGGCCGCCCAGGAGACCCGCGACGAAGACGCCTATGATTCGTGAATTGGCGAGAGCGCCCCGAACCGGAATGCCGGTGTAGGTACCGAGTATCCCGAGCAGGCCGAAAAAGACGATGAATGAAACGGTGCCGATCAGTCGCCGTCGGGAGGAAAGTAGATAGGATCTGAAAAAGGGAACGCGGGAGAAAATGAAGGCGAAAACCAAGATCATACCGGCCTGGTTTAAAAGGCCGCGGAACAGGATCAAAATCGGTTTGCCGAGCGTGTCGGTGAGAAAATCCATAAGGCCGATAAGTATAGCACGACCGAACGCGTCGGCGCGTCCGGTCGTGCCGTCAGCGGATCAAAGGGCCAATTTTAAAATCGCGCGGACGTCGTCCGCCTTTAATTTGACGACGTTCCCGACTGTCTCGCCTCTACCCGCGTAGAGTTTCCTGATCATTTCCTCAAAGTGGCTTTCATCAATCTTGATTTCGCTCAGGCGGACAGGTAAGCCGAGAGCCTGGAAATATGCTTCCATGCGCGCGATGCCTTCAAGTGCCGTGCGATCCGGATCGTCGAACTTCTGGTCCACGTCCCAGACGCGGACGGCGAACTGAACGAAACGGTTGAGGTGGCGCTTGTAGACGTATTTCATCCAAGCCGGGAATATAACCGCCAGCCCCGCGCCGTGTGCCACGTCGTTTATGCCCGACAGTTCGTGTTCGATCATGTGCGATCCGAAATCCCCGACGCGGCCGGTGCTCAATAGATTGTTGTGCGCTATGGTGGATGTCCACATGATCTCCGCGCGGGCATCGTAGTCGTTGGGGTTGGACATCACTAAGGTCGCGTTTCCGATGACCGTCTTCAGTGTCGCTTCGCAGAGGCGGTCGGTGAAATCCACCTTGGGAACGTCGGTAAAATAACGCTCCATGACGTGGCTCATGATGTCCGCGACGCCGCAGGCCGTCTGGTAGGGCGGCAGGGAGTAGGTCAGTTCGGGATTCATGATGGCGAAGGACGGACGGTTCATCTCCATGTTGAGCGGCCGTTTCATCATGCCGTCCTCGTTGGTGAGGACGCAGCTATGGGATGCCTCGCTTCCGGCAGCCGGTATAGTGAGTACCGATCCGACGGGAAGCTTGGTCGTCGGCATCAGTTTTCCGGTGAAAAAGTCCCAAACGTCGCCCGAGTACGGAACGCCGACGGCGATGGCTTTCGCCGAGTCGATGACGCTGCCGCCGCCGACGGCCAGCACGAATTCCAGTTTGTTTTTCCGGCAGATTTCGATTCCTTCGCGGACCAGGCCTACGCGCGGATTCGGTTGCACGCCGCCGAGTTCGACGAAGCGGATGCCCTCTTTTTTGAGCGACGCGACGATTCGGTCGTATAACCCGGATTTCTTAATGCTGCCGCCGCCGAAATGAAGCAGGCAGGAGGATGCAAAGCGCTTGACTTCGGCGCCGACCTGACTTTCGGTGCCTTTACCGAACACGATTCTAGTGGGATTGAGGAATTCAAAATTATCCATGAAAGTACCGCCCTTGTGTGTAGTTAGCTTATAGGACAAGTGTATCTGAGGACTCGCTTCCGGGCAAGGAGATTCAACGGAAGTTTCTACTATGCCGCTTGCCGTCGTCGGCCTCTCGGCGCCATACTTGTCCCATGACCGGCAAAGAACGCGTTCTCGCGGTGCTTGCGCACAAAATTCCCGACCGCATCCCACTGGTTATCGGCGGCACCAACGCCACCGGCATCAAAATGAAGGCCTATCGCGGGCTCAAGAAACTTCTTGAAGTGAATGCTCCCGATCGATACCTCTACGATTGGCCTGAACTCGGTACGGCCCTCCCTGACGAGGAAGTCCTCGTGCGCCTGGGGGCGGATACGCGGGCGGTTTTGGACCGCTACCCGGCATCGGTGTATGCGCGCGCAAGAAGCCGCGAAAGGCATGCGCATTTCATTGATGACTGGGGCACCGGTTGCAAAGAGATAGAGGATGGGCGTTGGTACCCAGGAATCCACCCCATGGCCGACGCGACGAGCTTGACCGACATCGAACAATACCCCTGGCCCGACATGGACGATCCGAGCCGAGTGGCGCACGTGAAAGCCGAGACGCGCGCCCTTGCCGATTCGGGCGAATATGCCGTCCTTGGTTGTCCCTGGCTGCTGTTCCCCTTTGAGCGCGCTCACGCGATGCAGGGCATGGGCACTTTTCTGGGCAACATGCTGGTGGAAACGGAGTTCGCCCAGGCACTCCTATGGAAGATCGAAAGCCTCTGTGAAACGCTGATGGGCCATTTTTTGGACGCGGCAGGCGAGGACTTGGATATCATCAAGATCGGGGACGATTTAGGAACCCAGGAGAGTCTCATGATTTCTCCCGACACCTACCGATCCATGCTCAAACCCGTACACGAGCGGCTCATCGCCTTTATCAAATCAAAGACTAAAGCGAAAATTTTTTTTCATTCCGACGGCGACGTCTACGACCTGATCCCCGATTTCATCGAGATCGGCGTAGACATTCTCAACCCCATCCAATCCGGGGCGGGTCGTATGTCCGACCTTACGCGCCTCAAAAAGACCTACGGCAAGAATATCGTCCTCTGCGGCGCTGTCGATACCCAGCATATCCTTCCGCACGGTACTCCGGAACAGGTCCGGGCGGAGGTCAAGCGTGTGTGCTCCATCCTTGGAGAGGGCGGCGGCTATATGCTGAGCGCGGTCCACACCGTGATGGATGAGGTTCCCGCCGAAAATATCCTGGCGATGGTGGACGCGGTGAGGGAATTCGGGTGATATCCGTTTTTTGAGAGTTTGTGATTAGGGCGAGCCGCGGCAAGGGCGGAAAATCGGCGGTTTGACATTCCTCCTCAACAGAACAACAATTAAAGTAAACATCAGTGCGTAACACTTCCTCTCTAATTAGCCTCGAGGAGGTCTAGATGAAAAAGACTCGCGTCATTTTCATGTTCGGTGTCTGTGCGTCGGTCGTATTTGCGTCCTGTGCGTCGGTTCTGCCCAAGGTTCCACTCCCGATGGTGCAAAGCAAAAAGCCTGCGCCGACGGCACCCGCACCCGCACCTGCACCCGCACCCGCCGCTCCCGCGACGGCTCCGGAACGGAAACCCGCTGCCGTGTCCGACCTTTCCAAGGATTATCTGGGAGAAAACCTTAAGCTCGTCGGTATCGGAGACGATTTAGATGGCCCGTATTCAGTACGCTTCTATACCGCGGAGGTTCTGACGCCTCCCTCGCCCTCCACTAAAAACGAAGGCCTCGTGAGACCTACGGGCAAGGTCCGTGATACCACGGAAACCCAGTTTTGGACACCGTATATCGCGTCATCTCGCCCCGCGACCAAGGACGAGCTGAAGCCGGGAATGCTGGTCTTTGGTTGGGGAGAAACTCAGCGCCGGAGCCGCGATGAATTGGCCAAGGTCACGTTGTGGCATCTGTTCCGGGTCAAGGACATATCCAACCTCTACAAAGAAACCGTAATCTTGACGTATCATGCTACTTACGGGAGCAGTCATTGGAAGGATTACGAGTACCGATGGGACAACATTCGGGTCGTCGTCGGGGATATCCCCTCCTTGGACCTGGTAGAACTGCCGAAGTAAACGCCTTGCGGAGTTAGAGCTCGAATTCGAAGAAATCAGCGACGCCTTGCTCGTTCTTGAAGGTAAGCGTCGCTCTGATTTCTTCGGCGAGAATGCGTATCAGGATCAATCCCATACTTTCCGCATTTATTTTGCGTCTTGACAGGACTTTTTTCCGGCCTCATAGTTTCGTAAAGAATAGAACCAAATCATCTTTCGCCTTTTCATCCGCTAATCCTTCGGCGACCGACAGGTTACAACAGTCCGGTAACGGAGGTTCCTATGAGAAAAAATCCCGCTGTCTTTTTGTTAATCGCGCTGCTTGTTGCCCTGACGATTGAAGCCCCGGTATTCGCTCAAGCCAAATTGCCGAGTCCTGTCGTAAGTCGTTTAAAGAAAATCGACGGCTACTTGAAAACCGTTGAAAGCAAATTGAAGAACGGTTCGGCGGACCGAAACAGCTTGGATTGGGCTATTGAGACGATAGGCGAAATCAAAAAATCGTATCCAGGTTCTCTATCGCATCCAGACGTTAAAGCCGCCGATAAACGCATTACGGACCTGGGTGCGGCATTGACGGCGCAGGAAGCGGGTAAAAAGAAACAGGCCGGGGCCCGCGCGGCGGAGGCGGCCTCCGCGGAAAAAGCGTTAGCGGATTGGGCGCGGCGCTTATCGGAATATAAGGCGGATACTATGGCTGGATCGAAGGGTCTTTTCGGCGTTCCTACCGATGACGTGGGAGTGATCGTTGCCGAAAAGCCGAACTATGAACGGGCCAAAGCCCTGTACGCCGATTTTTTAAACAGCGCTCTTAATAAGGACGATCATCCCGATCTTCGCCAAGCGGAATACGATGTGAAAATGGCGATACTGAACTACGAGAAAAGCCGGGAGCGAATTCCGGAAAAGGCAACGACGGAACTCGATGCCGCGATCGAATGGATGAACGCCCGAAAGAAGGAAGGAAAAACCGCGGCGTTTTCCCGCGACGTCGCCGGACGAATCGCGCTCCTTATCGAACAAACCAACCGGATTTTTCCCGGATCGGACCGGGCCAAAGCGCTCGCGGCGAAGAAGGCGGAACTGG
>Ga0172379_10010105_pt1 | contig 11498 bp, 10 predicted proteins | sample GrowelOW334metaG_FD_119756 | JGI IMG/M metagenome (GOLD analysis project Ga0172379, IMG submission 119756) | Groundwater microbial communities from an aquifer near a municipal landfill in Southern Ontario, Canada - Groundwater well OW334 metaG | ecosystem: Environmental > Aquatic > Deep... | reverse complement strand
TCATACAAGAGAAAAACTTATTCCTTCTTTTCTTGACGGGGTTCCGAAGGAATGCCGACATGGTATAAAGATTTGGTCGGCACAAGAAAAGAAGCACAAGAACCCCTTGCGAAATGTAACGTGCGCGATGAATCCCGTTCGCACTTGCCCGTAGATGGCAAAAAACGTCATCAAAAGTCCCTTCATGATTTCAGACCCACTCTGTATCTCCGCACTTTCAGGAGTAAAATACCCGTTCACTCCTCCAAAATATCACAGCGTTGTAAAAAAATTCAAAGACAACAAGTACATTACAACAGAATTTTATATTGATACACTTTGTTGGTTCGAACCAACAATTGATGCTTGTTTTTCAACAACTGGCATTGTTTGTTCTACGATTGAACGGGCTTGTGAGATTACCTGTTCGTTTTCGGCAGCCGCCGGCTGAACCTTTGCAAATTTAACCAGATCTGCGCCAGTCAACATTAACTCAATCGATGTGAGAGTATGTTTCTGCATTTTAAATTGTTCAAGCTGAGCCATCACTTCAGCAGTAGTCAATTCCAGCGCCATAATTCCGTACCGAAGCTCAAAATACCGGCGCACAATTTCGGTCGCCTCAGAATAATACGCTTTAAGCTCTCCCGCCTGCCACAATCGTCTTGATTCCAGTTCCTCCAATTGCATCATCGCCAATACATGCGGAGGAATATTCGGTCGCTTCTCCTCTTCCACTGATCCGCCCAGGCGTTTTCTCTTTTTCATATAGTAATAGAGAGCGTAGGCTAATCCGCCGATGGCGACGATCATACCGACATAGGCAGCAACTTCTTCCGCAGACATCGGGACAGAAAGGGGCGGTTTTACATCTTTAATTGTCTGCGAAGTATCAACTTCTACACCGCGGATTTCTACCTGGATTGGATTGGATTGTGCAGCATCGATCATTCCCTGTGCGTTCTTATACTGAACAGTAAACGATGGAATATAGAATGAACCTGCATCGTACTTCGCAATGACAAAATTCTTTTTTAACAATACTTCGCCGTTCTCTTCAGTCCGCAGCATCGTATCCTGTTGAACAATATCAAACTGATCGATTGTATCCTTGAAAACCGGCATTGTCACATTTATGGACGAAGGATGTTTTACTTCCACCGAATATCGAATCCAATCGCCAATCACAACGGATTGGGAATCGATGGATGCGCTAACGGATACTTGCTGGGAAAACAGATTCGGACTAAAAAAAATGATCATAAACACTGCAACTATAAAGGTTGCAGATACACCAACCACCCCGTGCCCCCTCCTTGAAAAGGGGAGAAAATTGCCATGCACACGTAACGATTGCAGATACTTTGTCTGTTGTTGTTTTTGTTTTTCTACATTCATCGCTAGTTCGATTAAACTGTACTATACCCGTGCTTCGCGCATTTTGAAAAAATCTACCAAAGGACGCAAATACGGTTTATGCGTTTCGATCGTGATGGTGTCCACCTTGGTGGAAAGAAACGCTTTTTTCATCCGATCATCATGCTGCCGCCAGAATTGATCGAACGAGCGGCGGATATTCGCATCGCCGGTATCGATCCAGCGTTCCTGGCCGGATTCCGCATCTTTCATTTTGATTAATCCGATCTTCGGCAATTCCCGTTCACGCGGATCGTTCATCGTCACCGCAATCACATCGTGCCGTTTGCTGACGATGCGGAGGGCATTGTCATATTCATTATCGATAAAATCGGACAATACAAAACTGATTGAACGTTTCTTGATGACATTGTTCAGGTATTTCAGCGCGCCGTTGATATTCGTCCCAGTCCCTTTTGGCTGATACGACAGCAATTCACGGACAATCCGGAGAATGTGAGACTTCCCTTTATTCGGTGCGATAAATTTTTCCACATCATCCGAAAATAAAATCAGTCCCACTTTATCGTTGTTACGAATGGCGGAAAACGCCAACACTGCGCAAATCTCCGTTGCAATCTCGAGTTTTGTAGCATTCGACGATCCGAACTGACCCGACCGGCTCACATCTACTACCAGCATCACCGTTAACTCACGTTCTTCTTCAAAAATCTTAATATACGGCTTGTTGTTCCGCGCTGTTACGTTCCAATCGATCTTCCGGATATCATCGCCGTACGAATACTCACGCACTTCGGAGAACTCCATACCGCGTCCCTTGAACACGGAATGATATTCACCTGAGAAGACCTGGTTGACCATGCCTCTCGTCTTGATCTCGACCTGTCTAACTTTTTTTAAGAGCTCAGAAGTAGTCATTAAAGCCGTTGAGAATGAATAATGAAATTAGTGATCGAGTAATTGAGTATTTGCAACACTGCGTAATAAAATTAACTATTAGAAACATCTGAAAAACCACATATTGTTGTCATTCCGAAGAGTGAAGAATGTGAAAGGACAACTTGGAAAAGCTCTGGAGCTTACACGAACCGTTCTTGAGAAGAGTAATCCTCTTTGGTATATACTCAAGTCTTCATATTTGTGTATACGTTCTCCTTCTGATAAACTCACAAACTCACTTCTTCAACAACTTCCTATGGCACTTCCACTTTATTCAAAATCTCCTGCACGATCGTTTCCGATGTTACCTCTTCCGCTTCTGCTTCGTACGTAACGCCGATGCGGTGGCGCATTACATCCAACGCAATGGCCCGAACATCTTCCGGAATAACATACCCTCTTCGTTTGATAAATGCATACGCCTTGGATGCCAGTGCAAGAGAGATCGTCGCGCGGGGCGATGCACCATAGTTAATCAGATTCGCAAGATTCGGAAGCTGAGCATCTTTCGGGTTCCGCGTTGCAAAGACGATGTCGAGGATGTACCGTTCGATCTTTTCGTCCATATAGATTTCCTGCATTGACGCTCGTGCTCTCAAGATCTCTTTCGTGGATACGACCTGTTTTATGTCGATAACCTTTCCGGAAACATTTTGGCGCATAATGCTCAGTTCATCTTCTTTGGTCGGATAGCCAATCTTCACTTTCAGCATAAACCGGTCCACCTGCGCTTCAGGAAGCGGATAGGTTCCTTCCTGTTCAATGGGATTTTGTGTGGCAAGCACCAGAAACGGTTCGTCCAATTTAAAGGTCTCTTCGCCGATTGTCACCTGACGCTCCTGCATCGCTTCCAGCAGAGCACTCTGCACTTTTGCAGGGGAACGGTTAATTTCATCCGCAAGAATAAAATTGGAAAAGATTGGTCCTTTTTTCGTCTGAAATTTTCCATCCTTCTGGTTATAGATAAGCGTACCAACAAGATCTGCCGGGAGTAGATCAGGGGTGAACTGGATACGCTGAAATTTCGCATCGATCGCCGAAGCAAGTGTTTTAATTGCCAAGGTTTTCGCCAATCCCGGAACACCTTCCAGCAAAATATGGCCGTTCGCCAACAAACCGATCAAAAGTCGTTCCACCATATGTTTCTGACCGATGATGACCTTATTGATCTCCAGCGTCAACAAATCCACAAAGGCGCTTTCTTTATTCACCTTTTCATTGATCGCTTTAATATCGTAGTTCATTCTTCCTCCGAATTTAAAATCATAATGTCAGACACCAATTCCAATTTGTTCCACAACAAGGGTGGCTGACATTCAGTTTTTATTGTACTGCTGTCCGTAAACGACAGATTAGACGAAGGTAAAATAAAAAATGTTCCGATGAAAAAGAAGAAAGATTAGTGTATTTTTTCATGTTTCTTTCGTACAATTGTAAGAAATTAACCGTCTTTATATATAGAAAGGGAATTGATAGAATGAAATTCGTACTTGTTCTTTTTACCGTTGCGGTCATCGCAGCAGGGTGCTCCGAGCCGAAAGCGGACGGCAGTAAATTACAGCATGCCAGTGAATTGGTCAACTCAGGGTTGTATCAGGAAGGTATCAATGAACTGATGGAGGTTGCTAAGAGCAGTCCGAACGATCAGGCGTTGAAGCTTTCGTTGATCTCGGCGCACATGAAATTCGGGCATTTTTACATGTTCAACGATACATTGTCGCCGAAAGTGAAGTATCCGAACGCCTTAAAGCAGTACCGCGAAGTGCTGAAACTCGATCCTAATCTTCAGGAAGCGAAGGACAATGCACAACAGATTATCGATATCTATAAAATGATGGGACGGGAAGTTCCAGAAGTGTAATTGAGCCCTTCGACTCGCTGTACAAGAAACGCGGGGCTCGCTCAGGATTTCGATGTTGAGTGACAGAGCCTGAAAAGAATGTTATAGAAATAAGAACGGCGAAGAAGTTTCGCCGTTTTTTGTTTTGCGACGCTCTGAAAAGAAGATTTACACTGGTCGAAATACTCTTTGAAGGTTTATTGGATCAACATATTCTCGGCAATTGTTCGCCGGAAATCATCTCCACTACCCGTTCACCGCCAATGGCCGTTTGCAGAACGACTACGGACGCATGGTCATTCGTCACCTGGCCGATTACTGCAGAGTCTTTTCCCGAGGGATGGTTTCGCATTGCCGCAAGAATTTTTTCGGTGTCGGACTGCGATACGATAGCGATCAATTTTCCTTCATTTGCCACATACAAAGGATCGAAACCAAGTATCTCACAGGCGGAACGGACATTTTCTTTTACCGGAATCGAATGTTCGAACAATCGAATACCTTTCTTTGCCGATGCAGCGATCTCATTTAAGGTACTGGCCACTCCGCCTCGCGTGGGATCACGTAAAAAATGAATATTCGGTGACACGCGATACATTTCCTCTACCAAACTATTCAGCGCAAGCGTATCAGAGACAATTTCTGATTCAAATTCCAGTCCTTCACGCACAGACATAATCGCCATTCCATGATCGGCAATTGTGCCGCTGATGATAATCGCATCACCTACCGTGATTGTTGACGGATGGATATTCCTACCATCGGGTATCGCTCCAACACCAGCCGTTGTAATAAACAGTTTATCCGCTTTGCCACGGGGAACAACTTTTGTATCACCGGTAACAATCGACACGCCTGAAGTTTTTGCCGCAAGCGACATCGCTTTGACGATGATTTCCAGTTCGGCGACACTCAATCCTTCTTCGATAATAAACGATGCGGAAAGATATTTGGGTTGCGCGCCACACATTGCAATGTCATTTACGGTTCCATTAACCGCAAGTTCACCGATATTTCCTCCGGGAAAGATAATCGGACTAACGACATAAGAATCCGTCGATAATGCAATTCTCCCGGCTTCAACATGTACCATCGCGCCGTCATGCATCAGGTCCAGATCAGGATTTGAAAAGTGTTTTTTAAATACCTGATCAATTAATTGATGCGTGAGTTTCCCGCCGCCGCCATGCGCAAGAACCACGGTGGCATAGTTGTCAATAGGAAGAGGACAATTGAGACCTTGAGAAATGTTGTTTGTCATAAAGTTTAATCTTCAAATTTCTTACACACCCCTAATTCCCCTCTCGCCATCGCACCCTCCGTACACAGAGGGGACTTTCATGAATGAAACATTTGTTAAATAGTCGAAACATCCTGGCGTTTATAATTATAATACGCTGCACACGCTCCTTCGGACGATACCATTGGTGCACCAAGCGGGTGTTCGGGAGTGCATTGTTTTCCAAATGCGGAACACTCGAACGGTTTGTTCAATCCCCGAAGAATATTCCCTGCAATGCAGAGCGGCGACTCCAGAACTATGACGGTGCCCAGATCGAACTTGTTTTCCACGTCGTATCGTGCAAATTCTTTTTTCAGCGTGTACCCGCTCTTCGGTATCTCGCCGATGCCCCGCCACGTTCTGCGTGAAATTTCAAACACAGTAAAAATCATTTCCTGCGCGGTAACATTCCCTTCCTTTTTTACCATTCGGGAGTATTGATTCTCCAATTCATACCGTCCTTCTTCCAATTGCGTTATCAGCATCAATGTCCCGTGCAAAATGTCGATCGGTTCGAACCCGGTAACAACGATCGGAACACGGTATTTTTTTGCAAGAGGAATATATTCTTCATACCCCATCACCGTACAGACATGCCCGGCCGCGAGGAATCCCTGCACACGATTAGACGATGAAGAAAGCAGTGCTTCCATTGCCGGCGGAACGAGCACGTGAGAACAGAGAATAGAAAAATTTTTAATATTTTTTTTGTACGCCTGCCATACCGCCATGGCATTTGCCGGTGCCGTGGTTTCAAAACCGACTGCAAAGAAGATCACTTCCTTGTCCGGATTTTTCTCTGCAATCACCACTGCATCTAGCGGAGAATATACAATTCGGACATCGCCGCCGTTCGCCTTCACTGTCAGCAAGTCCGACGTAGAGCCGGGGACTCGCAGCATATCCCCGAATGACGTAAAGATAACATCCGGCTTCTGGGCAAGCAAAATTGCTTTTTCAATCATTTCTAGCGGTGTAACACAGACAGGGCACCCTGGACCGTGCACAATAGAAAGAGATGACGGTAATAGATTTTCCAATCCCGATTTCACGATAGCGTGTGTTTGCCCGCCACAAATTTCCATTATGGTCCACGGTTGAGTTGTTTTAGAGTGGATTTTTTCGGAAAGTGTTTTTGCAAACGATGGATCGCGGAATTCGTCCAGATATTTCATACAGGGTCACCCTCGTTCAATTCATCTAATGCGTCGCCCATTTGTTTGAATAGTTCAATCGTTTCCAGTGCTTCCTTTTCATCCACTTTGGTCAATGCAACACCGACATGCACCAGCACATAATCGTTCAACGATGCTTCTGGAAGAAAGTCAAGGCAGACATTTTTTTTAATCCCGCCAAAATCGACTTTCGCCATTTTTGGGTCGGACCCTGCTTCAATTGATTCTATTCTGCCCGGAATTGCGAGACACATGAGAACCTCTCTTGTTGTATGTGTTGGTGCGTTGCAAGAAATACTGAATATATTTGTCCTAATGAAATGCCGCCGTCATTAGCTGGAATTCGCTGATGCCAGTACGGAGTAAAGCCGTTCTTTCGAAGTAACGTAATAGTTTGTTCCAACAAAATCATGTTTTGAAAACAGCCGCCGGAGAGCACAACGTTTGGTATTTTCCATCTGTTCGCCATTTGAACGACGACCTGCGCTAACGTATTATGGAACGTTTTAGCGATTTCATTATTCTTCTTCCCCTTTTCAATGTCTTTCAAGAGTGCATCGAACATTGGGTGCCAGTTCCAGGTTACCAGTCCGTGATATTCCTCGAAGGATATGGGATATTCTGCACGTTCATCACTGTCCGAAGCAAGATATTCCAGCTCCATCGCCGCTTGCCCTTCAAATGAATTTTTCATCCGAACGTTGCAGAATGCGGCAACGGCATCAAAGATCCTACCCATACTGGTGGACCAGGGAGAATTAATATTCTTCATCAGCATATTACACAAAACAGTTCGGTCGCGTTCTTGAAAACTGGATTCAATAATCTGGGATTTTTGGAGACAGTCATCCCCATAAATTTCATGAAGGATACTTGCGGCACACCGGCGCGGTTCGCGAACAGCCGAATCACCGCCGGGGAGTTTGAATGAACGAATCGTACCGACACGGCGGAATTTGCCGTTCTCATACAGAATAGTTTCTCCGCCCCAAATAGTTCTGTCCACGCCATACCCAGTTCCATCCCATGCAAAGCCGACTGTTGTTCCGATCAATTCATTTTCCGCCATGCACGATGCTATGTGGGCAAAATGATGTTGCAGCGGTATGATCTTCGCCTCAGGATAGCGTATGGAAAGTTCTTCCTGTGCAACAGTTGTCGACGTGTATCCAGGGTGAAGGTCTCGAACGATAACCGTCGGGACAATATTGTACAGCACGTGTATATCATTGATGGTTTTCCTGAATGACGCCAACGATTCGGCAGACTCAAGATCGCCGATGTATTGACTGATAACGATCGAATCATCCTGGGCAACGGCGATAGTATTCTTCAATTGTGCTCCCACTGCTAGCACACAACGACCAAGTTTTTGTGGAAGCCTGATGGGAAGAGGCGCATATCCGCGGGCACGGCGGACCATCAATTCACCTCCCTGAACTACACGAACAATTGAATCATCGCAATAGCGTTCAATCGGCCTGTTGTGGACAAGGAACCGGTCCGCAATGCCGCCCAGTTTGTTCAGGACGGTTTCGTCCCGGTAACAAATCGGTTCATCGCTGATGTTTCCGCTGGTTGCTACAACGGGAATGTTCACCAACGACATAATCAGATGATGTAGTGGCGTGTACGGCAGCATTACTCCCAGATACGGATTGTTCAGAGCCACGGAGGATGAGATGATGGAATGCTGATCCCGTCGCTTCTTTAATAACACAATGGGAGCATGGGGAGAAAGCAATAATCGCCGCTCCATCTCTGAAACACTGCATTCCTTTTCCGCCAGTTCAATGGAAGGCACCATTACTGCGAATGGTTTTTCTTCCCTGTGTTTTCGGTTGCGCAGTGTTCGCACAACGTCATTCTTTGTAGCGTCACACAAGATGAGAAATCCGCCGAGCCCCTTCACCGCAACAATACCTCCGTTAACAATTGTTTGGGCAGCTTGTTCCATGGCAGCGTGATGCGATGCGATGATCATCCCTTGCTCGTCCCACAATTCTACATGCGGTCCGCACCGTGGACACGCATTTGGTTGAGCATGGAACCGTCTGTTCCGCGGCTCGTCATACTCTTTTTTGCACTGATCGCACATCGTAAAACGACTCATGGTGGTATTACCGCGATCGTATGGTAATGACTGAATGATGGTAAATCTGGGTCCGCAATTGGTACAGTTTGTAAACGGATACAGATATCGCCGGTTATTCACATCAAATATTTCTTTGAGACAATCGGGACATGTTGCAATATCTGGCACCACGAGTGCGGTTGTCGATCCTATGGCCGTACTTTTTCTGATTTCGAAATCATCAAATCCCAATGGATCTAGAAAAGAGGTTTCACAACTATGGATACTTGAGAGAGGTGGTTTTTCTGAATGGACCCTGGCAATAAATGAATTGAGAATGAGCTGGTTGCCCTCGACTTCGATCAATACGCCTTGAGGAGTATTTGACACCCAGCCATGGAGATGCATTTCTGTTGCAAGACGGTAAATAAACGGACGGAATCCGACACCCTGTACTGCGCCGTGAATGATGGCTTTTAACCGCCGCGTTTTTTCATCTGACTTCTCAACCACTCGCACCATTCTGGAATTCCTTTGTTGGTAACGCAGGATGTTTCGAATATTGTTAATGCGGGATTAATTTGCAATGCGTTCTTTTTGATCACGGCCGGATTGGAATTGACATACGGAACAAGATCAATCTTATTGATAATCAGTATTGAAGCATTGTGGAACATACCGGGATATTTCAATGGTTTGTCATCACCTTCTGTTGTGCTGACGACGACAACCTTCATTGCTTCACCAAGATCATAATTTGCGGGACAGACAAGATTGCCGACATTTTCAATAACTAACAGATCAATATTTTTTAGATCAATATTCGTTAGTGCATCATTGACAAGCTTTGCTTCTAGATGACACCCCCCGTTTGTAACAATCTGCACCACCGGCACATTGAATTTTGCCACGCGTTGCGCATCGAAATCAGTCTGCACATCTCCTTCAACAACGGCAATTCGGACAGAGCCGTTTAAGTGCTTCAGCGTTTGTTCAAGCAGACTTGTTTTCCCGGAGCCGGGCGAACTGACAAGATTGAAGACAAAAAGATTGTTTGCCGCAAATAATTCGCGGTTGCGACGCGCTATATCATCATTCTTTTCAAGAACTTTTCGTTCGATGGTTAGCACGCTCATACAAGTTCACCTATTATTACATACATGATATTATCTTCCTTTAGTCGAAACAGCAATTACTGAATTCTCATCTCCTTCGTTGTTATAATACTTTTGCACATTTTGTGGATCAGTAAACCACTTTCCATCTACAACAAATTTATAACAATGAATTCCAATTGACAACGATTTGTTAATTGTCCAACTTCCATTTTTCTGTTTCGTTAGCTTGTCCACCGAAGGATTCCATCCATTAAAACTCCCTGCTAAAAAAACCATTTTTGCATCAGGAGCAGAAAAAATAAATTCTACGTTCTCAGTATAGTTCTTTTTCCCATTAAAGTTTTCAATCAGGCTTCGGCTCTCTTTAACGAGTGTAGTTGCTTTGTTGAATTCACCTTTAAAAATCAAATATTGTATATGGTCCTGCTTCTCCAATGGAAGAAAATACTGTAACGCTGATTCCTTGCCTTGCTGCTTAGGTTGTGTACAAAGTTCCTCTAGTTGTTGAACTAACAACTCCTCCTGCTGCCATTGCATAGGATTCAAATACTTATCCAACCAATGATACGCCTTTTTTTTAACAGACAGCGGAAAATAATGCCCTCCATTAAAGTAAATGACATTTAAATTATCTTCGGAATGAAGAAAGCGGTAACGCTCTCGGGCGTATCGTTCAAGCTCAACGGTTTCTTGCACATGCTCGGCACTTCTCCTTACCCCATCAGGATTGCCTAACCATTCACCGCTCCCACGTGTAAGAAGCATCGGTTTCGGAGCAAGAGCGACCAAATAGTCAGCTGATTTACCAACATTCGCTAACCCAGGTAATGCAGAAGTTGCTCCACGCTTGACTGGCTGCCTGTCATTGAAAAAGTTCAACAACTCAAAAAAACCACATGAAGATATTCCGACTTTCACACGCGGGTCGGCAAACATAAAGTAGACTAGATTATACCCACCCGCTGAATGTCCGATCGCTCCGATACGGTTCGTGTCTACAATGTCGAGTGAATAGATCACATCTACTGCACGCATCAAGTCATAGACTTCTTTGCCAGGACTCGTTCTCCCCTTCAACAACAATTGACCAACGCGATGATTGTAGAATTCCCCGTCTCGCTCCTGATTAACCTCGGACGTATCACCCTGCGGGATTCTTCTTCTTTCGGCATGTCCAAATCTATCGGGACAAATAACAATATAGCCTCGAAGGAAAAGCTCAAAACCGTATTTCTGGTCATCATAGTAATAATGTTTTCCGTCATCAATGTCCAACCCAGCCGGTTCTAATTTGCCCAAGTGAGTGTTGTTAGCATCCTGATGGATAGCAACTATTGCAGGAAGCCGTTGACTTGGTTTGTGTTTTGGGATAAATATATATGCTCTGATTCTATCCTCTGGCTCATCAAATAGTTTATCTGCTGGTTCAGAAAGATACTCAATCTTGTAGCGCCATCCGATTTCAAGTTGAACACTCTCCAACGTATCAATTTTGATTGGTGGACGCTGGGGAAATGCACCAAGAACATTCAGGAAAGTATCATAGCGGTTTGTTTGTGAAAATGCTGTTGGACTGCAGACAATCCCGACAAAAATACTAATCAGCAAAAAACCTATTTTCATTTGTCGTCTGCTTGCTTGCACACTCATGCAAGTTCCTTTTCCGCGTCTTCTAATTCTATATCTTTCACTTGCAATTCTCTTCCCGAAATTA
>Ga0172379_10010104_pt1 | contig 11498 bp, 7 predicted proteins | sample GrowelOW334metaG_FD_119756 | JGI IMG/M metagenome (GOLD analysis project Ga0172379, IMG submission 119756) | Groundwater microbial communities from an aquifer near a municipal landfill in Southern Ontario, Canada - Groundwater well OW334 metaG | ecosystem: Environmental > Aquatic > Deep... | reverse complement strand
GTATTCTGCCTGCAGTGTATTCTTGAAGGCGACCAGTTTCTTGGAGGTGCTGTTCCTTACCAGGAAGGCATAATCGGTAGCATGGTTGGCATAGTCTATGGATTCTTCTTTAGGTTCAGGTGGAAAGAAGAAATCATTTATTGCTTCGCACCCGAACAGTAATGTTGACAAGAGAAGAATGAAAACACTTCGTGTAAAAATGGTTTTATTCATGTCAAATCTCCTTTGGAGAAAGGATAACATAAATAATTCGTTAGTCAATCTGTTTTTTGGGATTATTCAATATCCTGATATATTCAGTTGAATTAGTGCGAAGCTGCAAACCTCACCCAAAAAATTAGGTGAACCAATATTTCAATTTCGAACATGCATTTGCCTCATTGTCCCGCCCAAACTCCCTGGAAGCGAATGGGGTGTCGGGAGGTGGGGGCTTTGTACAAGCCGTCGCCTTTGCCGAAAAGGCGCTCTGCCCCCGGATGATCCAGAATCACCCGACTGTCGACCTGGCTGGAGGTCATAAAGGCAACCCGGGCGGGGAAGTTGGCCTTTATGAGGCCATCCACAACGTCTGCCGAGGGCCTTTGGGTCGCCAGAACCAGATGGATGCCGGTGGCCCGGGCTTTTTGTGCAAGGCGGATGACCTTATCCTTTATCTCCTGGCAGGATGGTCCCATAAATAAATCTACCATCTCATCCATAATTACGACCGTACTTGGAATATCCAGACTGGATGCTCCTTCTTCATATACACTTTTGATATTTTGCCTTGCCAATCTTTCAAAACGGGATTCCATCTCAGCCACCAATGCCTCCATGATGAAGGCTACATCCGGGGACTCTTCCACAATGGGACATACCAGATTTGACAAGCTATTATATTGCTGGAATTCAACACGTTTGGGATCAATCAGTATCAAGCGCAGCCTGGATTGCATTGGCCCCCTTACCAGACCCTGAACCAAACTGTGAAGGAATACACTTTTCCCACTGCCGGTGGTGCCTGCAACAAGCAGGTGCGGCAAGGTAGCCAAATCGGCTACCAATACCGATCCATCCAAACATCTGCCGATACAGACTGGCAGGGTGGCACCGTGCTGCTCAACAGAAGGAGCAACATGTTCCAGGAGGAGTGGTTGACCGTGAAGCCTGGGGAACAGGAGGCCCGCCTGTCTGGTTCCCGGCACAGGCAGGAGCAACTCTGTCTGATAAGCCCCAAGCCGGAAAGTAATCTCGGATTCGTACTGCCGCAGGCGCTTCAAGGTCAGTCCGGAAACAATTTCATAGCTTAGTAAAATACTTGCAGGTCCCGGCAATGACTCCTGAAACGTTAAGGGGAGTTCCAATTGTTGGAAGAGCTCTGCCGCGACACATTTTATGGCATCAATTCGGTCTTTTTCATCCATATCAAGCTGAACTAGAGCAGCGGCATCCTGTGGAGATACCGGACCAGACAGCTTGCTGCTGTCTGGAATGGTGAAATCCAATATATCCAGAGAAAAGCGCCTTTCACTGCCATGCCTTCTTTTTTGAGTCCCGGCTTGTATTGAACCCATATCTACCTTTTTTATAAAGTACATGATTTTCCCGGAAAGGATTTTCCCGTACACTGTTATGGGTTTTTTAAAGCGCACCATCATTCCAAAGAAAAACAAGGACGTGAAAAGTAGTACCCCAAGCCAGCGGGGCAGGAATCGAAGGAAGTATCTGCTGAGCAGGGTAGTACTGCCGGGGACCAGGAAGGCCAGTGCCAAACTCCCTACAATCATCAGGCTTGCCAAGGCATTCGCATTGCTTATCAAATTCTTGCCTATCGTGCGATGTTTCAGAATAAGTGCTACGAGGATGGCCAAAAAATAAAGCGGGAGCAGATATGCCACCCAACCAAGCGTCATATATAAACCATGGTACAACAGGGCTCCGGGAAAAACGAGTAAACGCCAGAATCCGCTTATGAATGATGACCACCCCCCGCCCGGGACCTGGCCGCCGGAAAACACCACCGCAGCGGCGGCCATACATAGGACCATGGGCGGGAAAAACCACCAGACAAGACTTCTATTAGCTTTCGTGAGTGCCCGTGTGACGATTAATGCGAGGAGCGCCAACCCAATACCCAGAAGTAAAAAGACGATTGCCGGGAGCAATTCCCAATAGGCTCCGAGGATATCCGAAATCCAGCCCAAGGGAGCAAGCAGCAAAAGCATGGCTTCCAAGGGACGAAAGAAACGGACAGGATCAACAGACATCGGCAGGATAATCACCGTGGCAATGCCAGCAAGGATAAGGACAGGCAAGGAATACAATGCCCATCTGTATGATACTGATGTGGTTTTTGTTTGTTTCACGAACTGGATTATATACAGAAAAAACTTGCCTGCAAATAAATGGTCTTGGATTTGCGGATCGGTAGCCTATTTCATACTATTTCCTCTTCATACGGCCTGTTCTCCATCTTTGCAACATTTCCTTACTATTGGACAACTCCACCAAGCATTCGTACACTATGAACGTGATGCATCGGGAATCCCTCTGTTGTCCGCGTTGCCTTGGTCCCCTCACCTTGATCCTGGAAAATGAATTGGAAGACTCGACGGGCACGTGTTTCTCTCAAGGATCGGGCACTGGTGGGTATGGCACCGACAAACCCCCAACCGCGTATATCCCAATAAATGGAATACCAATACCAACCGGGATTCTCCCCGGACTCAGGTTGCACCGCTTCCACTGCGATGCCTGCGGGTTGGGGGAAGGGGCAGGCAACACTACCAATGGAATAACCTATTTGGCAAAAATGTCGGGCTGGCCGTTGTTGGTTGGTGGTCTGCCAGTGTCGGTGCTTGCTGAACGGATGTTGTTCCGGCGATGGCTTTCGGCAGAAGGTCCTGGTTTGAACCTTGGGGGCTTTTCCGCATCTTCCGCTCCATCGGGAGTTGATGCCTTCCCTGACTCCTTCCTGTTCGGAGGGTCACACTGGGAGGTGGTCGAGAAGCGGCCGAGGCCGATGGCTTTCCGGAAGCGAGCAGTCGAAAGGGATCTGGATGGGCTTTTCGGACCGGCTAACTGGAAGTTCGGCTGGCGCTGGCTGGACGGCATTCTGGATTGCACCCAAGCCCTTGCTTTGTATGAGTCGGCCTATATCCATCACCTTCGGGCGCAGACTGAAACCCTCGATTGGCTCTGCGACAGCGCCTCGGATGTGTACGATTGGTCGACATCGAATATGAATTCTGGGGAAATCTATGACATGTCTGACCAGAAAGCAGCCCATTATCAGGACGTCGCCGTACGCGTGGCGGTACGGGTTCTGGGGCGGCATTTTCAGGGTGATCATCCGGTACAGATTCGGGGCAAGGACTCGGAGGGCTACCGCCTGAACCCGGGACACGTGCCCTTTCATCTACCTTGGGCAATACGGCAACCTGAAACCTGCCAAGGCGGGGCAGACCCACGGAACTGGTGGGACAAGGGGTCAGTAGAGTCCTTTTGGCAGAACAATCGGGTACTGCTGCATAGGGTGTCCTGAACCCGCCCGCTTATTCTCGGTGTATATTTAGCCACAAACCCTTTGAAATGATTGTATGCCGGCCTGATTATTACGAATAGGTTGTTGGGGTATAACGCCAGGTAGGTAATTAGGTCAGAGTTACTAACAACCCAGAATCCACCTCCCAAGTTACATCCACCCTGACCGTGAGTACCACATCTGTAGATAAAGGTCCGGAAGGTGGATCAGGTCTATTGTTGCTGCAACTGCCGGCTTTCCAGAAACGTCAGGTTTTTGTCCAGTTCTTCAAGGCTCAACGAGCTGAGGTGGGAGCGGAACTCAGGCTCCGGCAACAATCTGGCATGGATCAGGGTCTTGGCAAAAAGGACATGCAAACCCGGGGGGAGGGATGCCCGCAGGGTTTGATAATAGCGGGATCGCTGCGCACCATGTTCCGGAAGCGAACCATGACTGGCCAGCAAGGCTTCCCGGTGCCTGCAGAACCTCCCGTAAGGATTCAACTCTGACCAGATTTTATTGAATGCCGTCACCAGTTCCCTATCCGGCCCGGCATCCTCCTCGGCACCATCATTCCGAAAGCTGCTGATCGGCCTGTTCCGGATGGATACAGCTTCTCGCTGACTTGACCGCCAGGAAGCCAACGCCTGACTGAAATAATCAGGGCAGCCGAGGTCAACCATATGGCCGGACGGAAGCACCAAGGCGCTCAGCAGTCCTCCATTTACCGCCCCGGTATCAAGGGCATATAGTCCGCCGGGCACCAGCACCACCCGCTGGTGCGCCAGGTGGCCAAAGGCGATGGGTCTTTTATCTTCAGGATGCGCTTCCTTCCAGGCGTGATACCACAGGGGAATGTCTGCTCCATCTTTGGGTATGTGAACGGATTCACCGCCGACAGCACAGGTATGATAAGGATCCTGGGCGTTCAAGGACCGCTGCGGATCCAGCCTGGAATGGGTCAGGATAAGCTCCGGTGTTTCGATGACCGCCGGTAGGGATTCAAGCCAGGTGGCCCAGGGTTCCCATTGTGCTCGAGGCATGGCCGCCAAAGTTTGGTGCTGGGTCCAGGCCGCACTGGCCTGACCACGAATGACCCTTGCCACCCGACGCTCATGGTTGCCAAGGACACAAAAGGCATTTGTAGTGTCCCTGAAATATCCAGCCAATTCCCAAGAGTGAGGCCCCCTGTCCAGCAAGTCCCCAACAAAAAGGAGCAGATCATCAGGACCGAACGCAAGGGACTCCAACAAGGCCATCAGCTCCCTGAAACAACCATGAAGATCGCCCACTACCACGGTCCGCCCCCTTGCGGCAGGTAGGTTGAGAAGTGGGCAAAAAGCAGGTTCCTGCACCGTATGATCCCCATGGAGACAGGGTATGGCTGGGTTCATAAGGCACTTACGATAGAAATAATTAATTTGACCACAGGTGGACTGTGTCATATACTTCCTGATTAATCCAGTGCAATCCTGAAACCGATGCTGAAAAGAACCTTGAAATAAAGGGAGTATAAAATGAACCAAATCATGACTGGTGAACGCGCCCGCATCCGTGATGAATATTTGCATGACATGCTGACCCTGTTTGGTGATGGTTCTGATTCGCCACTCTTCCAGGCGAAGAAGATAATTGTAAGAAATGATGTGGATTATCTCAGACTCTTATTCCTTGAGCATGAGACGAGGTTTATCGGTGTCAACTGGATTGGTGCCGGGCTTCGTGGCACCATCCCTCCGGACCGGGCCAGGGATGGCAAGGAAGCGGCGTCGCACATTGCCAAGTCGATGGAAGGGGTCATAGCCAAAAAGCGGAAGGGGCTGGCTTTCGAACCCCGGATCGAGCGGTACCTTGATCAATGGAAGAATCCCGAGCGAGAAAATGTCAAACGTCTATTGGTGGCCTATCTGTTCAGGCTGGTCGATATATCCGGACATGGGACGGGTTCCCTAACCAACCTGCTGTCCGATCTTGGCCTTCCCTTGGATTTCATACTCAACCTGAACGATCGCCATCCGCTTTTCTCGGATGGCGTACTGTTGTTCGAAGAGTGGAAATTCAATATGCAGCATGGATTTCTTCGAAGGGATCTGAAGGACTGCTACGAAATACTCTTGTTGTTTGCCGGAATTGAATTGGATCCCGAAAGCCGCAACTTGATCGGGGACCGAAAGATTGGTGCCTTTTTTGGCATAGAGGCGCCAAGCAGCCAGGAGGAAGAGTCATTTTCCCGGGATTCCAAAAGCAACGATGAAACAACTTACGTCCATACCGACGGGGCGTTTACCCAGGAAGAAATCGATGCGTTATTGCATGGCATCGATTTCGATGATAGTAAAAAGAAAACCTCCGTATCTTCCGGAAATATAGAAAAGGACGATGGAAGCCGGATCCTTGAATTCCGTCCAGCTGACGGGCCAGGCGGCAGTGACGGAAAAGGGATGGGTGCGTATCGTTTCAACGATGATCTGGATTATCTTTTGGCCCACTTCCGGTGGATAGTTCCAAGGATCAAGTCCTATGCTCCAAGGGGGGGCTATTCCCCGGATCCTTCCGAAGACGAGCGGCGGGTTCTTCGACGGGAGGCAGAGCAGTTCAGGGAGCGATTCGACACCGCGTTGCGCAACTCGCGGGATGCTGGTTTCATTCCGCGGCTTGAAGAACTCGCAAATCGGATGGAACTGGATACGGAGGATAGGGAAATACTCAGGATCGTTGCATCGATCAATGTATTTTCAAGGGTCGACAACATCGATGCGCAGGGAATGGATACAGAATTAACCATAAAGGAAATACTGATCATCCTCTTTGATAACCCCAAGGCACGTGTGCGCGGTAAGGCGCATTTCCTCAAGTCGGCTCGTCTCATTTCTTCCGGTATCCTGTCACTGGATTCTTCGCTTTCGTGGCTGGAGAAGAGCCTCTTCGACTATAAGGTAGTGATCGACACAAGAATTCTCGATTTCATCATGGGCGATAGTTTTAACCCGAATGAGTATCTTTCAGGAACAGCCTTCAGGATGCCTTCCTTCGGGCTTGAATCGGTTGTTATTCCCCAAGCGACGAAGGACAAGCTTTTGTCCCTTGCGGAAGCCCATCCACATTTCCTGACACGGAGGGGACAGCTTCGTTTTTCCATCCGGGAGGAGACGGGTAACGCGCTTATTTTTCTATTTACAGGACCATCGGGAACCGGGAAAACCATGCTTGCAAATGCGCTTGCCGGGCAGTTGGGGAAAAGCATCCTGACCTACGATTCCAGGGGCGGCGAGAACATATTCGGGCACATGGAATCAAATACGCTCGGCTTCTTGTTCAGGGAAGCCCGTATATCGGAGGCAGTCCTCTTTTTCGATGAATCGGAGAAATTTATTGAGGGACGCAATACGGCTCTTCTTGCCGAGTTGGATCGGCATCCGGGAGTCGTGGTTTTTGCGACCAATGCTTTGGTCAATATAGATGAGGCCTTGCGACGGCGTATCTCCCAGGTGGTGGAATTCAAGGAACCCGGCCCGAGGGCCAGAAGGGATATCTGGAATCTCCATCTTCCGGAGGGCGCGGAAATTGACCCGAATGTTGATTTTGAGGCTCTTGCCCGACGTTATGAAATCAATGGAGGTCTGATCAAGAATGCGGTTACCTGTGCCCTTTCCGCTTCCATTATCGAAGCGTTGAGACAGGGGAGGGAGCAGATCCAGGTTACCATGGACAATCTTGAAACCGCCGCTAGCGAACAGATCCGGAATCGTCTTTCCATGCAGGCCCTGCATGAAAGCATCCTTCCGGAACGTGGTTTGGATTGTCTCGTCCTTTCTCCGGAAACGGAGAGTGCTGTCAGGGAGATTGTCGATTTCGGAAAGGCGTTGCGGGTTCTGGATAGCGATTGGGGTTTTTCGGATACGATCCGATGCAGGGGCGGTCTTGCAGTACTGTTTTACGGTCCCCCGGGTACCGGAAAGACCTTTGCGGCGGAGGCTGTAGCCTATGAGACGGGAAGGGCCCTGAAAGTAGTCAACTATGCGAAGGTCATGTCCATGTGGGTAGGGCAGACCGAGAAGAATATGGAGACCTTGTTCCGCGAGGTAGCCAACGACGACTCCATTTTGCTTTTTGACGAAGCCGATGCGATCTTCTCATCGAGGAACGAAGTCCGCTCCTCGCAGGATCGTTACCTGAACACCGAAACGGACGTGCTGCTGGGGCTTATCGAACGGTACGATGTATTCTGCATTCTGACTACGAACGCGGTACTGAATATCGACCAAGCCTTCATGCGTCGCATGAAGTATATTGTGGAATTCTCCATGCCGGACAGGAGGCTCAGAAAGCGTCTGTGGGAACTTATGCGGCCACCACGCATGCCGGTATCCGCCGATGTGGATTATGATTCGTTGGCGGATACCTATGATTTTTCCGGCGCGGATATTCGCGACTCCTTCGTCCGGGCGGGAGCGAGCCGGGCATTGGGCAATTTCGAAGTGGAGAATGAAGTCTGCATGGCGGATTTCATCAAGGCATGTGAGGCCATTTCCAGGCGTCAAGTCAGGAAAACCAGACCTATTGGATTCCAGCAGGGAATGTAGGACGATAGTGTATTGGTATTGAGAAATAGGCAAATAGTATATGCATTCTGCCTGGAGGATGGTTTCGCGACATGGGCACAGATACCAGTGGAATCCGATTGCTATATAATCTATTCCGCGATTCTCCTTTTGTGGAATACATTCCGGACTTTTCCTGGCCAAAGGATTTTTTCCCACAAGCCGGTGGATTGGATTCCTTGGCGATGGGGAACGAGTCGGATGTGCCTGAACCGGAATGTATTTCTTTGGAAACCCTGCTGGTCAGAAAGAATCCAGATTCCAAGGACTTCTTGTTGTTGGGCGGTGGCAGCACTTTCGGACAACTATGGGTAGCGTGGGGTGGGGCTGGTTATCATTCCCTGCAACAAACTATGGATGAAATGAAACTGCCTTTGGGTTGGACCGAAAATGCCGGGGAAAAAGCATTTTATCTTTTCAGGGAGCACTTGCGTTCCGCGAAGATGGAATGGGAATCCAGGGATGCACCAATGGAGTTTTCTGTAGCGTTAAGGGCTGGAAAGGAGTTCCATTTCAGGGTGATCATACGAAAATTGATTTCCATCTACGCAAAAGACAGTGAATGAATATTCAGATGTCAACGACGAATTCCGGATCGAATCCTGCGGTATTTTCATGGACGTATCCTCTCTGGTTGCTCACAATCCGGGTACCACCCAGGCAGTAGTTGTTATTGTAGTGGGTGTGGCCGTAGATCCAAAGATCGATGTGGAATCCATCAATGAACGTTTCCAGATCCGAGGCAAAGGCCGCCGAGACCGGATCGTCGTGGAACCGGGGATGGCATGATTCAATCGATGGCGCGTGGTGGGTGATCACCACCGTTGTCCCATCAAAAGGATCAGCAAGTTCATGCCCCAGCCAGTCGATGCTGGTAGCGTGCAGTGCCGCAGCCGTCTCTGGTTGGAAGCGTACATGATCGGGTGGCATGCGGATGGCCCTGTAATCCATCATAGCCGATCTGGCGCAGGACATAGCGTAGGCGGGATGATTGTCATGGAGAAGAAAATCTGTCCATAGTGTCGAACCAAGAAAGCGTACCCCATCCAACATCAAGGCCGTATTGTTCAGGACATGGACAGGGGATCCGATCGAAGCCGAGACCATTTCATTGAAGGTCTTTGCGATGGACCCGCCGTAGTATTCATGGTTGCCCGGAACCAGAATGACCGTGCGTCCTTTGAAGTGCTCCTTGGCCCATTCAACGGATCGGGATCCAAGATGGATATCCCCGGCAAGAACAATCAAGTCGGATTGTACCGGGCTTGGTTCATAATCAGCCATTTCGATGTGCAGATCCGATAGAACATGCAACTTCATTCAGTTTCTCACATATACCGTTTGTTGGATATTTCTTGCCATGCGATCATGTCTTCATGCTATTATATAGCCAGAAAACAGCAATTGTCAGCAGGCTTGATTGTGGTATGGATTCCTACATGGCCTGCGACTGCCGGCGCGCCCCCGACGGCGCCTGGCTGCTTTACTACAACGCCCGCGACGGCTGGTACAAGAGTTCCGGTCGCGAACGGATAGGTAGGATGGTGGGAAGATAAGGAGTTGGAAAAATGAATTCGGAAGATAAGGGTGTCATTCGGGATGCTTTGTTTTTCATCATCATTACGCTTGGATTGTCCTGGTTTGTTTTCTGGGGACCCATCGCAATTCTGGGAATTCCGGCTATCAGTTTTGTAAAGGATGTTCGGGGTCCGACTTGGGCCATCCTGCTTTTCATTCTTGGCGGATTTGTACCTTCCTTGGTTGGTATTGCGCTTACCGGTTTTCTGGAGGGAAGGGACGGCCTGCGTACATTGTTCACGAGTTCCGTGCAGTTCAAATTGGGGTTTAAGTGGTATTTTGCAATTTTGGTTGTCGTTCTATTGGGAACCATGGGGCAGATCGGGATACAATACGTAACAGGAAAAAATTTCGATTATTCCCTTTTTCTATCCCAATTGCCAAGCTTCCTGCCCTTGATAATCATTGGACCCATTTCTGAGGAATTCGGTTGGCGGGAATACCTTCTTAAACGGCTTCAGAAAAAATGGAACGCATTGATTTCTTCCCTTATTGTCGGCATCGTATGGAGTCTATGGCATTTGCCACTTTTTTTCATGGTTGGTACGTCCCAGCATGAATTGAAGTTTCCTTTCATCGGTTTTCTTGTGGGCCTGACGGCGATCTCCATAATCATGACCTGGTTGCACAATAATACTGCCGGTAGTGTCTGGACAGCCATCCTGTTTCACTGGTTGTTTACCTGGGCGATGCAGGTTGTCTCCACCGGAGTTTCGCGATCGGTAGTATATAATTGGCTCGAATATTCCCCGTATGTATTGATGGCACTTTTTATACTTCTGGTCTGGAAGCCGAAAACCCTGTCCAAAAATCATAAAGGAATCAAGTAGATTGGCTTCCTGTTTCCTGAATTATTCAACAGTTTTTAGTTTGTATCGCGTATTTTTTCCGGAACACGTAGGTAGTAATATTTTCAGGAGGCTCTCATGACCAAGCTTGACGAAGGAATCAGGGACGAGCAGGGGCACTGGAAGCCCACGGGTCCGTGCACGTACATAGCCCTGTTCCAGTGGCCGTGGAAGCCTGCGGCCTTGCTGAAATGGTTTTTCGGGTGGGGCGGGCATCTGTGGCCCCAATTGACAGGTTATGTGCTTCTGGCATTGGTTACCTGGAATTTCCTGCAGGCCGACCTTTCTGTCACCAAAACCCTGGCATTCGGGTGGATAGGTTTCATGCTGCTGCGAAACCTGGTGCTGATGCTGGTGGTTTTCGGCTTCTACCATGTAACCCTGTACGTGCTGAAACTGCAGGGGACAGTAGGGAAATACCACCCCCAGGGTCAGACGAAGAACTCGAAACGTTTCCTGTTCAACGACCAGGTGAAGGACAACATGTTCTTCAGCATCGTCTCCGGCGTTCCCATCTGGACCGCCTGGGAAGTCCTGTACCTGTGGCTGGCGGGCAACAAGCTGATTCCATATGTCTCTTCCGCCGAACACCCAGTGTGGTTTGTGCTCCAGATACTTCTGATACCATTGTGGAGGGGTACCCACTTCTATTTCGTGCACCGGCTTTTGCACTGGAAACCCATTTTCCCGCTGTTCCACAGCCTGCACCACAAGAACCCGAATCCCGGCCCCTGGTCCGGCATGTCCATGCATCCGGTGGAGCACCTGCTCTACCTGAGCGTCGTGGCCATCCATTTCGTTATTCCTTCCCACCCCGTGCACTTTTTCCTCAACTCCCAGCTGACGGCTCTGACCCCCGCCCAGGGTCACACCGGTTTCCAGCCCCCCATCTTCAAGGGCCTGTGGCCCGCTGGCGACTACTTCCACTACCTGCACCACCGCTTCGTCTCCTGCAATTATGGCATCGGC
>Ga0172379_10010103_pt1 | contig 11498 bp, 9 predicted proteins | sample GrowelOW334metaG_FD_119756 | JGI IMG/M metagenome (GOLD analysis project Ga0172379, IMG submission 119756) | Groundwater microbial communities from an aquifer near a municipal landfill in Southern Ontario, Canada - Groundwater well OW334 metaG | ecosystem: Environmental > Aquatic > Deep... | reverse complement strand
CGGCGCGGCCAGGCGCGCGCGGCCTCCTGCAGCGCGCCATGGGCCTGCGCAAACCGCGCGCACAGCGCCTCGGCCGCCTGTTCGCGCCCGAAGACCCCGCCGATCAGCCGGTACAGCGGCGGGTTGTCCGCCGGGCCGAGCGGATGCGTGACGATCAGCCGGGGGACGAACTGCGCCAGCGCATCGGCTACCGGCTTTTCGTTCTCGTCGATATTGAGCAGCACATGCGTAGGTGCCAGCGCGCGCAATTTGGCCAGATCCACATCCTTGGTGCCGCCGACCTTGGGCACGGCCTTCAGGATTTCGCGCGGGTGTATGCAGAAGCCGGTGCGGCCCACGAGTTGAGTCGCGAGTCCCAGCTCGCAGACGAGCTCGGTGAGCGAAGGCACCAGCGAGACGATGCGCGCGGGTTCGTGCGCGCGCCCGTGCAGCGTGCCGGCCGCGTCGCGCCACATGCCGCAGCTAGGCCGCCGGCCTGCGCGGCGCGCGCACGATGAAACCCCCGAGCGGCACCGGCGCCGCTAGTTTCCGCGTTCTTTGCGCGCGAGTTCGACCAGCTGCTGCACCACTTGCATCAGCTGGTCGGTGCTGCCGGTCATGTGTGCCGATGTCAGGAACTTGCCGTCGACGACAATGCTCGGCACACCGGTGATTCCATAACCCTGCATAGTCACGCGCGCGGCAGCGAGCTTCGCCTGGATTTGCGGCGAGCCATAGATGTCGATGAATTTTTTCCGGTCGAGGCCGTTGTGGGCCACCCAGTCTGCCGCTACCTGCTCCTCGTTGAGTTTCATGCCGCGGAAGTGGAAGTTGTCGTATACGGGCCAGTGCAGGCGTCCGAGTTGTCCCATGGCGTCGAGCGTGTAGAACAGCTTGGCGAAATTATCCCAATTGTCCGAGGACAGCGCGGGCACGCGGCGCAGTGCGACGGAACCGGGCCCGTTGAAATACCAGCGCGCCAGCTTCGGCTCGAGTTCGTAACAGACCGGACAGCCGTAGTAGAAGAATTCGATGACTTCTATCTTGTCGCCGGTAGCCACCGCGCGCGGCGGATCGAGGCGGACGTAGTCGCGGCCGAGCTGGGGCGCCGAAGGCGCCTGGGCTTGCGCGCCTACTGCCGCAAGCGCCAGCATCAGCATTGCCAGGGCTTTTCTGATTAAGATCATGGTGCTTTCCCTTAGCCAAAGTGGAGGCTGAAATCATATGCCCATCCGGCAAACTTTGCCAAAGCGCCGGCGCTGCATTGATTGCGCCGGCTCCCAGGCCCTGGCCGGTCTGCAATGCAGCCCGGCGTCTTGTGGCCAATCGGGCGATGTCAGGGCTAAAAAGATGCGGTAGCCGCAATGGCTAGAGACCCGCGTGCCTGTCTGGCCCGGGAATTGCGGACGCGTGCCGATTCCCGCAACGCTTGGAAACGCCTGTTTTAGACGAGTGGGGGCGCACCATCGCCGATCTTCAATTCGGACGCTTCCTCGACAAACGATTTCCATTTCCTTGGCGGCAGCCCGAGCTGAAGCGCAAGCGTTCGAACGGCGGATAAATCGTGCGCGCCGCCGTGATTGAGCAAAGCGCCCCTTTGCCAGATTGCGTCCCAGTACGCCTCGAAGAACTCGCGGAACGGCGTCCCGGATAGGCGAAGCCCGGAACGGCGTGGAGGAGGAACGTTGGTCCAATAGGCGCCCAGCAGAAACTCCTCGTCGTCGAAGAAATAACCGCCCATCGCGGGAGCGACCTCCGTCAATCCGGGGCAAAAGCTCTTGACATAATACGCGCAGCCATCGTAGCGCAGAATGTTCGACAGCGTCTCCTTTAGGCGGCGCAGATCATAAAATATTTCGACGCGGTGCACCTCGATCGTGCGGGACAACAGCCGCTCGGACACCAGCGTGCGCCACTGCTGCTGGACGTGCGGGGTGGTCGCGTAGGGGGCGGCGAGGCGGAGCGCGCGCAGTTTCTTTCGCGCGCGCCGGGTGAGATCAACAAGCACTTCAGGCAGCTGTTCGGTCGTATCGAGAAGTGCCGCCGCAATGGGCCGCGGATCGCGGTCCGGCTCTCTGCGAAAGAGCGTGTCGAGGTCGATGCCAAGCGCCCGCGCAAGCACTGCGCGGTGTCCGTCGCGTGGTAGATATTTTCCTAGTTCCCATGCCGCAAGCGCGGTTACGTCAACCCGCAGCTGGCTCGCCAATTCGCGTCGGGAGATACCCCTTGCCTCCCGCAGGCGCTTGATTCTGGCCCCCACCGTTTGGCGCCGCTGCTGCATGATTTCTCCTCGCCCTGCCGTCGGCACAGATCTTCGAGACTCCCGGAATCTCCCAGGAACTCTGTCTTGTCGAGAAAAGAATAACAGCTAAGCTTCGAAAGTGCGATATCGGGATGATCTGGCACTCGGGGTTTACGCGTACTTCCAGACATATCGGAAGAGCGCGCAGTACGCAGAGCGTCCGCGTCGAGAGAACGGTCGAGGGCGGGTCAAGTGAGTGAGTTTCGACGCTGCACGAGTTACCTTGCTGGAAACGGCGACGGCTGGACCGTTTGAACTAGACCAATCGCATGATTGTTTGTACGGCTCCCGCCGTGTAGAGTCCCGCGCACCGCCGCTGCTTCTATCGAGAGCGGTCGAGAAATTGCTGCTCAGTATCCAAGCGGGCTTGGATATCTGGGCCGAGATAAGAATAGTCCATCATGGATGCAGCGGAGGAGAGGGGTGAAGACGCGTCGGATCACGCGTGCGCATATGCGCCGACCACGGCAGGCTCCTGCCGTCGCAGTCTTGCCCGGGCCATCTGCCTTACTGCAGCCGCTCAATCTCTTCCTGGCTCCGCGCTCACCGCGGCGAGCCTTGGACCTCTGTGCAACAGTTCATTTTGTCGGAGAGAGCAATGACCCGTTTTCCATATCGTCATGCGGTACCCGTAGCACTTGCGGCCGCGATCTTCACCGGAATTGGTACCACATACGCGCAGGGCGTGACCGATTACAAGCCGGGGGAAGGCGGAGGTCCGATCACCGGCTCCGCAAGCGGCGTCAACGGCGCCGCTGCGACGGATGCTGCACCCACCCTGGAGCGCTGTCCTGCGCCACTCGGCACCATGGCGGTTGCAGAGCCGCAGGAATTCGTGTCAAAAGCGCTCCTGCGATATAGCCTGCCTTCGCCGACGAGTCTCATCCGTCTGATGATTCAGCAGTCGAACTGCTTTAGCGTCGTCGAACGCGGTGTGGCCATGCAAAACATCATGCAAGAGCGACAACTTCAACAGCGCGGAGAACTTTCCCAGGGCGCTCAGATGGGGCAAGGTCAGCTCGTGACCGCTGATTTCGTCTTGACGCCTGACGTGGTCTTTTCCGAGAACAACGCCGGGGGCGCGGGGGGCGCGCTTGGCGCCATCGGATCGCTCTTCGGCCCCGTCGGAATGATCGTTGGCATGGCGGCAGGGGGCATCAAGTTCAAACAGGCCCAGACGAGCATGATGGTCGCGGACACCCGAAGCGGATTGCAGGTTGCGGCCGCATCGGGTTCGGTGGAGAAGGCGGACTGGGGCGTGGGAGGGGTACTCGGTGGTAGCAGCGCCATCGGCGCACTCGGCGCCTATGCGAACACCGCGGAGGGAAAAATAGTCGCCGCGAGTTTTCTGGACAACTGGAACAATGTTGTGAAAGCGATACGCGGCAATCCGGCGCTGCAGCGAACGAGCGCTGCTCCTCAACAAGCCGTTGCCGAGAAACCACCGGAGAATCCTCCGGCGGCAGCGCCGATGCCGGACAAGAAGCCCGCGCCCGCTCCGGAATTTCAGCGGGGCGACGTGCTGGTAGGAAAGATCGGCGGCATCAAGATGTTTGCCGGGCCCTCCAGCGCGTCCCGTGCTGTCGGGACGCTCGGTCGCACCGACGTTGTGGTTTTCCTTGGGCGGGAAGACGATGAATTTCTTAACGTGCGAAGCGACCGCGGAACCGGGTGGATCGAAAAGATGTTTCTGAAGAAGAGTCAATAACGAAGATGTCGCGTCCGTATACACGCTGGGCAGGTCATGAACGCTAATGCAATTAACATGCAAAGCCCGCGGAAGACGGAGGTCAGCGGAGAGCGGTCAACACCGCAGTCTCGGGTATCTAGACAGGAACGCGAAGCTTTTGAGGAGAAAACGGCCGCTCGAGCAGTTAGCGAAGATCACCACTTTTAGCCTAAGAATTTGGTCCGCGAAAGGGAAACAGACAATGGCTCCCGCAAAGATAAAGTTATTAGCAGTGCACTTGTTGCTTACGCTCTTATGTTTCGTGCTGGTGTCTTGCGGAGGTGGGGGCGGTGGTGCTGCTGGCGGTGCGGATGGAGGCGCCAGTTTAGCGACGTCCCCCGCAACGTCCCCTACAGTCCTCTCAGGCGTGGTGTCAAAAGGCCCTATTTCAGGTGCTTCGGTAACGGCCTACAGCATCGTTAACGGTGTGCAGGGGGCCGTTCTAGGTAGATCCGCGGTTACCGACGATCTCGGAAACTATATGCTTAACCTCGGCAGCTACACTGGCCCAGTGCTGGTCGTTGCTAATGGCGGGCAATATGTTGATGAAGCAACGGGCGCCGCCATTCCTACACCTTCCGCCCTTCGTGCCGCCATCCCTGGCGCGACAGGAACTTTGTCGGCAAGCGTGACGCCTTTAACCGAGGTCGCCGTAAAAAATGCTCTAACAACTGGTGGATTGACGGCCGCAAATATCCAAACCGAAAACGACGCTATCAAGAACCAAGTTGGCTTCGATCCTGTTACAACCACGCCCGCCAACGCGGCCAGCCCGTCGTCAGCGACAGCAAGCGATGTCTCCAAGGCTTACGCGGCATATCTTGGGACGGTCTCGCAGTACATGCAGGACACGTCTAAGACGCTGGATACGACGACAAGCGATTTTGCTGCTGCGGTCAAGACGGGCGGCGGACTTGCGGGCAATGCATCGATCGTTAAGGCGGGAAACGACTTCGGCGCAAATAGCAATAACAAGACTGGCGTGACAGGTATGCCAAGTCTGCCAACTTTGTCGTCTAGCCTTGGCACGAGTACGCCGCCACCTTACACCTTCACTTGGAATAACAGTAATGGTTGTCTAGCGCCCACCGACCCCTCATACAAAAGCAATCTTTCGCAGCTCGCGCTACGCCTATTTAACCTTAGTGCGAATCCCGCTAACGGCATTGGTTGCGTTACTGAACCGTACCTCGCTAACGATTACAGCCGCTATTGGTCGAATTTGGAAAATCACGCTGGCATTGATTTTCAGGCCACGGTTAGCACCCCTGTTTATGCCCTCTATGATGGAACGGTGGTTAATGAGACGCTTGTTAATGACACGCCCGACATAACTAAGCAACATTCAACATTAGTAATCGAGTCTCAAGTCAACGGTCAGATTTTGCACATTTTCTATTTACACTGTCTAACACACAACCAAATACGCCATATTGGCAATAGCCAAAGCGTGGTGGGTCCACTAGGTAAAGGGCGGCCAGTGGCTAGTGGAGACGAGGTCTGTCAGGCAGGCAGCGTCGGTGCGAAAGCTGCACACTTGCACTTTGAAGTTAGAACGCCAGATATGGACAACGCTCGATTATCTGCCTTGGACGGGAGCCATTGTCCGTCGTCAACTTTTCAGAATTACTTGAATCAGAAGGTTTCGGGGTGCGGGCTGTCGTATATTCAAGCGAATACCTTGGATCCGATCGTGCTCGTTCAAGGCACGACCTGTGTTTCGCCACAGGTGCTACAAAACAACGCGTGCGTGACTCCAACGCCTCTCTCGGGCAACCCTGCCACATCGGAAACCCCAGCGAATCCACCTGTATCGACGGTAACGCCGACGGCTCCGCCCGCCAGCACGACGCCATCGGAAAGCCAAGGCGGCTCGACGTCAACGCAGCAGCCCGCATCTGCGTCTACGCCAACCTGCACCGCCCCCCAAGTATTGAATAATGGGACCTGTGTCAGCGTAACGCCAGTAATTGCCTCATTGTCCTTTACGTCGGTACCAGCGAACTCGATAAACCGGACATTGACGATTTCCGGAAGCAACTTTGCCGCAGGCAATGTGGTGAAGTACCGCTGGCTCAATCCAGTCGGTAGTAGCGCTGCCTCAGCATCGGTGAGCTCGACCTCGCAACTATCTGCATCATTCAATCCGGGTGCTGTAGCGGACACGATCTATGTGAAGGTTTGCCAGTCATCGACCAGCACGACCTGCTCAAACGAACTATCGATAGCGGTCACGGCAACGCCGGTAATTAGCGCGTTGTCCTTTACGTCGGTACCAGCGGACTCGACAAGCCGGACGCTGACCATTTCCGGAAGCAACTTTGCTGCCGGCAATGTGGTGAAGTCCCGTTGGCTCAATCCAGTCGGCAGCAGCACTGCGTCAGCATCGGTGAGCTCAGCCTCGCAACTATCGGCGTCATTCAATCCGGGTGCTGTAACTGACACGATCTATGTGAAGGTTTGCCAGTCATCCACCAGCACAGATTGCTCAGGTGAGCTGTCGATAGCTGTCACGGTGCAGCCAGCAACCGGTTCATCGCCCTTTACGTCGGGACCAGCAATTAGCTCATTGTCCTTTACGTCGGTACCAGCGGATTCGACAAGCCGGACATTGACGATTGCTGGAAGCAACTTTATCGCAGGCAATGTAGTGAAGTACCGCTGGTTCAATCCAGCCGGTAGTAGCACTGCCTCAGCATCAGTGAGCTCAACCTTGCAACTATCGGCGCTTTTCAATCCGGGTGCTGTAACGGACACGGTCTATGTGAAGGTTTGCCAGTCATCGACCAGCACGACGTGCTCAAACGAACTATCGATAGCTGTTACGGCAACGCCAGCAATTAGCTCATTGTCCTATACGTCCGTACTAGCGGACTCAACAAACCGGACGTTGACTATTTCCGGAAGTAACTTTGCCGCAGGCAATGTGGTGAAGTACCGTTGGCTCAATCCAGTCGGAAGTAGCACCGCGTCAGCGTCGGTGAGCTCGGCCTCGCAACTATCGACGCTCTTTAATCCGGGTGCTGTAACCGACACGATCTATGTGAAGGTTTGCCAGTCATCCACCAGCACAGATTGCTCAAGTGAGTTATCGATCGCTGTCACCGCGACGCCAGCGATTAGCTCGTTATCCTTTACGTCGGTACCAGCGGACTCAACAAACCGGACGTTGACTATTTCTGGGAGCAACTTTGCCGCAGGCAATGTGGTGAAGTACCGTTGGCTCAATCCAGTCGGCAGTAGTACTGCGTTAGCGTCGGTGAGCTCGGCTTCACAACTATCGGCGCCCTTCAATCCGGGCGCTGTAACTGACACGATCTATGTGAAGATTTGCCAGTCATCCACCAGCATGGCTTGCTCAGGGGAGCTGTCCATAGCTGTCCACTAAAATGGTTGGTGCCCGTGATATTCATCTATCAAAAAAATATCTTGAGATGCCGGGTTGACCACTGCGGAGCCGTTAGGCGACCTTCTCCGGCGAGGACTCTCCAATGTCCAAGTGGCAGCTCGGCATCCTGGCCGTGGTGCCGGAATTCGAGTGCTCCCTGATACCCGAGCGGCAACGCGAAGGACAGCATCGCGATCGCCAAGAAGAAAAGTGCCTACAAAGGCCACAAGAATGCTCTCGCCGTTGATCAAGTCAAAGTCGTCGTCGCAGCTCCGGCGGTCAATCCTTGACGACATTGAACTTCAGCGTGCACTAGAGTGGGTTGTCGGCGATTGGGCGCCATTCCGTTTTCGCAGGTATGCCATTGACGTGGTTGACGAATAAATACGTCGAGCGTAGCTTGACCGAACTCCGCCTCGCTTTTCGGGACTTATGAGGCTATTTCGTTGGGAGCCTTCTTATGCGATTCATTCTCTTGTCGCTCTTTCTCGTCGTGCAGGTCGCGCATGCCGAGATTCCCGATTTCTTTCAGCCGATGGTCGTAACGCCGCCATTTAGCTTTTCTGAGCGGCTTATTGATTTGACCCCGGCCTTCGAGAAGGCAAAGCAACTGAATAAGCCGATATTGATTTATCTCGGCGCGAACGATTGTCCACCTTGCAAGCGATACACCGCGTTCTTGGAAAGGCACGAAGAAGAAATGAAGCCTGCCTTCGCCAAACTCGTACTCGTTGACATTCGTACCTGGCTCAAGGGTCCAAAACTCATTTTCCAGCTTCACGACAGGACGTACAGCGTTGCGGAGTTCAAGGCACTGGTCGGCGATACAAACAAGGGGCTCTTTTATCCAACGTGGTGGCTTCTTAACCCGGAGGGAAAACAGATGCATCAGTTGCCCCAGGGGTCGTCCAATTTCACTTCAGTATCAAACCATATTCGTCTGCTGGAAGGATCCTAATTCTTTGGAATAAGTTTTCAGAACTGGGGAATGTACATGGGAAAGCTCAGTCTCGTTCTGATTGCCGCTTTGTGGTCGGTTACTGCACTTGCTGGCAATGCGGCCCGGGTGGGGCCGTCGGCGTTTTCGACCCTTATCGGACATTGGAAAGTCCAGGTGGAAGGCGAAGCTCGTCTTGGAGAGTTTGCCGTATACCGGTTGCGGGCTCCGGCAACAGACACGGTTGCGCTTGAGGCGGGTTACGGATGGGCGGATAGTTATCTAACATTTGTCGATGCCACATGCTCGCTAAAGAACGGGAGGCTACAAATTACGATAACGACTCCTGCCTCATCAGTTATTCGTGCGGAGGCGGAGCAAATGGACTCCAACACGTTCCAAGGCACATTTACTGATAAATTCGGAAACTCGAAGACAATTCACATTTCGCGTTCCGTTCTCGACCTATCGAATATAGACCGCTCGTTTGCCGACGAAGACAAGGATTACGGAGTCGCACCTACAAGAACGCTCGCTACTACCTACCACCAGGAGACGCCTTTATCTGTTCCCGGCGCAAGCACGATTAAGACGCTGGCACTGAAAAGACTCATCGATAGCGCTTCACCCCCAATCGTTATTGATGTCCTCGGCGGTACACCGGGAAAGAGAGTGGTAATCCCGTCAGCCATATGGCTGGGCTTCGACGCCGGAGACGGTAACGTGTTCGCTGCTGAAAAAGCCAAATTCGCGACTGTGCTCTCGACGTTGACGAACGCGGACAAGTCTAGAGCGATCGCCTTCTATTGTTTAGGCGTCAAATGTTGGCTGTCATATAACGCATCACTTCGGGCTGTGGAAGAAGGATACAAGAACGTGTACTGGTATCGTGGCGGTTGGGAATCTTGGAACGCGGCGCGTCTCCCGTTTGTCAAGGCGGAGCAATTTGCCTGGTGATGACTTACCTTCTGACAGCCCGGTGAGCCGGAGCGTTAAGGGCAGATTACTTTATGTCACGCAGAAATTGTGAGGCCCATGTAGATCCGGAACGCGACTAATGTGACGTTCCGGGCTGTTGCTGTTATGGATCGGTATCTTAACCGGAGCGTCAATCCTTATTCCTCTTTCTTTGCAGGCTTATGTTTCTTCTGGGGCTTGTGTTTTTCAGCGGGTTTGTTGCCCTTCGCGGGCGCGGGCTTGCTGACTAGCTTGCGCTCCTTCCCGATCAGATAATCGGTGACCGCGAGCAGTTGCTCGAACGATCGGATGTTGTCGGTGTTGACGACGTATTTGCCGTTCACCGCCATCGAAGGCACGCCGTCGATCTTGTACGCCTGGGTGAGCTGCGCCGAGCGCTTCAATTTGCTTTCGACGCTGAAGGAGTGATAGGCAGCGGTGAATTTCTTCGTGTCTACGCCGTGCTTGCCGAGCCATTCGGTCAGCGCGGCTTCGTCGCCCACCCGGAGTCTTGCGCCCGTGTGCACGGCATCGAACAAGGCCTTGTGCAGACGCTCCTCCTGGCCGATCGCGTCGAGCGCATAGAAGGCGCGCGCGCCCCGCGCATATTCATCGTTGAACATGGCCGGGATGCGCTGGAAATGCACGTCCTTGGGCAGTTTCTTCACCCAAGGCTCGAGCACCGGCTCGAAATCATAGCAATGCGGGCAACCGTACCAGAAAAACTCGAGGACTTCGATCTTGCCCGGGATGTCCGTGGGCTGCGGTGTGGCAAGGACGCGATACTCGTTGCCCGCTGTGGGTTGGGCTTGCGTCAGGCCCGCTGCAAAAAGCATGATCAAAGCCGCGAACAGCTGTTTCAACATTTGCTTCTCCCAAAAAAGCGCCCCGCGCTCAGTTCGAGCCGGGATCTTTGATTTTGACCAGCGAGGCCTCGATTCCGTTCTGTGCCAGGGTCTGGCGCACGCGGTTTATTTCGTCCACCTTGGTGTAGGGCCCTACGCGCACCCGGTACCAGGTGCCTTTTTCGGGCAGGTCGACCGGCTCCACGCTCGCCTCCACTCCGATCAGCGCGAGCCGGGCTTTCAGATTGTCGGCATCGGCGGGATTCTGATACGCGCCCACTTGCAGCAGGTAATTCTCCGCCGGCGCGCCCGCTTTGACTGCCTGCTTGATCTGCTGCTCGGTCACCGGCTCTTCGGCGCCGGGGAGGATCTTGTAGAACTCGAAGCGCGGCTTTTCCACCTGCTGCGTCGTCTTCTCGTCGGGCTTGACGCTGGCCTTGCCCGGCTCTACCGCCGCTTTTTCCGGCGGCTTCGCTTTGGTCAGGAACGGAATGGGAGTCTTGTTCATGTACCAGGCCACGCCGACGGCGATGCACAGGCCGAGGATGAGGCCGATGAAAACCCCGAGCAGGGTGCCGCCGCTGCTTTTTTTCTTCGCCGCCGCTCTCGGTTTGTAGTCTTTGGCCATTGGGTGCCTATCAACAGAATTTGGGGAACGGTCTGTTACATTTTTTCGGGAGCGCTTACGCCCAGCAGCGCAAGACCGTTCTGCAGCACCTGGCGCACGGCGAGGATCAGCGCCAGCCGCGCCAGCCGCAGTTTCTCGTCGGCGACCAGCACGCGCTCGGCATTATAGTAGCTGTGAAACTCGCCTGCCAGTTCGCGCAGGTAGAACGCGACCATGTGCGGGGCAAAATCCCCGGCCGCCTCGGCCAGCAGTTCCGGGAATTCCGCGAGGCGCTGCGCCAGCGCGAGTTCGCGCGCGTGCGAGAGCGGCTCGAGGCCGGCGGCGCAAAGCGCAGGCGCTTCGATGCCGGCCTGCGCCAGCACCGAACAGATACGCGCGTGCGCATACTGCACGTAATAGACCGGATTGTCCTCGGTCTGCGATTTCGCCAGGTCGATGTCGAACACGAACTCGGTGTCGGCCTTGCGCGAAACCAGGAAGAAGCGCACTGCGTCGCGGCCCACCTCGTCGATCAGGTCGCGCACGGTGACATAACTGCCGGCGCGCTTCGAGAGCTTTACTTCCGCGCCGCCCTTCATCACCGTCACCATCTTGTGCAGCACGTAGGCGGGGTAGTCGCGCGGGATGCCCGCCCCGGTCACCGCGCTGAGCGCCTGCAGGCCGGCGCGCACCCGCGCGACCGTGCCGTGATGATCCGATCCCTGGATGTTGACGGCATGCGTGTAGCCGCGCT
>Ga0172379_10010102_pt1 | contig 11498 bp, 11 predicted proteins | sample GrowelOW334metaG_FD_119756 | JGI IMG/M metagenome (GOLD analysis project Ga0172379, IMG submission 119756) | Groundwater microbial communities from an aquifer near a municipal landfill in Southern Ontario, Canada - Groundwater well OW334 metaG | ecosystem: Environmental > Aquatic > Deep... | reverse complement strand
TGGTTTCGAGACAACAACAGACTGATTGGTTTGTGTTGGTTAACTTTTGTTGCATAGCAGTAAGTTAAATATTACATAATCGGAAAAGGGTGTCAAGCGCCTGAATTCACCGAATAGCTTGGTGATTTAGCTTGGGTTAATTGTCACAATTTCTGCAAGAAAGATAAAAATGACCTTATCTTTCCAAATCCAGCACTTCATCAATCCTGATCTGTGCCACAAAATCAGGCACGTGGCTCACAAGCACCATTGCACCTCGATACTCGTCAAGCGCTTGAGCGATAATCGGTAAATGGCGAAAATTGATGTGATTGGTTGGCTCGTCGAGAATCAGGAGCCCCGGTTCCAAAAGAACTAATTGCGCAAAAGCGACTAAGCCCTTTTGGCCCTCAGAAAGACTGCCAATCTTAGAATAGACCAAATCTCTCGTAATCAAAAATCCGGCGGCGACGGAGCGCATCTTCTCTTCGTCTTTGAGTTGCATCACGGCCAGAAGTGAGTCATAAACCGTATCTTCAAAATTAAGCGTGGAAAAATCTTGGCGGTAATATCCAACCCGGATGTCTTCGGCAATTTTGGCGCTTAGCGTCTCTTTTTTGGCGATCGATTCGAGGAGGGTGCTTTTGCCGATGCCGTTCGGTCCGGAAAGTAACAAGTGTTCATTTTTGTGGAGCGTTACATTTACACTTTTTTCTGAAGGCTCATAATTTCGAACAATCGTGACCGAATTGATGCGTAAAATTTCTCCGCCAATATTTTCTTGGTAGGGGATTTCAAATGCTCGGATAGCCTTGTCTTCTCTGCGCACATCCACCTTAGCTTCTTCCATTTCAGCCGCTTTATCGCGCATCCTTCTGGCCACAAGACGCATTTTCCCACCTTTATTGGCGAAAAAGTTAGCCTTTTCTTTGTTAGCAATGATCTCTTTTTCGTATTGGGCATTCTTGCGTTTTTCCTTTTCAATCTGCGCGGCGATTTCTTCCACCACGGTATAATAGTCGCCCAAATATTGCTGGGTCTTGTGGTTAAAAATGTCTAGGTAGAGAACTCCGTCGGTAAACGAGTTGAGAAAATCGGCATCGTGGGAGATGACTAGACAAGTTTTTCCATAGTCAATCAAAAATTGTGTGAGATGGGCGATGCCGGCCGGATCGAGATTATTGGTCGGCTCGTCAAGAATTAACAAATCTGGATCAGTGATGAGAGCGGAGGCTAAAAGTAGGCGAGCTTGTTGTCCGCCGGAAAAGGATTTAACCAGCCGGTCGTGGGGCGCTTTCAAATTGACTACTGCCAGCACTTTTTCGATGCGCGGAGTGAGGTTATAGATTTTTTCGGAAAAACGTTTAGCAAAAAAATCACTGACGGTCAGTTCCAGTTCTTCGCGTGGAATGACTTGTTTGGCGTAGGCGATAGTGAGATTTTTAGCGAGGTGAATCGTGCCGGATTTTGGTTTTAAGCTTCCAATAATCAGTTCCAAAAGCGTGGTTTTCCCAGCGCCATTTTGGCCCATTAGTGTAATCTTTGAACCTTGACGCAACGAAAAAGAAGCGTCATCCAGAATGACTTTATTTTTGGAATATTCAAAAGAAACCTCATTAAACCTAATCGCTAGTTCGTTGGTGGACATAATTATTTAGATGAGGATTTATGCGTTTATCTCGTTAATCTTCAAGTCGCGTGGCCCTTGTAAGTCAAGTTTGTCTTTTGAAGCGAATGAGTTTGGGGAGTTTTTTGCGACTAACCCTGGCTACAATATAAGATTAACTCGACAAACGCATAAATCCTGCTCAATTTAGCGCATGATGATTGAGTTTTTATTCTATACTATATTTTTCAAAAAGGGAAGAGCGAAGCAAATATTATGGCAAAAGTTCGGCATATTGTTTTTTGATCTCTTCAAATTGAGGCATACTTTCTTCATTGAGCGGTTCGCCTTTTGGTAGGTTTAGTTTTAGTGGATTGACCGGCGTGCCGTTTAATTTTATTCCATAATCCAGATGTGGCCCGGTGGACCAGCCTGTCGATCCAACATAGCCGATGAGTTGTCCGCGAGAAACTCGCATCCCTGAACGGATGCCTTTGGCGAAAGCGCTCAGGTGTCCATAGTGAGTGGTGTAGCCGTTATCATGCGTGAGACGGATCATATTGCCCCAGCCACCTTCCCAGCCGGCGCTGGCAATTGTTCCATGGGCCGAGGCAACAACCGGCGTGCCGGATGGCGCGGCGTAGTCGATTTGATAGTGAGCGCTGATTTTTCTGGTAATCGGGTGCATCCGTGCGCCGGTGAATCCGGATGAGATATGGCGATAGCTCAGAGGTGCTTTCAAAAATTGCCGTTCTAAAACTCTCCCTTCAGCGTCATAGTAACCGCCCTTGCCATTATTATCGAAATAATAAGCATAGAAAGGTGTGCCGACATTGACAAATTTTCCAGCCAGAATTTTTCCGTCCGGTGCTTTTTCTCCGTCGCGAGTGCGTTTTTCATAGATGATAGAAAAGGCATCGCCAGCTTGAATTTCGGTCGTAAAATCGATGTCAAAAGAAAAAATATCACCGACTTCCAAGACCGTACTCTCAGAAAGGCCGGCTTCCAACGCATCGGCATAGAAAAAATTATCAATCGTGCCAGTGGCAATTTCTTGCGAGACGGCGTAGTCGATTTTTTCTTCCCGGGCGGAAAAATTTTCTCCACTGCGCTCAACAATGATTACTCTTTCCGTGTCGCGGTCATATTCGAGACGCGTGGCGCGCGGTTCGTTTTCGAAGTAGAAACGCAAATTCCTGCCAATCTTGAGATTGGTAAAATCATAGACATCCTGCGCGGACACAAGAAGGGCGGTCGTGTCGTTGGCATCCAGTTTACCTTGTGTGCTAAAAACATCTGCGGGAATATCGCCGGTGGAAACCGTATAATTTATAACAGCGGAATATTTTTCTGTGACGGATGGGGGAACGGGTGATGAATGCGTTTGCGACAAGGAAATTTCTTGTACATTGGGTTTTTCAAAAACGGCCTTGAGCCAAAAAAAGCTTTTGTAAGCGATGAATATAAAAATCAACAAAAAAAACCAGCGGAGAAATTTTCTCCTTGGTCTGGGCTTTTCCGGTTCGTCTAAAATTTTTCGCTTGGGGCTATAAATTTGATGCATACGCCAGATAAAAGTATAGCACCAAATTGGTTTTCTTTCAACAATGCGCAAGTCTCGCGGAGCTGAAAATCACTGAGCTTTGGTCTGAGCTTTTTTGAGCAGACTGAGTAGTTCGTTGATACCGTCTTTATTGGCGGGAGATTTTTGACGTAAGTCTTCAAAAAAGGCGATGGCTTCGGTATATTTCTTTTCTTCGAGAAATAGGCGGGAAAGTGCTCCATAGGAAAAAGTAAAATTCGGATTGACCCGCAAAGCCTCTTGGTAGTTGGTAATCGCCTCGGTATTTTTTCCAAGAGCGGAAAGAGCGTTGGCAAGATTGTGATAGGGTGGCGCGGAAATTTTTTCCGGATCGAGCTCGATTGCTTTTTGATAGGCCCAGACGGCTTTTTCCATCTGATTGGTATCGGCATAGGCCATCCCCAGATTATTCCAAACACGCAGACTGGTCTGATTGTAACGCAGAATATTTTCATAGAGAGTAATGGGAGTTTTCCAAACGCGGTTTCTTCTGATGGTTAGCACAGAGAGAAAGAAAACAAAAATCAAGGTGAAAATAATGCTCAGGTTTTTGAGCAAAGTCGGTTTTTTGAGATATTTAGTCAAGCTTTCCAGTTCCAATCCCAACCAAAGAAAAAAACCGGCCAGGGGCAGATAGAGATAGTGTTCATACATAATTCCGCTGGAAACTGCGGGAATGCCGGAAGAGGCCAAGAGGCAAAGCAGAAACCAGCTGAGTGAAAAAAAGCTGAGTGGATTTTTCTTGATTTGACTTAAGGCGCGAAAAAATAGAAGTGCGAGGAGAAGCAATCCAAAAACAACTGGAGGAGAAAAAAAGGTCGACTCAATTTGAACCAATCGCTCCATGTGCAGATTGAATGGTCCAAAAATCAATCCCAGATAGGCGGGAAAAATTCCGAGAAAAGTCCAAGTGCGCACCAATATGCTATCGGCATAGGCATTTGGCTCATCATAGAGATTGAAAGTATTTTGAAAATTAAGGGAAGTCGCCCGAAGCAGGGTATAGAAAATCCCAATGAAAAATAGTGGCCAAAGCAGTTTGGCTTTTGCCAAAAGCCAAATCCTTACTGCGCGGAAGTTGACTTTTGAGTCTTTGCTTTGGAGAAATAGCGTTAACTCCAAAAGAGCTAGGAGTGTGGGAAAAACAATCAGCGCTTTCTCTTTGGTCATGAGCGCGAGGATGAAAAAAAACCAGACTGGCCAAAGAATATTTTCTTGACCGCGCTTGAGGTAATAGATGAGACCAAAAAGGATAAAAACAGTCGAGAGGGGATCGGCCAATCCGGAAACGTAGGTGACGGCTTCTGTTTGCAAGGGGTGTACAAGAAAAAGCAGTGCACTAAAAAAAGCCAGCCATTTTTTTTCAGTAAGCAGTTGGAAAAATTTGAAAATTAAAAAACTGGCGAAGATATGGGTGAGGATACTGACAAGATGAAAGCCGGGTGACCAAAGTCCCCAAGTTTGCCATTCGATAGCGTAGACGATGAGCAAAGTTGGGCGCCAGTAGTTGCTGGAAAGTCCAGCTCCGGCGATTAGATTTTCAGAGAAGTAGTTGGGTAAGTATTGCCAATCTTTGATGTAGGTGTTATTCACAATGCCATCATGATCATCCCAAAAAAGTTGATTGCCAAGCGCGTTTCCATAGATGACGATTCCCACGAAAAAAAGAAGCAAGTAAATTTTTTTCTTAGAGAAAAAATTCCAAAATTCAGTCATTTGTTTATTTTTTAGGACTTACTCGTTTATCGTGGAAATATTCGTCAAACAATGCTTTATAGAATTTAATATACCACAAAAAAGCTGATTATTCTATTGGCGATAGGTGGAAGCAGGGAACTATTGATTTTTTTAAAGCCGTCTGCTAGAATAACTTTGTTTTCTAAAAAAGCTTTTTGAAAACCAAATATTCCGCGATAGCTCTCCGCCAGCCGGCGGAGGTAGAGCAGTTAAAAAATGTATTTTGTATATGCAATTTATAATAAGTTATGTGACAAGATTTACATAGGACAATGTGAAAATCTTGATGTGCGCCTAGAATTGCATAATAGTAAAGCATTTGCTAATAGCTATACCTCTAGATTTTCAGGGAATTGGATGCTTATATACTCTGAAATAGTCGACTCAAGGAAGGTTGCTTTGACAAGAGAAAAGCAACTTAAAAGCTATAGAGGAAGACAATTTATAAAACAACATATTCCGCGATAGCTCAATGGTAGAGCAGTTGACTGTTAATCAATTGGTTCCAGGTTCGAGTCCTGGTCGCGGAGCATCATTTGCAAGGCTTATTTAAGCCTTGTTTTTTGTTACCCTGAGCGGGATTCGAACCGGATTACGTGGGGTTGCTTTTTTGGAGCTTTCGTGTTATGCTTTCCAGTTGGTCTTTTACAACACAATAGCGTATAAATTCAACTTTGATCTAATCTTTTACCAAAGTTTTCTTTGTATTTCAATAGTAACCACAATTATTACAAAGGAGGGCCTAATGAAGGTATTGCAATTTGTGTACGGATTAATTTTAAATGTTTTTGGGTTTATTCTGGATCGTTTACGATGCGTTGTCCTTGATACAGGAAAAGTCTTTTTTCCTAAAAAACAGATGACCATCAAGGGAAATGCAATCACCTACAGAGAGGCGTCGACGGCTTTTTTGGGCGACGAGGGGGTTGTTGTCTTTAACCGATTTACGAGGAAAATAACTATTTACATTGCTAAAAATCAAAGGTTTCCTCGCTGTGCGGTGTATCACGAATTTTGCGAAGGTATGGCAATGAAACAAAAGAGATCGGCAGAGGAAATATACAGCTTTCTGGCATCAAGAATAAATCTATTGCTTGAAGTGTATGAAGTTGAGCCGCCATCGTCAACGGACAAGATTACTTTAGATGGTGAAATGTTTCTGAAAAAGTGGATAAAAACTCAACGCTTCCACGTCGAAGCAATTATTAAAGAAATTGAATTGGCAAAGGAGGAGCTTGGCGAGGATGATCTACAAGCTTTCTATAAAGAGCTAAGAGACAATTTCAGAGTTGGATATGTGCCGTTGCCTTAATTGGAGCAAGAGCTTTACCAAGGAATGGGACAAGAGAGGCTCTAAAGGGCGATATGCAAAACTGGCAAAAGAGGGAAGAGGTCAGCTTAGAAAAGTGCAATAAATTTATTCAGCGGGTAGGTCTTAAACAAAAAAAGGAGACAGATAATGAATTTGATAATCAAGACTGGCTTAGTTATTTTGGCTTTCGTCACCGGATTGGTAAAATTTCTTTTTCTCCTCCAATCCAACCTGTGGTACGTAATTCCCTTCCTGGGTTGTTGCATTGGAGTGTGGTATTTATTCAGGTTTTCCGTATTCGTCGTAAAGAATATTGAGAAACTGGACAAGGGGAGTAATATCATCCTCAATGTTGTTTACGCATGTGAGCGAAGCGGACTCCAGAGCGATGATCCGCGGCTGGAAGAATTTATCCGGAAGTTTTCTGCAAAACCTGATGATTTCAAGCGGAATTTTCCAGGAGGAAAAAAATGAAACTAAAAGATGCTCCCATCGGAGCGATTTTCAGATTTACTTTTCTATGGATTTCTTTTGGCGGATTTTATTTTAAAATCAATGAAGGATTTATCGTCGCCTGTGAAACGAAAGGTGGCAAGATTGGATTGAAAGGAAAAGCAATCGCCCTTAATCCTGAAGTAAGTGTGCGGGTGAGAAAAGATTGAGCAAGTTTTTAGGGTGTGGGAGGTGGCGGAAATTCCGTCACCTCCTTTTTAAGTGTAGATTTTATTTTTTTTAAGCAAGTTTCAGTAATGGTCTCAGCTGGTTAATGATTACATCTGGATCAGGCGAATCTTTAAGCCACTCAAAAGTTCGAAAGCTGTGTTGGTATGCGAGCAAGACATATTTTAAGGCTTAATTAAGCCTTTTTTGGTTGGTTGAATTTGACAAACTCTGCATTCCGTGCTAAGCTCATCTGTCAGCTCTTTTTATTTAAATATCGGGACAAATCAAACTATAATTAAAAACAATTAATTGTCTTGTACGGGGAGGAGGGAACCAATGCTAAATCAAAGTAAAGGTAAAGATGCTCGTTCTTGGGAAAAGTGGCGAAATTCGGGAGCAGTTGGGACAATCCACACTGCACTGATGAATCGACAAGGAATGATTAAGGCCATCAATAATGCCCGGGGCGTGGAAGTCATCAGAGATGGCGACTCAGTTCGCTTTATTGGCCATTTCAGTACAGGAGACCGGTCAGAAATGACCTTGACGTTATTCGAGGCGGACAATCTTCTGAATACTGGTCTTTTCAAGATTCCTGGGGTGTACGGCAAAGCACTTATTGAGCGAGAAATGGTTCGTATCTGGTTCAAACCCAGCCCTAAGGGTGCCGACCTCGTTTGTCTTAATCCTTGGAATTTCGTCCGTAGATTAAAAGAAGCTCTTTAGATCGAAAATTATCCACTGACACATGCAATTCATCGGTGGGCTCCTCAACTCCTTGAATGGTGACTGCGATAAATACAAAATCGTAGCCACCATTTTTTTATGCACAAACTTGCTCGAATTGTCTCAATATATCTGGTATTTTGCTTCAATCCAATGTTTTAAGTTTATTCAGCAGAGGGAGTTAAGATATTTAAAGGCTTAATTAAGCCTTTTTATGTTGGTCTAATTTGAGATAACTTTGACAAACCCTGCGTTCTGTGCTAAGCTTTTTTGTTAGTTCTTTTTATATTAATATCATACAAACTAATGACAAAGTGATTAAAAAATAGTTGATTATTTTGCCATTAGTTTGTATTCATAGTTTTTTAAGAAGTTCAACCCAAAATAGTGGAGAAACGGAAATGACAAACAAGCAAATGTTGGTGTTGATTGGTTGCGGGGTGTTTTTCATAGTCTTCTCGGTTTCATTGGAAGCATACCTCAAAGTCAATAAAGAAAATAGGCAGCTGACAATGATCGCCAGAATGGCGACCCATTTTGCCGAAGGAGATATTCCCCATGCTGTCGATTATCTCGACATGCTTGAGTATAAGGGAAATCATATTCTCGAAGAATTTAAGCCGCTTGCCAACCAAGTGAGCAAAGCCTATGCTCTGCATCTTTTTGAGCAGGCCAAGGCGGAATTTGAAGAGGGAGAATTTTACCGAGCTGAAAATGATTTTGGTGTTGCCAAATTTTATGCTGAAGGTTCTGGTTTGAAAGACGCTTTTCCTTTTTGGGCAGAAAACCTAGGGAAAAGAGTCAAACTCTACCAGGAGCAAAGAGTATTAAATAGCGAACAGGCAAGGATCAGCGTCGCGAAAGGCTGGTCATACCACTTCGAAGGAAAATTTTCGGATGCCATTCGCGAATACAAAAAAGCGTTAGAGTATGACCCAGACTGCAGAGACGCCATAAGTGCGCTGCAAAAACTTGAAGAAAAACCCTGAAAAGAAAGGAGTAAGGCAAGATGGGACAGCAGAATGAAAGTGAGATCAGGTGGTCTGTGCTATCGGCAGATGCGCATATTTTAACGACAAAAGGTAACCCTTACGGCAATCCTCCGGACGTCGCCGCGTATCTGCGGTACGTCTTCAAGGGAAGGGGTCTCCAGGAGGTTTTGAAGCGAGGCACTGCGCAGGAGCTGGAAGCGTTTCATATTCTATTTTGTGCAAAGATTCAAGACAGATCTATGTGCAAAGTGAGTATGACTGCGAGAAGCCTTTTTTCTTTCTCGGCGATGAAAATCGCCGAACGGCTTAGCGATCTGACCGGCCAAAATTGGTCTGCCTTAGAACCGAAGCCGGTGGAAGAAAAAAATGCGGCATAAGTTTGAAAAAATGCAGAGGATAATGTCTTTGTATCAAGACTCTTCCTCTGCATAGCCCACCAAGGACATTGTTTGTTCTCTGGTGGGCTTTTGTTTTTTACGAGACAAAACTAAACAATTGCTACTTCATTTCCATTTGAGCCATATTTGAGTGGCGCAACATATGCGTCAGGGGGAGCAAAAAAAATTGCAATTAAACATTAATACAACTATCAAAGAGCCCAATCAGGGAATTTTTTTGTTTTATTGACTTTGCGCCCATAACTTGCTAGGCTTACGGGAACATATTTTCATGAAAAACCCCCTAACTAAGAAAGGAGCTGGATATGTCACTGTTACTTAAAAATTCAATTCTAGACGCATTCCATGCTCCTAGAATACCACTCAAGAACTTCTTTTGTCCGAATCATCCCGAGGTATATCTCATACCAAAGAAAGACTATTTCTCGGTTGTTGATGATTTTGGTGATTCAATTGGTTTTTTCCAACTGCCGATGTTTTTCAGCTCGTTCAATTTTTACGTTGATCTCGAGAAGGAAGATGGGGTTTTTTCTGCCCTCTATCATGAACCAAAATTTCATCGGCTGGGTGGAATAAATCAATTAGGCTTTCTGTGTTCTCCAAAACCAGAAAGCGCTTCCGAACAAACAAAAATCTTCTATTACCTACCACAATTCCCACATACCCGCTGGGGACACTCACTTCTGACAGGAATACTGGCGGAGTTAGTGTTGACACGCAATGATTTTTCAAAAACCGAGCGAGACTCATTTGTTTTGACGGCGGCATGTCATGATATCGCCATGCCAGCCGGCGGAGATTCAGTTATCCGAGTAGATCCAAAAAATCTTTCGGAAGAAAATAATTTCCGTTTGGTGATGGAAAAGGATGGATTGGTTGCGCGATTGGCTAAGCAATTTGGCTTTGATATTTTGGAAGCGGCAAACTGGGTGCATAATCTTGGACCAAACGGAAAGCTGCTCGACGCGTTAGACAAAATCGCATACACGACTCAGGATGCTTGTTATTATGCCCTTTATACTCCGGGCGGTCGCGTCTATCAGTATTGCTGCCAGCATCGGTTTGTGATGGATGTTTGGCAAGATATTCTGTTTGATGGGAAGGATGTTTGGTTCGCTTGTTCTTCCAGACTCTTTGATTTTTTGCTGTTGCGAGCCTATATGCATTGCGACATCTATCTCAACCCGCGTTCTCGCGCTCTTGATTACGTGCTATACAATCAAGTGCGCAAACACTATGCGCCGGAAATGCGCGATCAGCTACTTTCCTGGGATGATAAACAACTGCAACTCTGGCTTGAGCAAAAAGGAGAAGATAGTGGAATATTATCGCCAGATGATCTTTCCTGGAAAAAGTTTGAAAGTGAAAAGGAGGCAAACGACTTTGCCGCACGCGTCCCAAAGCTAAGTCATACTGACCACGTCAAGCCGTTCAAAACCGGTTTGGATTGGCTAGTGGCCAATGGGAAAAAGCGAACTCAACTTCGCTTTGTCCTTCCCAAAAGTAAAGTTGTCCAGCTGGAAAGCCTTTCAAAAAGGCATGCTGGCTGGTATGTTTATTACTACCAAAATTAAACCCACCAACAGAATAGCAATTCTGTTTCGGTGGGTTTTTGTATTTTTACTCCAGTAGAGGTAAACTAGAGGAAAGAAACAGGGGCTCCTATGAAAATATTCATAAGCTAAAATCATGAAATTAACCCAAGAAATAATAAAACTATTATCTATCCCTGAATTATTCAGTGGGTTTTCTTTTATTGATCAAGATTATGTTATACGGGCCAGTGATTGTGAGTTTGTCGCAATTGCAAAAAACAGCCTTCTTTTAAATGGACACAATCTATTGGACAAGATATACTCGCCTGACGAAAAAAGTGAGAGCTATCTCTTGGATTATCAACCTTTCTTTCAAAAAATATCCGATTCAATAATGAATCTTGACCACATCGGCATCAGCTATTCTTGCCTTGACATAGCGAAAGAAATAAATTTTTACAAAGACATTCTTGAGGATAGCCCATTTGAACTGAAAGAAGAAATAAATCCTGACGGCGATTCGCGTTGGTTTTTTGCGCGAAGCAAGGAAGACGAAGATGCTCCGCTATTTGAAATTGTTTTGCGAGAAAGTAAGGAGGAGGTGGTGAGCGTTTGGGTTCCTCATTTTCAAATTGATCTCAATACCGCGTTACCAATCGAGGAACTGAGAAAATTGACCAATGAATATCTCGCCTCCGATTTCATCAAATGGGAAATGGACATTCAAGGAAAAGGCGTGGTTTTGGCGATGGGCTTTTTGGGGCAAGTGGGAAAAACAAAAATTTGCCTTGGGCTTGGAACCAACATCAGAACTACTGATATCGGTGATAATAAATATTTAATTTTAAGAAAAAAATTATGAAATCTCTATTGGTTGTATTTTCCTATCATCACCACAATAAGGAATCAGGGTAAGCTTTTGTGTCAAAATAAAAGCATAAATCCAAGCCTTTTCGGGTTGTTTTTTT
>Ga0172379_10010100_pt1 | contig 11502 bp, 7 predicted proteins | sample GrowelOW334metaG_FD_119756 | JGI IMG/M metagenome (GOLD analysis project Ga0172379, IMG submission 119756) | Groundwater microbial communities from an aquifer near a municipal landfill in Southern Ontario, Canada - Groundwater well OW334 metaG | ecosystem: Environmental > Aquatic > Deep... | reverse complement strand
GTGTCTTCGCATGCCAGGTAAAGACCAATCCGCTCGTTGTGGCAGGCCAAAAACTGAGCAAAGGTCAGGCCTGGATAGTGACTATGACCGCGTGTCAGATCCCAGGAGGCAGGAATGTCGGCGCCTAGTCTGGGGTGATCTGCGGTGGCATCGCACCGAGGATCGCGGAGGAGCCGTCCACTGTGATGCCCTTGGAACACCACGAACGTGTCAGCCGGATTTCCGCCCAAATCGTCGGCACATACTACAAATGGAAACTCCACATGCACCAATTCAAGGCCTGCGTTGTTCTCGATGGTCAAGCGCCAGCGACTAAAACGGTCGGTGTCCATGGCACGGACACTGAACTCCAGGTGCAGATCAAGTCCTCCGATCCGGGAGTAGTGAGCAGTCAACAGCTTTGCCCCGTCGGGCTCGGTTTGAACCGTGACCGTGACTGACTGTGCCACAGTGGAAAGCAGGTTTTGGAACTCCCGACGATCATCAAGGTAACGAATGACAAAAGCCGGATCATCCTGTGATGCGGCAATCATCTCCATGTCCGGAACCGCATGTGAGCGGCAGGAAACCAGGCGAGCCGTGGCGGGATCAAAACCCAGGATGTCGCATTGCGTTCGCAACACCAGCGGGGTGGATTTCAACGTGGTCGTATTCATCGTTATGTTCTCCTCAATTAAAGTTTTCCTGTTTTACGGGTTCATCCGCCCGTTGGAATGAAATACGCACTGAAGTCCAGCCGGATATCCGCACTTAGACGGCAGGCGATGGCAAGCCCGACTGGCATGCCGGTCGGAGCGGCGGGTGAATTCATGCGCCATGCCTGCCAGGTCGCCGGATAGGTTCTGCCGGGCAGGACTGGCGTCACTTCGGCGGTCATGCCGTTCAAAGTGGCGCTTGTCTTGAAAAACAGGCCCATACTACCGGTCGACGACGCCTTACCGGCGCGCGAGGCGACTGCGCATGCCACCAACATACCACCGCGCTCCGCTGCAGGAGTCTCTCCTGATACCGTAAAAATACGCCCGGCATCCGTGGATTCCCTGACAGCATCGTAAACACCAGCCGTGACAACGATTTTTTCTTCCTTTGCGATGTCAGCGGCAGTTTCTTTAACTTCGAGCGGAACAGCTACCGTTGGAGCAGTGAACGTCTGGCGTGATGGAGCCTCCGGGAAACTTAGATCCGAAGATGGTTTTTCACCGTTCAGAACCAACTCGTAAAGGGCGACTTGGAAAGGACGCAGGCAATCGCTCGTGGCTGACAATCTTGCTGGTCCGGGATAATGACGAAACACGGTATAAGACCTTGCAGGGTCGAGTTCGAACTCCGCCAGATTGTCGAATGTGACCGGGTAATCGCTCCATGCGAAGTTGTTTACCGCCACGAAAGTGCGCTTTCCGTCTGAGCAGGCGTACCCGTATGGCTCGTTCCGCCACGGATCGCCAAAAATGAGCCGGGAATTGATGAAACACTCGGGTCGCCTCCGGAGCAGCCGCATAAACCTCGCCATGTCGTGGAGATCGTCGTCACTCAACCTATCCTCCCCCAGCCATGGCTGGAACATCAGATTGCCACGGCAAAGATCCATGATGACTCCTTCGCGCCAGCGTTCCGTACCAATAGAGCTGTTCCATGGCCATCGCGAAAGCCAGATTCCAAGCGAATCCTTGCCGAGTCTGGGAACATCGGAGATGAAGGACGTTCCTTGATCCAGGGTGACTGCCACGCCATCACGGACATAGAGCGTCGGTGTCATGGAAGGCGAAGCGGCTTCTATCTTCAGACCGCATTCAAACAACATGTCGCCGTGGAGCAGCCACCATGGCGAGCGGTATCCCCAGTAAAGCATCAGAAAGACCTCTGGACATGCTTGATCAAGTGCCGCGAAAAAGTCGATGACGCTGTCGTAGATCGCCTCGGTGGAATATACTCCGGGCCAATGGCCGTGGCACTGGTTGTGGCAGGTCGAGAGCAGGTTGTCGAACTTGAGCAGACGCGCCCCTTTTCCCCTGACATGGTGCAGGAATGCGTTTTTGAAGATCGAGCGGATGGGTTCAGCCGCCCGACATGTCATTGCCTGTGCATTGGCTGTTATCGCATACGATGGCTGGCCGGCCATACAATCAGACACCAGTGGATTGAGGCCTATATGCCAACTGGCCACTGTGGCGCTGTCGATCCACAACCCGTACTTCGCTCCGGTTTCTGCAAGTGCCTGCTGAGCCTTGTCGAACCCATTTGGGAACAGATGATTGAACTTCACGAGATCCGCAGTCGGATCATGCCAGAAATCGACCGAGACCATGTCGAACATCTCTCCGGTCTTGTTGTGGAACTCGCGCAACCAATCGGCATGACGCAAACAGACATCCTCCGAAAGTTCTTCACCAAGAGACTTTTCCTGGGGGATCGGCCATGAGCCAAACATCTCCGTGATGGCATACGGTTTGTCGTGTCCGCGACGCACCCGGCGCATGCGCGGCGACAGGTGGTTCAGAAACGCCTCCTGCGAGCGTCCCGCTTCCGCCACGCCTAGAACCGCATTCATGCTGGAGAAACTCTGTCCCGGCATCAGCAACACTCCAGGAAACTGACGAAGCTGTACACGTCCTGACTCGCCCATGGCCCAGCCAGCCGGATGGTCGAGAGAGAAAAAAAAGGCATCGTCTGCATGGACGGGAAACCCCATGTCGCCCTCGCTCACCGGTGTGCCAGTCTGATAGTCGCCCAGACGCAGGTTCATGATCCGCACCGCATGTTTACCGACATTTTTCAGTGCGATGGATTTTATGAGCGTCCTGCCGCCATCGGCGGGGCGGTAATACATCTCAGCCGTGATCGGCTCTTCTTTGGCGGCCAGCACGACGCGCAGTCCGTTGCCTTCCAAACTGCTTTCCATGACATGGGGTTGAACCGCAAAGGTGAGTTTTCTCACCGGGGATTCGCCGGATTCGATATGCTGGAAATATGCGGGCTGCAATATATGCGGATAAGGCCAGTGGTAGGCATGGGCTGGATCCGCCTCTTCAAAGCGCAGGCTACGGTCGATCGCGCCTCCGAGTTGAAGAGCGAGGATGTTCACCTGTCCAAAACGCAACTTCTCATAGAGCGGGTTATCCGGTCGCAGTTCATAGCTTCCCGGCTCGAACCAGCGTCCTTCCACCTTCCGTTCGCCGACGAGCGATCCATTGACGAAAACCCGCGTGTGGCGGAAATCGCCTACACCAAACCCGCCAAGTGTAAAACTCAAAGGTTCGCCTTTGAGCGATTCGGGCAGAAACAACCGTGTCCGCGCCCAAGCCCAGTATGTGGCATCGCCAACGAGCCCGAACAACCCGGGGGACGTCCCCCACCGCGAGGCGTCTTTAAGGTGCTCATGGATGTCCGGATACTCAGGAAGGTGATAGCCAGCCTTGAAGCCGTTTTCCTTATCGGGAGCGACTGCCTCTTTTCCGCTGCGCTGGTAATGCCAGCCTTCGATCCAGATCCGTTGTCGGGCGGTATCGATCTCCACCTCCAGCTCCGACCCGCCGCCAAGATCAAGAGTCTTGCCCGCCAGATGGTTCTGCCATCTCAGCGCCTTCAGTTCCGCATCCGCATCCAGTTCGAATGCGAATGAGTCCGTCTTTACGCAGATACCGCCGTTCTTTTTCGTAATTTTAAAGTTACCGTTGCTTTGTTTCATGTTCCACATCCTTTTGGCAACGAGGACAAGATCGACTTGGTCCAGAGTTCCGCCATCAACGTAATACCAGTAGGATTCGGATGAGCCTGGTCGTCGCCATAAAGCTTCTCCTTGTCTTTGGAATACGCTGAGAAAAAATCAGGTCCGAGTCGCACTTCCAGTTTCTCGATCAACCCGTCAATTTGGATGCGATAGGCGTTGAGAATCGCCTCGGCATCCGGGTGATAGTCATAAGATGGTTTGGCGACAAAAATCATTTGCGGGTCGGCTTGATATTCATTGACCAGCACATCCACGATTTTCTCCATGTTCCGCGAGAAAATATCAGCCGCCACTTTCCCGCGTTCATCGTTGACACCGAGGTGGATCAGCCACACCTGCGGACGCAACCGGCGCATGCGCTGCTGCCAGCCCTGATCGTTTTGAATCATCTCCAGGTAACTGCCACAGGTGCTGCCGCCCCAGCCCTCATTGGCGATAAACACAGGCTGTTGCCAGGCATCAGTGAGACCATCGTTGAGCGAGGTCATCCAACTCTGCGTGCAGTTCACCATTTGCCCGTAGTGCTCCCTGATTTGAGGATACAAGGCCGACGTAGGAGCGAATTGCGGAAAGTTCCGGCCGTCTTTCGATACCGCATCCGGCGGAAACATGTCGGCCTGCAAATCAAGATTATCCCGCCAAAAACCGTATCCGTAATAGCCCTCGGTAATGCTGTCGCCGATGGCAGTCAACACCGTGCCGATTCCAATTCGCCGTAGCATCGTGCGCCCAATCTCCGCCCCAGTCCGATTCCGCCATCTCCCTTCGATGTCATACTCGCCCCGCGCCAAGTGCTCGAAGGTGACGCCACCGGCAGTACGGAAGACCTCTTTTCCGACTACCTCCTGATTACTTTTAAACAGGACAATTGACGCGCTCTCGACATCGCCTCGCCACTCAAGCCGGACAGTCAGCTCAGGCGACGACTGGATGTAGGGGATCGTATAGCTGCCGCTGATGTCCTGAATGGTCAGGCGGCAGATGCTCTCGCTGATGCCGCTACACGAGACAAGGGTGCACGGCGGCAGATCAGCGAGACTGGATTCAGGATTCAATACCGTTTTCCGGTTACTGTTCATATTACTTATTGCTTTCAGGTTGAAACTGCTGTGCGGCAACTCCAGTTGTCGCGTTGGCCTGCCTGATCAGGAAATCCGCCAATTCCCTACATTGGAAATATTCCCGTACAACTTCATGTCCCTTGCCGGGGATGACCAGCACCTGTGCGTCCCCTCCAAGAGCGCGGTAGCGCCTGACGAGTTCAGCGGAATTTGCCTCCAGCGGCACGGTGCGATCCTTGTCGCCGTGGACGTGAAAGAGAGGGATGCGGGCCTTGGCCAGCGGTTCAAGCCGATCAATCGGGTTGTGTTTTGCCAATTGTGCTTCAAGTTCATCCTTGGTCATCCCGTAATCCTTTCTGGCTTTTTCCAATCCAGGATAGATGCGCAGATCACATACTGTGTATATCCCGCCAATCGCGGCAACACATTCAGGATGTTCTGCAGCCCAGTTATAAAGCATCAGCCCTCCCCGGCTTTGAGGAAGAAGAACCGCTTTCCTGGCCAATCCATGTTCTGCAGTGATCTTTGCATAAAAAGCTGTGAAGATGGCCCGCCCTTTGGGGCTTCCCGAACTGTCGACATTCACGCGGGCTATGGAAATACCCTCATCAAGGAGTCTCTTGCACAGCCAGGCATGGTATGGTGCAAACTCTCCGCCGGGTGCATACCAAACCCATGGTGCTGGAGATTTCATCTTCTTCCCTGAAGGCATCAGGAGGCTGCCTTTCGCTCCCTCCAAGATGATTGGAATTGAAACTCCTCCTATCATTGCGTACCAGTCTCCTGTTTTTTTTGTTTTCCTGACCGTCAATCTGCCACTCTCCCATTGACCTTCCAGCAGATGCATGGCGGCGGCGCTTTGAAACGCTTCCTTCAGTGTCAGCCCTGCCCGCAGGGGAACCACGTTTGGAGCATTGCATTCAACCGTGAAAGCGAGATCCTGTACGCCAGCCATCTGTGCAAGTTCCACTAGAACATCATGGACGGATGTCCATCTTTCGTAGGGTTCAGTCAGTTTTTCATTCCACTTTCCGTCTGCCCATTCATCCGCCAGCGCGACTTGTCCGAGCTGAATGAATGTGATGAACAGGAACAACCAAAAAGTCCCCTGGGATCGGACAAGTCCATGCTTCCGTAACAGTTCAGTTAAAAGTCGACTTTTTCTTGAAATACTCATTATCATTTTATATCCTCACTTCGCTGTTCTTTTCCGAAGACTGATAAATACCGTTCAATACTTTCTGTATCGCCAGTCCGTCCTCCCCCGGACAGGTGCAGATAACGCCATCGCTAATGCAGTCTACGAAATGACTGTGCCGGTCTTTATATGGTGCTTTATCGAACTCAATTTTTTCGGTGGCGATGGCATTGCCGCGTTCACCGTAAAGTGTTATGCCGTCATTGTTGAGTAGCGCACCGAGTTTTTCCCCCATGAGTATTATATGACCTTCATTGGCGCGGTTGGCTGCCCAAGAAACTTCAATCGCCATGGATGCGCCGTTGTCAAAGCGCACGAAAGCGGTGGCGAAATCCTCGACATCCATAACGCCTTTCGGGTCGCGGGGGCCGGCCCACATGGCGGTGCAGACATACTTTTCAATGTCCTTGCCGAATACGTTGTACGTCATGCCGGATACTGCAACCGGCTTTGGTTTTCCCATCATGTACCATGTACGGTCTATGACATGTATTCCTGTGTCGATGAGGGGGCCTCCGCCCGACAATGAGCGCGTCGTAAACCATCGTCCGAGACCGGGAATGCCGCGGCGGCGGATCGCGGAACATTTCGCATGATATATTTTCCCGAAATCCCCTGCCTCGCGCATCTCATTTATCTTCATCGCTTCCGGCGTAAAGCGCTCATTGTGCCCGCACATGAGAATCTTCTTAGCCTTTTTCGCTGCGGCCACCATGACCTCCGCCTCCCCGACATTCATTGCCATGGGCTTTTCTACCATGACATGCTTCCCTGCTTCGAGCGCCATGATAGCGAATTTCGCGTGAAAAGAATTGGGAGAACATACGGACACCGCATCGATTTCCGGATGCTTTTTGATGAGTTCATCGGCCGTCTCATATGCATTTGGGATACTGTATTCCTTTGCCCGCGCCTCCCGCGCCGCCGCCACGGGATCACAGATCGCCATGACCTCGGCGCCTGCCTTGCGGTATCCTTCAATATGATTCTGCGATATCCGTCCAGCACTGATTATGCCAACTGTGATTTTTTTCGTCATGCTGCTGCTCCCTATTTGTTGCCTGCGGCAAGTTTGTTCGAGGTAAGATATTTATAGCTCTTCTCAAGGGCTTCGAACATGTCCGTGTCGCAGCGGTCGAGTTCGACGATGAGCCAGCGCAGTACCTTCTCGTCGGCTGCCTTGACTACGGACGGGAAGTCTATTTTCCCGGAGGAGCCGACCGCCAGTAAGGCGGAATCCCTCGTAAGCGGGCCGTCCTTGATATGGAGCAGCGGAGTGCGTTTCTTGAACTTCGCAACCTGCTCGGCGGGATCGTTGGCTCCGAAGTTGCAGGCCCAGTAGACATCGATCTCGAACGCGGCCTTGGGACAGAGCTCCGCAAAAATGTCGTAGGCGATGCGCCCATCGATCTTTTCAAATTCACTGGTGTGGTTGTGAAGGAAGAGGGTCAGCCCGTCTTTCGCAAGCTTCTCGGCCATGCCGTTGACCATCTCGGCGGTCTTCCTGATGGCATCAAGGTCTTTAAACTCCGGCAGACCGAAGCCAGTGGCGGCGAGGTCGATGCCGAGTATCCTGCAGACATCAACAACCTCCTGGAGGTTGTCGGGCTTCGCCCAGGGACCATGGCTTGAGGAAATGGTCATTCCGAGATCCTCAACTATCTTCCTGAACTCGGCTGGCTTCAAGTTGTGGAATCCAGCAGGCTCCACTCCCTTGAAGCCGATAGCCGCTATCCGTTTCAACACGCCGGTAAAATCCTTCTTCGCCTGCTCTCTGACTGAATACAATTGAACTGAGATCGGTTTCACGTCACACTCCTTTGTTTTATTTCATTAATTTCCAATTTGTTTCGAATTTCGACATTCGACTTTCGAGTTTGGATTAGCACCGCCTTAAATGGAACCTTTCCACGTTTCCCCTGCCTCAAGGGTGATGTCCGTCATCTGCCCCCCCTGACAGCACACCTCAAATTCCTTCCGGGTTTTGCCGTCATTGAACACCTCTGCCTTAAGAGCATGCCCTTTCCTATAGCGGCAGCCGACAAGCAGTCCTCCATCCATCCGGAATCTCGAAAAGGACAAGGATCGCCAGGGAAGAGCATCAATTCCGAGGGGAAAGAACGTCAGGATGTTGTCCCTCATCCGGACACACGCCTCGGCCAGGGCGGTCACGTAGACACCGTGAGCGGCCACGAACCAGTCGCGTGAGGGCTCGCCATGTTCCCATACGTATTCAGGCATGCCTCCAAAATAATTGACATAACGGCTCATCATGCGGAGATACTCGTACGCATGGGGATCGTCGCTTCTCGCCATTGCCCATGTGAATATACCTTCAACCCACGGGGATGTGGCGCAACGCATCCGCGAGACGTTCCCAACCCCAAGGCCATGCGACTCCCGGCATCCCGGCAGCGCCTGTTTGAGCGCCGCAGGAAACCGACCGGCATCCGGATAATGCAGATACGCCAGGATGACGGCCCAGGTTCCGCTATCGCCCTTCTCATATGGTTTGTAGACGCCGTCCGCCGCCAGTCCGGCAAGGATGCCTTTGAGCGGCTCGTGAGCCGCGAGGATGTCGTCGTCAAGCGTGCAGCCTGTGACTATTGCCGCTTCGCGGAGGATGTCCAGCGCCTTACAGGTGATGGCGGTTGTGAGCAGCTCATCCCGCTTCTTTTTTTCCGATTCGTCCACGGTGGTCAACTCGCGAAGATGCCAGCTTCCGGACTCGTCCTTCTGCAGGGCATACTGGATCACAAAGCGCACGGCATCCTGCATCAGGTCGAAATGCTCCCGTAGCAAATCAACATCGTCGGTGAGCCTGGTCTGAGCCCAGAGGACGAGGACGGGAATCAGGTTGTTATGAAGTTGGTCGGAATAGTACACCGGCGTTCCGTCGCTGTGGAGCACCCACTCAAACCGCGCCCCGTCCTTTGCATAATACTCCTTGGCCACCCGCCGGGCCTCGGGATAGGCGTTGACGAAGAAGTCGACGATTCGTCGCGCTTCGGGAACTCGGTTGGTCCGTATGAGGGCTTCGTGGGCAAACCAGACATCCCAGTATGTGCCCATGCTGTGTCCGTTGGGGATGGCAAGAGCGCTGACTGTCGAGCCGCCAGGATGGAGTGACGCCTTGCAGACGTAAAGTGAGGTGGCGAATTGCCGCGTGACTTCCGCCTCGGAGCAACGGAACTGCGACGATCCACTGAAATCTTTCCATGCCTGCTCGTGTCGAAGAACCAGTTCCGCAGGATCCGATGTGAGATGCTTGACATGTGGTGCACGGTTCTCCCAATCAGCCGAGTCGCGACTGTCGACGACTGTGGTGACGCGCATGAACCGATCTCCCTCTCGCAAATCGCTGACGAAGCTCAGGATCGCCTGAAGCCCCTCCTTGCCTGCAGTTTCGTGCGTCACTCGCCCCATCCCCTCAAGGATGCGCAGCAAGGATCGCCCCACTCCGGCGTATTCGCCACGGGCATCCGCATGGCGGTAGCGGAAGGTCGGTGTTTCTTTCTCGATAAACGATTCCACCGCTCCGGGAATCGAGGATAAGGTGGAGATAGGCTTATGCGTGTAGGAGTAACAGGGGAAGTGCATCACGAAACGGAGCATGGCATCGGGGTTCGGAAAACTGGTTACTCGGAACAGTTCAACGAAGTTGTGATCCTCGGTCAGAAACGACTCGACATCCATCTCCATCTGGTACATGGAGACCTTTGTGAAGAGGTGGGCTGTCTCGGGATCAAAGCGCTGGGAGAATCCTCCGATCTCCACAGGCCCCTTATCGGAAATCAACGCGTATCCGAGCTTGACTATCCCGAACGGGTCAGGGCCGAATGGACGCTCTTTTTTGTACCAGTACGACATGTACCCTTTAATGTGATCCTTGAACTCCATCGTCCCGCTGAAGTCCAATTGCAGAAAGTCAACACCGTTGGAAAGTACCATCGGCACATAGTAGCCACGGGACAGGAAAGACGGAACGTCGAAGGCATGAGTCTTATTATTCTTACTTTTCATACGCGTTTCCTTGACTATTATTCTTAACAACCTCCCCCAGAGCAAGAATATTTTCAGGCGGAACATCCGGTGATACGGAGCAGGCGGAACTGAGTATATATCCTTTTGCCATTCGGCCTATGGCTATCCGTTCTTCCGCTATTTTTCGTATTTCTCCGGGTGATTTAGTCAATTCATTTACGGAATCGAGATTACCCTTTATAAAACATCTGTTCCCGATTCTGTTTACTGCATCACTGAGAGTGACAGTCCCGAGAGGTGGAGGATCCAGGCATTCCAAGCCATCTGTGCCGCTTTCAAGCATTAACTCAAGGCGATCACCTATTGCCCCGCAGGTATGGATATAGCAAGGAATTCCGAACTCACGATGAACTGTGTCTATGATAGCTTTTTCATAAGGCAGCACAAATTCCTCATACATGTCGGCGGATATAAAACCGGCTCCGGCAAAGGGAGAACTGAGCTTCAAGGCATCAATGCCCCTGCGGCACTGTTCTATCGCATATACCAGACAATTTTGATTAATCCGTGCTATTATTTCCCTGGATTTTTCCTTGTCATCCATTATTGCCATCAGTCCGGACTCAAAAGAACCGAATGTGCGAAGGAATGCCTCGAAGCTTGTACCTATTTCTCCATGTATAGATAAAGTATCTTTTTTTCTGGCAAGCACAATATCAAGAATATTACCATACCATGGATATAATTCATAAGCCGATGAAATAAGGTGAATGTCATCAGGAGAAACCTGAGATATTTCCTTATTTATAACTGGAGAATTATTCAACAGGCGTGGATAATCATCGGGGGGACAAATAAACTGTTTCCCATCCTCAAAAATTATTAATTTACCTTCATGAGTATTTTCCTGATGTATTGCTTTCTTGTACTGAGCAGGATCTCCGGTTGCCTTGCTGACCAGAATCCCGTCAAATCCATAGTTTTCAGCCATACGGATATACCCTTCTGCAAATCCTTCAGGCGTAAACCAGTATTCCAAAGCCGCCAGTCCGGCATTTTTGTAGATGTGTCCTAAAGACAATTGGCACATCACAGGTATGCGATCAACGGATTTTCCTGACATTGTCGCCTTCATACGCTCTTTAGAATTCATGTTTATCTCATGTTTTTATTGTTAATGTCGAAGACAGGCAGATTATCCTTTTTTACCAGATCCTCCGGCAGCAACAACCGTTTGGGTGATGGCGAAAGGTAATTTGGAACATTGAAAAACCAGAGCTGGCCGAGTTGCAGATTTGCCAAACTCCAGACTTGGCCATCCGCGCCGGACGGCACGGGTACGTGGATCAGCCGACCGGTGGATCTAACCTGTTGGATAACTTCGCCATGAGGTCCCTTGACCGTATGCGGCGATTTGGTGGTGTGTGTTTCGTCTTCCCAATAGTAATTGATCTGGCGCGTGCCTTTGGGCACGTAGAAATACATTTCCGGCAGAACTCCGGTATAATGAAAAGACCGTCCCCGGTAGAGTT
>Ga0172379_10010099_pt1 | contig 11504 bp, 12 predicted proteins | sample GrowelOW334metaG_FD_119756 | JGI IMG/M metagenome (GOLD analysis project Ga0172379, IMG submission 119756) | Groundwater microbial communities from an aquifer near a municipal landfill in Southern Ontario, Canada - Groundwater well OW334 metaG | ecosystem: Environmental > Aquatic > Deep... | reverse complement strand
CTTTCGACGATACGGTACTTTTTTGAAAAAATGGCAAAAGAGATCATTCTTGCCGTTGAGGGAGAATTTATGGGAGTTTTAAGCGTTCAAAATGAGGTATGAAAAAGTGCAGGCACTTCAGCATGTCTTTCCGTTGACGAAATACGAATCGCGGTGTTTGAAATGCAAGAAAAAAACTCTTTTATCTTGTGGGAACTTATTGATAAGTTGGAGTCGGATTACCCGGATAAAGAAATAGACTACTTTGCTGTGCTTGCGTATCTGGAGCGGCTGGGAACAACAGGATTGATTGAGAAAGCTCGTTCCGGAGTCGGGTTGGACAAAGAATATCGGTGCCACAACCCGTTCGCTGATGATGAAATCTAATTTGAGCGTTTGCCCTCCAAACAATCTCCGCGACAAAAATGTCGCGGGGAGTTTTTTTGATACAAATGAAGATACTACTGACCTTTCCACATTACTTTAACGAAAAATCCGTATATTTCGCCGATTGCTCGCTGTTCGCCTAAAATATCGTTTCACTGTACCGCGAGTACAGCTCACGATATTTTAAGCTCCACAGTTTCGCACTCGTCTGAAATATCCGAATTTTTCCATGTTAAGTCAATGTGGAAAGGTCAGTAATATACAAATGTATGCGAATGATACGAATGGCTACGAATACGAACGGACGACGCACCCCACCCGACCTCCCCTCTAAAGAGGGGAGGAGGATGACATCATTCGTTCGCATACCTATACTTATACCAGATACATATACATCGTCGTTTGCTCGTCGCCCCTTTTCCTTATACTTGCCCCTTATACTCGTTTATGCGGATTATGGTTTACACACCCCTTATCCGAGCACCTCTCCGGTATTGTTTTTGTTCCTTCCATCATGAGTTCGCCGCACATCGGGCAGGATTTTCCGGTCGGTTTCGCTTTTATGGCGTGCTTGCAATCCGGATAGTTTGAACAGCTGTAAAAGAATCCGAAACGACCCTTTCTTTCCACCATTTCACCGTCGGCGCATTTTCCGCATTTGATGCCCGTTTTTCTTTTCGCTTCTTCCGCCGGATCGGCTTTGATGAATTTGCATTTCGGGTACTTACTGCACGAAATGAATTTTCCGAATCGCCCGTCGCGCTCCATAAGATCGCCGCCGCATTTCGGACATTTTTCATCCAGCAATTTCGGTCCTTCCAATTCGCGCCCGTCCAGCATTCTCGCGCCGTTGCATTCGGGAAATTTCGCACAGCTTAAAAAACTCCCGTTTTTTCCGAGCTTGATGACCATGTCACCTTGGCAAACCGGACAGCGCATTTCCTTCGGCGCATCGCCGATGTTCGTTATCTTTTCCATTTTTTCCTTCGCTTTGAGATTTTTTTCAAACGGCGTGTAAAAATTCCTGAGCGTTTTTTCGTATTCGCGTTTTCCCTCGGCGATTTCGTCCAGTTCTTCTTCCATTTCGGCGGTGAAAGTGTAGGAAATGATATCGCCGAAATGCGGTTTTAAGAATTTATTGATAACGACTTCTCCCGTATCGGTCGGTCGGAGCGCTTTGCCTTCTTTTTCCGCGTAACCGTGATCAATGTTCGTTTTGATTATGGATGCATATGTGCTTGGTCGTCCGATTCCCAGCTCTTCAAGTTTCTTCACGAGTCCCGCCTCGGAATATCTGTTTGGCGGTTCGGTCTGCTTCGCTTCTTCTTTTATTTCAACGAGAGCAAGCGCATCGCCGACGGCGACTTTCGGAAGTTCAGTATCGTCTTCCCGCGCTTTCGGGTCCGCCGCGAGCCAGCCCGGGGAGAGAAGGCGCGAACCGTTTGCGGAAAACGGCGGGATATCGCCGCTTTCAATATTCGCAATAATTTTCGTGCGCAAAATACCCGCTTCTTTCATTTGAGACGCGATGGTTCGCCTCCAGATAAGTCCGTACAGTTCTTTTTGTTCACCGATCAACCCCGCGTCTTTTTTTGCGGGATGCGTCGGGCGGATAGCTTCGTGCGCTTCCTGCGCGTTCTTTGATTTGGTTTTATAAGCGCGGATCTCCGCAAGTTCTTTTCCGTATATTTTTGCGATCGTTTTCACAATCTCTTCAACCGCTTCCACCCCGAGATTCGTGCTGTCGGTGCGCATATAGGTAATATGTCCCGCTTCGTAGAGCTTCTGTGCAACACCCATCGTTTTGCTCGGAGAAAAACCAAGCGCGGTGCTCGCCGCTTGCTGGAGAGTGGAAGTTGTGAAGGGGGCTCTCGGAGAACGTTTTGCCTGTGTTTCCTTTACATCAATGACGCTCCATTTTCCCGATCTTGCTTTCTGTAAAATTTCTTCAACGATTTTTTTATCGCGCGGTTTTTCCGTGCATTCAAGCGAAATATGTTCTTTCTTTTTCGTTTCCGCCTCCGCGGAAAGCACCCAGAAATCTTCCGGAATAAAACGCCTTATTTCTTCCTCTTGCTCCACGAGAAGCCGGAGAGCGGGGGATTGCACGCGCCCCGCGCCGAGACCGTAACGAAGTTTTTTCCAGAGAAGTCCGGAAAGTCCGTACCCGACGAGGCGATCCAAAACTCTGCGCGCCTCCTGCGCCTTTCTCAAATCTTGATCAATCCCTCGCGGATGTTTGATTGCTTCTTTGACGGCTTTTTCGGTTATTTCATGGAATGCCACGCGCTTCGCTTTTTTAAGTCCGACGGCTTCGGCGATATGCCACGCAATGGCTTCTCCTTCGCGGTCGGGGTCTGTCGCAAGCAGTACCTCATCGGCGCGATCGGCCAATTTTTGAATCTCGGCAACCACTTTTTCTTTGCCTTTGGAAATTTCATAACGGGGAATAAATCCGCCGGGAATATCAATCGTATTCTTTCCGCTTTTCGGAATATCGCGAATATGCCCAACGGAAGCAACGACCGTGTATTCACCGCCGAGATATTTTGAAATGGTTTTCGCCTTGGAAGGGGATTCTACAATGAGTAATTTCATGTTTATGTGAGTTTCTCTATAATTACCACGAATGGGCGATAAATGCAAATTTACCTTTTCTTTGTTTCTATTGTACCTGTTTAATGCAAATAATAAAAACGAGCCCCTCTGTGGATAAGAGCGGCTCGTTATGTATGTTCATCGCTCATGCGATCTCCTTATTTTATCAGTTTAATCGTGTCTTCTATTTCTTGCATTTCATCCGCCTCAAGTTTGTTGTTTTTTTTCACCACTTTATGGGCGACGTGAGCAAGGTGGGAGACCTCGTTAAATAAATCAGGATCAACGGGCTTTCCTTCGCTTACAATGGTTTGAATTTCAGCCCATTTTTCTCGGGCGATTCTTACTTCCTCTGTGGAAGCTTCCGGTTTTTCAGCCGTTTTTGGCTGGACTTCTTCTTTTTTTAAAATCGGTTTTGTGCCAAAAACTTCATCTTTCGCTTTGGAAAAGGCACCCGATTTTCTATACATTTTTTCGTTAAACATGGCTATTCCCTCCTATAGCAGGTTGTAAAAGGAGCTTTGCACTCCTGCTTACAGTATACTATAAAATATTAATCTTGTAAAGATTCTTTTTGAGCTTAAAATAAAAGAGGTTTTCAACTAATCATCATCCGCACGATCGGCATCTGATTCTTCCATAAAGACGGGTTTCTCTTTATCGTCATCACCCAACATTCCCGGAAAAACAGTTTCCGATTCGTTTTTACCAAAAGGACGGTTGGGAAATTCTTTTTTCATGGAGATGGCGCTGTCATATTTTTTCAGATTTCCTTCGTTCAAATCTTTCATAAATTCAGTAAACTCGGAAAAGGCGTTCTTAAATTCTTCCGGTTCGCTCTTTCGATTCGGTATTGCTTTTTTGAGGCGATTGGCGCGGGCATCAAGTTCTTCGTTGAACAATTTTGCTTCATTGTGAGCAAGTTCAGCCTGTCCTTTTTTTGTTTCGGCATATTCTTTTTCCAACTCAAAATGTTCCACTCCGCCCAAGCCCACCACATATTCAAGTTGCGCGGGTTTAAGAAATTCAAGAAAACCCTTCAAAAAAGAGAGAATGGATTCCGATGCCGCTATCGGCTCTCCCCCTGCCGTCCGACCCGCACCGTCTATTTCTTTCCAACGAGCAAGAAGCGCGCGAAATTTTTCCAATTCTTTCATCTTCTCCGGATTCAGGGTTTCGTTTTTCGCTCCCATGAATTTTTCTTTGGAGTATCCATTTTTCATCATACGAATATTTATTATTGAATTAATTGCTCAAGAATAGCAATTCGTTTTTTACAGCAATGCGGGATCCAAACCGTTATTCGCGGGGGTGATTTTTTCCAGCAAGCTCACATATTCCCAGAATTTGTCATTTCCGCCGATTTCGTTCGCGCACTCCGCCGCTTCGGCTTCAAAAGGCGCCTTGTCATGAATGGAAGTCAGAGGAAAATGCCTGATTATCCATGCGACTTTTCCGTCTTTCGCGTATTCCTTCAAGACTTCCTCCATGGTTGCGTGGAATCTTTTGCAGAACGGACATTCAAAATCGGAATGAGTTATGATTTTCACATCGGCATCCTTATTTCCGAAAATATGATCCTTTTCGGTTACCGGATCTTCGGTTAACGGTTTGCCCGTATTTGAACTTACAACCGTCGTCGCTTGTCCGCTTAAAGCGAGGTCTATCACTTTCTTTATTTCTTCGGCCGGCTGTGCGCCGTTGATTTCAAGCAATGCTCCGTTCTTGGCGATAACCACGCTGAACGGCGTTCCCTGCACTCCGTTTTTTATTGCCGCGTCAAGCATTGCTTGAACGACCGGCTGATAACGGCGGCTCTCCAGACATTCGGCGAATTTTTTCTTATTCAAGCCAATCTCCTCGGAAATCGTTCCTTTTTTCAATTCCGCCGCGGGTGATCCCGGTACGGGGACCGATGCCGGCGTGCGCGAACCGCTCCAAATAATCGCCCCGGAAATCAAAATTCCGGCAATAACGATAGCCGCGGGAACCATAATGGAGGGGCCTTCCGCAACGTGCGAAACCGATTTTTCCGACGGTTGCGCATCGCTTTCCGGTTTTGTCGCAACTTCGCGTGTAACGGATTTGTGTTCGTGTTTTTTTTCTTCCATAGAATCGTTTATTATTAAAATATTTATAACCCCTTTATTTTACCATATGAAAAGATGTCTTACCACAAACAAAAACCCTTCCGAAATCTTATTTTGCGTGCTATAATTCCCGCATATGAAAGCTGTTATCGCCGCACCCGTTTTTCCTCCTGAAGTGGGGAATGTATCGGTATATGTGAAGCGGTTCGCAAAAGAACTTTGCAAAGCTTCTTTCGGCGATGTTGTCGTTCTTGCGTATGCAAATACGTTTGAAGAAATAGACGGGGTGAAAATACATTGCATTAAAAAAAGCGATCCGCTTTTAATCAGGCTTTTTCTTTATACCGTAAAACTTTTTCGCCTTTCCCGCGGGGCGGATGTCATATATGTCTATAATACTTTCGCTTCCGGTTTGCCGGCGGTGGTCGTCGGAGGATTGAGGGGCATACCCGTCATTCTCCGTTTTTCCGAAGACGAGGTTTCTCAGAGGGCGTCTGCGCCGCGCAAAAACAATTTCTTTACAATTCGGCTGTTGTCTTTTTTGCAAAAACGGATTCTTAAAAGAGCGCGGGCGATTTCCGCGGACGGCGATTTCTTGGCTGAAGTTCTTTTTCTCTCGTATGAGGTTCCCAAGGAAAAAATACGCATAGATCGCAATCCCGCGCCGAAGCCCGAAACGCTTCCGTTTCCGCCCGAATTTTTTCCCCACCGCATACTCTTCGCTTCTACGGCGGAAAATGAAGCTAGAAAAGAAGAACTTGAAGAATTGGAAAATAGCCTCAGAAAAAAAATCCCCGATGCTGGGATATTTCCTCTGGACGAGGCGAATATTTCCCGCGCCGAAAAATGGCATCTTCTCCGCGGTGCGGGTGTGATCTTGTTTTTTTCCTGCGATGTCGGATATTCTTTATACGCATGCGCTCTTTCTTCGGGTATTCCCGCCGTCATTTTTTCAAGCAAAGAGCAGGCTGAAAAAACCTTGACGGACATATTGGAAAACCCCGGGACAAGGCGGGAAGCAATAGCGAACGGGAACAGTATCCTTAAGGAAGAATATTCGTGGGAAGCGTATGTCAGAAACTTCACCGATTTTATTTTACATTTATCATGAACATACCAGAGGAAAATAAAAAAGAATGGGAAAAATACCGTACGGCGGAATTTAACGATGTTGCCGATATTCTTCTGCTCCTCGGTTTTTCCGCCGACACTGAACAGACGCACACGCAAGGAGAAAGATATTTGATGAGCGGACGCAAACTAGTTTTGACGGGACATCGCGAACATGACGGAAAGAAAGTAATCATAAAAATAAGCAGTGACCCGCGCGGCATTAAAGAGCTGGAGCATGAGCATCTTTGCCGCGAAACGATAAAAAAAATTGATTTCGCTTATAAGGACATTTTATTGCCGGAAGAAATTTTATTCGCAAAAACGGGAAAATTTACCGTTGTCGTTTCGGCATTTATTGAAGAACCCGTTCCGTTTTTACTGCATTCTCGGGAAGAACAATTTTTCTTGACGCTCCGCGCGTTTGAAATGTTGGAGGGAGTTCATGCAACGGCGTCTTCTCATACAAAAATCATCCGCTCCCTGTGGAGTTCATGGGGGGGCGCGGAATATCTCCGCTCTTTCGGCGAGTTTTCGGAAAATATCCGCAAGGCTGTTCCGAGAGATACCGCTCTGCACGGCGCAATGGCGGAAGCGCAAAAATTCCTTCTCGCCGGTTCCGGCACGATAGAAAGATATTCCGGTTTTTTGACGCACGGCGATTTTGTTCCGCACAATCTCCGCATTGTCGGACATGATGTCTATTTGCTTGACCATACGTCGCTCCTTTTTGGAAATAAGTACGAAAGCGCCGCGCGGTTTTTGAATTATCTTTGCGTTTACCATCCCGAACTTGAACGATGGATATCGGAGTACATAAGAAAAAACCGGGGAGAAGACGAATATCTTTCTCTCCGGCTCATGCGCGCATACAAGATGGGATTTTTGCTCCAATTTTACACCGGCTCGCTCGCACAAACGGAAGGGGACTTGCACCGCCTTGCATGGGAACGAATTTCTTTTTGGAAGAGCGTCCTCTCGGCGATACTGAATGATGAATTTGTCCCGGTTGAGACGGTTCTCAAATATAAAAACAAAAGAGATTCCCTCCGAAGCGAGGAGGAAGTGCGCCGACAAAAAAAACTGCATCAAATATAGGGTTCGGATATTCCTTTCATTGTATTATTTCTCTTGCTTGAGAGAGAATTTCCCGATTGTTCGCCATGAAGATTTTTTGCGATTCTTTTGAAAAAGATATTTCTTCTCCTTTTTCGTTTGCGACAATTCCGCCCGCCTCTTTCAGAATGCCGATGGCGGCCGAGATATCAAGTGTGGAAAGCGTGCCGTAAATATTCGCCTCAATTCTTCCCGCCGCGACAAAACAAGCGTCAAGAGATGATCCGGCAAAATTCTCGGTTTTTTTGGCACGACCGAGAAGCGCCGCATAAGACCTCCCGCCCCATTCATGAAGTTCTTTTTTTCTTCCCGTGTGAAAAAACACGTAAGATTGTGCGAGATCGGTGATGTTTGATACGAAAATTCGTTTGCCGTTCAAAAATGCACCTTCGCCTTTTTTGAAACTGAAAAGCTCTTGCGTGACGGGATTAAACACTGCGCCAAGCGCCGGCTCACCCTTATGAAGGAGTCCGAGAGAAATCGCAAAGTGGGGAATACCTCGCGCAAAATTCGCCGAGCCGTCTATCGGGTCAATCGTCCAAAGATACTCACTCTTATTTTCAGCCCCGCTTCCTTCTTCGGAATAAATGCCGTGTTCCGGATATGCTCTCCGAATTTCGGCAATAATGAAATCATTCACAGCAAGATCAACGCTCGTTACAATATCGCGAGGATTGCCGCCCTTTGAAGATATTTCAAACCCTTCGTCGCGTTTTTGCAAAAGCAGTTTTCCCGCTTCTTGTATCGTATGTAACAAAAATTCGTATGGTTCCATTAAGAAATTATCGCAAGAAAAACTTGGTTTGTCCATAACAATTACAACATATTATAGATATTGTGTCTGGAGGTTTAACCTCCAGACACAATGGAAAATATGGGTTATAAAAAGCCCCGCTCCGCCAACTGGCGGATTGCGGGGTATGTTTTTACAATTCAACGATATTTTCTTTCACGAAATCAAGCGTGACACCAAGGCGTTTGGCTTCCTGTTCTTGAAGGGCGCGTTTCGTGTCGCGAACTTCTTTGTGGCGGGCTTTTCCGTCTTCGGATTCGCGGATATCAAGCGAGCCCTCGGCGTTTATGACAGCCGCGCATTTTCCGTATAATTTTTGAAGACGGATAAGCGGAGCGACTTCTTCAACGCCGAGTTCGGAATCGAAACCCCACTGATGCTTTTCGTTAAATGGCATAGTTTTCATATCCCATACCGCGAAGGTATTTTGAATTGGTGAATCTTGAACATCATTCAATTCTTTTATTCTCACTCCAACAACATGAAAATCCTGATAGAGCGCAAAGATAACTTTTCTCATTGTTTCCGTTGTAAGGTACGATATTGCTTTATGTGACATAATCAAACAAAAGCGTATGTAATACCACCCCATTTTTGTCATGGCAGAATTTAAAACTTCACAACTATGATGTCCGCGAACAGAGAGAACATGTACACAAGAAGAAAGTGATTCTTCTTGAATTCGTTTTTCAAGTTCTTCTGCGGTCGATCCGCAATCGTAATCGATTGGTACTATAATGAATATATGTTCAAAACATGAAATATTGAAAAATCTAATACTCATAGCTTGCTCTATGCTTTTCATTGCTCGTTCTACTACTTCCGGCACGAGTTCCGGTTTTTTTGCGTACGAGCGAAATATTATACCTATTTTGGGCGTCATTTCAGATCTCCTCTAAAATCAAAAAACAAACAGACAATATCGTCTGTTTGTATTTATACCACAAATTCAATTATTTTGCAAGGGCTACGTCAAATACTTTTTCTTTCATATCTTTTGCGATGAAGTTCCAATTGTATTGCGTTGTTACCATTTGGTAGGCGTGGTCAGTAACTTTCTTTACCTGCTCTGAGTGAGTGAGAATATCTTTTACCGCTTCGGCTATTTGTATCGGCGAGTCTTTGTCTACCGCCCAACCGGTTGTTTCTTTGTCGGGGTTTCTTTTTTTATCAAAAAGAAAATCGGCAATACCTCCTTCTTGTGTGGCAATTATCGGCAGACGCGAAACCATGGCACTTGCAAACGAATTTCCAAAACCTTCGCTTCGGCTTGGTCGGCAGAATATTTCTGAGATAGCTCTTGATTTTGCTGTCATCGTTCGGTCGACGTGTCCAGTGAAATACACACGCGATTCAAGCTTCATTTCCGCTACCATTTTTTTGAGTTTTTCTTCGTCTTCTCCGCCACCTACGACGAGTAATTTTATATTTTCGGGAAGAAAAGAAAGCGCGCGAATAATATCATCAACAGCATTTTTTGTTACAAGACGAGAAACAGTAACGATAAGAATATCACCTGGATTTTTTCCAACTTCTTTTTTGTAAGCTTCCAATTCGTCTATCGGAAAAGTTTTCGAAGCTTCCGTACTTGCACCATTTGGAATGAAAACAATATTACCCACATATCCCATTTTTCTCGCCCATGAAGAAAGAAAATTTGATATAACCTGCACGACATCGGCTTTTGTGAACGCGCGTTTGAAAAGAGGAAAAACCGGTTTGTAGAGACGTTCCATGTATTCCGGCGGGTCGCCCTCCTGAAGCGTTAAAACGCTCGCAACTCTTGGAGCGAGTATTTTAAAAATCGCCTGCGGAACTCCGCATGGATGTGCCATCATTGCCCACGAGGCGTCAAAATGATATTTCCGGTTAAGGGCAAGCGCTTTTATCGGAGCCCAAAAAAGAAAGAGGTGTTTATTATAATGAAGCGGGAATTTTTTGAGGTCGGGAACAGTTATGCCGTCACGAGAAAAACCGATGCGATGAACGGTAACATTTCCGACCTTTTCGATGCGCGGAGTTTTTTTATCGTATCCGAGTGCCACCATATGAAATTCAATTTCGTCGGGTGAAATACGGTCGGTGATTTCTTTAATCGCCACCTCAGCGCCACCCACCGGCTCGGGATAATATCCGAGCGAAAAAATGAGAACTTTTTTCATGTTTTTTATTTACCCTGAGCTTGTCGAAGGGTTTTTAATTTCTTTAATATATTCTTTGAGCGAGTGTTTTGCCTTCCAACCAAGTTTTTTTATAAGAGTGAGATCAAGAGTTGAATCGGGGCGACTTGTTTTTCTGGCAGGCAACATTTCCATTTCACCGCCAAAAAGTTCCGCGACTTCTTGCGTCGTGTGTTTTTCGTCCGAAGCGATATTATAGCCATCACCTACGCCTTTTTCTCCGATCAGAAGAAGTGCGTTTATTGTATCCGTGACGTGTGTATAAATCCTTTTTTGTGTTCCGGGAAGGCGAACAGTTCGAGGAATTCCCGTGAGATATTGTTCTTTGAATATTTCAATGACGGTCCCATATCTTCCTGAGTTCTCACGCGGACCATATACATTTGAAAAGTAAACCGTGGCGTGTGGAAGTTCGTACCATTTTCCGTAATTTGCCACAAGCTCGGTGTTTGACGCCTTTGACCATGTATACGGCGAAAGGTCGCGACCTTCTATTCCATCGGCTCGCTTATCTGCAAATTTTGTTGACGAGCCGGCATATACCAATTTACATTTATTTTTTCTCCAAAATTCAAGTACGGCGATAGTGCCGATGGTATTCATATCAAAAACGACATTTGGTTCTTCTATCGAGACTGCGGTGCGCGAATATTCGCCCAGATGATAAATAATATCGGGTGTTTCCGAAATGTGTTTTTCAATATCTTTGGTGTGTCCGCGACGGTATTCGGCGCCTTTGATGTGGTTTGCTTTTTTGCCGGTGAAGTAATTGTCCAAAGAAATAACGCGATTTGCGGAATCGGCGACCAGCCGCTCTATGAGGTGCGAACCGATAAAGCCAGCACCGCCGGTTACGAGAATTATTTTTTGCTTATTTTTGGTCTTTTTCATCCCCAAATTTTACCTTAAAATACGGGCTTTGTGAACACTTGACCCTGTTAGAAAATTTATGCACAAACAAAATATTTATTTGAATCAGGCAAAAACCCGCATAAAACACTGAAAATATAAGACTATTTTCTATTTTTCTAACGTGGTTGACAAAAGCATTACAATATGATAATATAAACATATAAGGATAATTTGAAAAGATAGTCGGAGTGAGCTTCATGACCGCCACTCAATTATTAATTTATCGTTAAGGAATTTCAAAAACAGTCAACCTTGCAGGCTTAAGACGATATCGGCGAAGCCGATATCGTCTTTTTGTTTGTTTTTACTGAAACTCAGTCTGATTTTCCCTGTTTTTTG
>Ga0172379_10010098_pt1 | contig 11505 bp, 10 predicted proteins | sample GrowelOW334metaG_FD_119756 | JGI IMG/M metagenome (GOLD analysis project Ga0172379, IMG submission 119756) | Groundwater microbial communities from an aquifer near a municipal landfill in Southern Ontario, Canada - Groundwater well OW334 metaG | ecosystem: Environmental > Aquatic > Deep... | reverse complement strand
CAGCTCCAGTTAAGTGATTCCAAGCCGAACACGGATCTGAGTCCCAAGGCACAGGTGGTCAGGGACGTCCTGGAGCTGTTCGACGAGGTGCGGGCGTCACTGCCCACGACGCTCAACAAAAAGGCTGCTGACACCATCGCCATGTTTGAGAAAGAGGTGAATGAACTCGGCCAGCCCCGCACATCCGACATTGGCTGGACGCAGGCGACCTGGAACCCGCTGCACGGTTGCCAGTGGAAGAGCGCCGGCTGTGACCATTGCTATGCCGCCAAACAGATGGCCACGCGACTGAAGCATCGGTATCCCGGCCTCGCAGAAGCCCGGATTGTGAAGGAAAGGAAAGGCTATTTCTTCACGAACAAAATTCTACTCGACCCCAAAGACCTGGCTGAGCCGCTGGCCGACAAAACACCCAAGCGCTACTTCGTCAACTCGATGTCCGATCTCTTTCACGAAGGAGTGCAGGAGGATTTCATCAACGCAGTGTTCGACGTGATGGAGCGGGCGTGGTGGCATCAGTATCAAGTCCTCACCAAACGACCCGAGCGGATGGCTGCGTATAGTCAGAAACGCTATGCCCACCGGGAACCGCCGCCCCACATCTGGCTCGGCGCCACCACCGAGAATCAGGATGCGTTCGACCAGCGGATCAAGCATCTCGCCGAAACCAAAACGGCGGTCCGGTGGCTGAGCTGCGAGCCGTTGCTGGGGCCGATCAATCTCGGAAACAAGAAGCAGGTCGACTGGATTGTAGTCGGCGGGGAAAGCGGCTCTAACCGCAAGATGGAAAAGGAATGGGCCACCTCATTGCGGGACCAGTGCAAAAAACTTGAGATCTCTTTTTTCTTCAAGCAGTGGGGTGATTACAACGAGCAAGGCGTGAAGGCGAAGATGGAACAGGCGGACTTCAGGATTCTGCCAACACTGGAAGGGGCGGTGCACGGTGATTACCCGATGGAGATCGACCTGATCGCCATTGAAAGAACCGCCAACCCGAGAGGTCCGGCGGGCAGCACAGAAACCATGGCTGCAATGTTGAGCTCCAGTCCCCGAGCATCGGTTCGTTGAACGGCCGGCACAACGGGCATACGCGATGATTCGGCTGGCCTGCAGCTCGGCCATCCATCACCCCTGCCGGACAAGCGTTCAGGTGCTTTCCTTCTTAAAAAGCACTCCTTTTATCATTGCATAAAACAGCATCGTTATTATATAATGATGCTGTTAGTAGGAGATTATTCCGCTGACTGAACTGAAGGAGTTATTATGCCGCTGATTTGTCCCATCCCGCTTGACGAAACCTACGATCTTCCCCAGGGCCGATACAGAGCCCGTCTGGTGAAGGTCCGTCCAGAAACGAAGTTATCCCACCGAGGCACCACACAGCTCATCCGGCTGCTGTTTGAAGTGCAAATCCCAAGCCTCAAGAACCGCATCCCGATGGCAGGCCGGAACTTCGTGCTCGATCTCAGGCGTCAGAGCGACCTGCGCGGATTCTTGGAGGCGTGGAAAGGCGCTGACCTGTTTGCGGATGGCGTAGGATCATTCGATTTCGAAGCGCTCGTAGGTGGTGAGGCCGACATCGTTCTTCGCCACATCATCAACGACAACCACCGCCGGCCCTACGTGCTGGTGGAATCCATCCACCCGCCAGGCACGTTGAGGTTGACCGAGAAGCCGGTTGTCGTAGCAGAGCCGGACGAGCTGATCCCTGCTGACGGGTTGAAGGAGGCCGCATGAACGAGATCGCTGAAAACTCAACGTCAACAGCCTGCAACGAAGCCGATGTGCCGCCTGTCACGCCAACGATCATCCCGACCGAGGAGTTGATCCGGTTGTTGCCATCCATCACCAGCGTATGGATTCCGGCGCAGTTTGGAGAAAGAACCGAGGCCGAGAACAGGGCGATGAAGCAATTCATCCGCTTCCTTCCCGTCAGCTCGAAGTTGGATTCCACAGGCTTGCTCTATCTCACCCGGCTGGTCGCCCCGTTCTATGAGGGTCGGGATGGCGCGGTTGTGTTGCCGCAGCAGATCGTGGAGGCGTGGGACCGTCATTTCGTGAAGTATCAACGAACAACCTCAGTGCCGATGGTTCTGGCCAGTCTGAGCGTGATCTTTGGGGCCGAGAAAGTGTTGGTCATCGGTCAGATTGAGATCGAACACGACGCCACAACCGGCCAGCTCACACTGCGCAGGAACGTCGAGAACTACAACCGCCTCCTCGAATTCCTGGTGCTGTTGGATGGGGAGATGCTGGCATGAATGTTGAGGGCAGTTCCAAGCAGCGACAACGTGAAGCCGAGATGCAGAGGCGTGTTGAGGCGTTCGAGCGATGGGAGGAGTCGGAATGGGTGGTTGGATGTCTGCGCGCCAAATCAGGAACGCCTCTGAAGGAGCTGGATGAGGATGAAATTGTGGAGTGGCACCAGAGAATCAACCACCAACCATGAACCCCACCACCACGACCGTTCAGTTGAAACGAGGCGATATCCCGTTTGCATTCAGAGACATCACCATCCCCGCCCAGCCACCAGCAACACCCTCGGAATGGTTTACACGTCGCTTTCCAGCTGAAACGAAACTGTGGGGATGTCCGTTCTTGGAGGAAGTCGTTGAGGATGTTGAGACGGGCCGGAAGCGCATCACCGCTGTCTCGATGAACTGCAGCTTCCTGGCTGCTGCTCTCTCAGACAGTCAGTTGGGCCATTCTGTGGTCTTTTACGAACCCGAGCAGCAATGGTTCTATCTGGAACCTCGTGATGGCCAGTATCATCCCACCTCCGAGCCCAAGCTGATGACGTTGCTGTCGGCTTTGTTGGTCCGATGTGCCGAAGAGATGCCGGTGAACGTGGACCGAGCCAACCTGTTCGTGAAGTTCCGGGAGGATGACCAGCTTAGATCGATCGTTAAACAGGCCCGGTCGATCTTGGAGGCCGATTCAACATTCTTCTCGATCAATAGTCCTTACATCCGGGTTGAAGGTAAGGAGCAGCACGGAAGACTGGCGAGGCAGTTCATCGGTCAGGCTGTTCGACCTCAACCCGGCCAGTTGCTTTCGATTACCGACTGTTACGCCGGGTTTGAGGGCTTTTGCAGAAACAACGGAGTCGAACCAGTTGCGAGAAAGCAGTTCAGGCAGCTTGTGGTGGACATCATCAGGGAGGAGTTCGGTCTGGGGTTGCGGGCTGACTTGAAAAACGCCCAGGGTCGCTTTCAACGGGGCTGGAAGGGGCTGACGGTTGAGGTGGATGCTCGGAATTGACGGACCGATCCGCATGTCTGCAGGATCTTTTGCAGTGAAATCGCGAGTCTGTGATGTTCCGAGCCTGAGTCCGCTGATTTGACAGCTTCCAGCATCACCTCAAAACAGCCCCGTTATCGCTCGCTACAGGCCCTCCTTTGAACGAGGAGCGCGCCCGCCTGGGCGAGCCGGCGCTCCGGATGGGCATCGGCATCAACACCGGACCCGCCGTGGTGGGTGACATCGGCGCGCCGCATCAACGCGAATACACCGCTACGGCGACACCGCCCGATAGAAGCGGTTGGTAAGCCCGGCAGTAGAGGCGTCCGTCACGCTGAGCGGGGCGATGTAGGTGAAGTTGGTCAGGGTGGTCCAGCTGCCGAGCAGGAGCGTGGTGCTGTATTGGAGGCGATAGGCGCGGTTGTTTTCGCCCGTGAAGGAGAGGGTCATGCCGGCAGCCGTGAGGTAGGAACTGACGCCTAGCACCGCATCCGCCGCCGGCCCCGGCCCACCGAGGTCGGCGGCAAAGACGCCCTTCGACCCGTCACTGAAGCTGGCCTGAAAGCCGACGATGCCGTAGCGGAGGCCCGCCGGGTTGAGAGTCAGGCCGGTGACGGTCTTGCCATCGAGCGGCGCGCCCGCAGCGAGGAGCGGCTCCAAGGTCCCATTCCTCAACTGATATATTCCCGGCGTTCCGTTCGTGCCATTGGCCGCGAAGATCAGGGTGCCGTTGTCGTAGGCAAAGCTGTTGAAGCTGGAGAAGTTGCCGCTCGTGCCGCCCGGAATCTGCGTGGCGGTGGTCGCCAGTGCGGTGAGTGATCCACCCCCCACCGGCACGGCAAAGATGCCGCGCACGGCCGGGGAGGATACAGTGTCCTGTCCAGTGAAGATCACGTTGCCACCGCTCAACACGGGTGGGGCCTGAAAGGAGCTGAAGCGGTTGGCGAACCCAGGCATGACCGTATTCGTGACCGCCAGCGTGGTGAGCGTGTTGTTGGCGTAGCTGAAAATGCCACCGGTAAACGAGACGCTGTCGAAGGCCCAGAACGCGACGGCATTACTCTCGAACCCCAGCCCGGAGCTGAAGTTCAAGTTTCCCGGACCGCCAGGAAATGGCGTGGCGGTATCAAACAGCCGCGTAAAGGTTCCGCTGGAATGCAGGAATGCGCCCCGGTAGGTGCCCGGTCCATTGGCAAAGAGGGCGAGGCTGTTTCCAGCAATGGCTGGCGTGAAGTAATTCGCGAAGTTGCCGCCGCTCCCGGGGGCAACGGTGTTGGTGTTGCCCAGCACGGTCAAGGTGGAGCCGGACAATAGGAACAGCCCGTTCATCCCGCCCGCGTCCGTGCCCCGGAAGGCGAAGTTGGTGTCCACCCCGTAGGCGAAGAAGGAGAGGTTGGTGAAGTTGCCCGAGCCGCCGGGTGCGGCGGTGTTCTTATCCACCAGCCTGGTCAGCGTCGTGCCATCGAACTGGTAGTAGCCTACCTGCCCATTGGCACCTTCCCCATAAAAGATGGCCCGGTTCACGCCGGAGACCGGGGTTCTCAAATCGGTGAAGGCTCCGCTGCCGCCCGGGATGCTGGTGGCGGTATCGGCCAGTTTGAGGAAGGCGGTTTGCGCGTAACCCTGGCTGGATATGCCGCACGCCAGCAGCACGGTCCCAATCGTGTTTCTGAGGAGCTTCATGGCGGGAGCGTAGCTGAAGCAGGCGCGCTGGCGAGTGAATGATTGCGGATGTGCGCCCCGTGCTCGAAGCCTCAGAGCGTTGCCTGTAAATCACACGTCTGCGGATTGGGTAAAGCTTGGTCCACCCAGCAGCAGAACCAGGTCGATCTGCCACTTGCTGGGCGTAGGAGAACGATGAGGACTTTAGCTCGATAGCCTCCATTTTTAATTCCTATTTGTCTGCAGTTTCAGTGCTTCAGCGATGAGAAACTGCTGCTTTTGGCGTCTGGAGCGTGGAATTGAAGATTGGCGTTGAGGGCCGTTCCCTTGGCAAGTTTTGCCAAAGCGTCCGGCAGGTTTGCGTTGCACGGGAACTTCTGGAACGCTCCTCGCGATTGATGAGAAACTCATGACCGAGAATCCAACCACCGCCAGACGCATCACCTTTGGCGACGCCGCACGCGAACCGTTCCGATTCTTTTTTCCGCAGGCGGTGCTGGCAGGAATCCTGGGAGTGATGCTGTGGCCGCTCTATTTCTGGCATGTGACGGAGTTCTATCCGAACCTCGCGCACATCCGCGTGATGGCGAACGGGTTCTTCGGCGGATTCATCATCGGATTCCTCGGCACCGCAATGCCCCGCATGCTTTCGGCAAAACCGTTCGCTGTCTCTGAAACGCTCAACCTGCTCGCGCTGCACGCCGCGATGACGATTGCCTACGCCGTGAACAAAACCCTCTTCGGCGACGTGCTGCTGCTCATGCTGCTGGCGCGTTTCATCATCTGCCTCGCGCGGCGATTTGGCACGCGCAAGGACACCCCGCCTCCGGGCTTCGTGCTCGTGTTGCTGTCGATGCTTTGCGTGATCTCGGGCACCATTCTCTCGATTGCACAAAACTATCGCGAACTCGATTCAAAATGGGTGATGCTCCAACGCCTTCTCTCGTCGCAAGGGTTCGTGCTGCTGCCGGTGCTGGGCATCGGGCCGTTTATTCTTCCACGCTTCTTCGGCATGCCCAGCGCCCAGGACTTCGCCGAGATGCTCAAGCCGAGTCCCGAGTGGATGAAGAAGGCACTGCTCGCGCTGACCGTCGGACTGGTGATCATCGCGACGTTCTTTCTCGAAGTGTTCGGCTGGTTTCGCCTCTCGCACGCGATCCGGTTTCTCGTCACGTTCGTTTACCTCCTGTTGGAATTCCCGTTCCGCAGCGCACCCAAGGCAAACAATGCGCCTGGCCTCGCTCTGCGCATCGCGCTCATCACGTTGCTTGCGGGATTCGTCAGCGTGGCGTTCTATCCCGCGCATCGCACCGGCTTGCTTCACCTCACGCTCGTCGGCGGGTTCGCGATCATTTTGTTCGTCGTCGCCACGCGCGTGGTGTTCGGGCACAGCGGCAACATCGAGAAGCTGAAGGGACGCAACCGTTGGCTGCTCTGGGTCGTGGGCATGATGATGTTTGCCATGGCGACGCGCATCAGCGGGGATTTCTGGCCGGGGATCATGGCCTCGCATTACATCTACGGCGCGATCACATGGGTCGCAGCTGTGACCTGGTGGGCGATCAAGGTGCTGCCGAACGTTCGCGAGCACGAGCCGGAATAGCCTTGTCATGATCGCTCCTGTTACTGACAGGGATTTTCCTTCTGGACGCCGCGCGGTTCACACCGTCCCTGCGCCAGGCCGAGTCCGTTCATTCGACGGCTTGCAACATCTCCTCAAAACAGCCCCGTTCCGGTCCCTACACGCTCTCCATTGAGTCGTTCAACCTCAACCCGCTCAACATCCGTCCAGCAACTCCGATCGCTCCTCTGGCATTTTAGCAGTGATTCGGGTGCGGAATGAGCCGCCAGAGAACTTGCTGTCGCAATCAGGCAGACTTCCTGACACCCGTCGGAACCGCTGGCGGGCGCAATTGAACGGGCTGATTCCTTTTGTTGGGTGCCAGCAGTTCCGCCACAAAGCGCTGCACTTCGTAAGGCGTCCATACGTTGCTCCTCCAAATATGGGCGAGCCGTCCGTCAGGGCCGATGAGCACGGTGCGCAGATCATGCGAGATGAGGCCTCCCTCCCAGACGTAATACAACCCTGTCAGCCCGGCGATGAACTGGATTTGTTGCAGGTCGCCCGTGGCAAAACTCCAGTTCTTTGTGTTGGCGTCGTAACGCGCCGCATACTCCTTGAGCACCGAAGGGCGATCAAAGCCCGGATCCATGGTGATGCTCAGAAGTTGATATCGGTTCGGAAAGTCCTTGCTCAGGCGCCGCTCCAGGTCGGCGAAATTCTTGGACATGAGCGGACAGAAATTCGGGAGCGGGCAGCGGGTGTAAATGAACGTCAACACGACGACCTTGCCGCGCAAATCTCTCAGGCGGATATCGTTTCCGTCCTGATCAACCAGTTTGAAGTCCGGGACGGTTTCGCCAATTTGGACCCGTTCGATTTCATTGGTGCGGATGTAGTCCGCGCTGGTCGCCGGGTTCGCGATGGCGGCGGACGCTTCCGACAGGATTTTCTGAATGTGCGAAATCCAGGAATCACCCTCAGTGACCGTCAATTCAAATTGAACGCTGTCCCCTTTGCTCAAGCCTTTGAAGAGCGCCGTGTCCTTCACAGGAAGTGGCATTGTCATGGCCGGCATGTAGTCCGGAATTTCCTCATGCGCAATGCGTATGACCCGGTTCGCCATATCCAGACCGCGAATCTGCCCGCGCACTTGAAAGGTTTGGGTGGGGACGGTTTTGACATGGGACGACGGGCCTCCTCGCATGAAGACAAAGACGCAAAGAATCGCCGACAAGGTGAGCGCACCCAGCAGGGTTAGAACCCATTTCGCTTTCATAGATCGGTTCGGCGTAGTTTCCAGACACTCAAGCCCAGAGTGCCACCCAGCCACAGCGCCACCGTGAGCAGGATCGTGAGCGCAGGCACGTGCAACTCAAGCTGCTTGGAGAGATTCACGGCGCGGAACAGATCCACCGGATTGATCGCCAGCCAGCCCAGGGTCGAGGTGCGGTCCGCTGGAGCGGCGTGCGCTGATCTGTCGGCCACGTTGTCGAAGGCGGAATGAATGTCCGCCGCCGCGTTGACATGCATGGTGTCGCACAAGACTTCGATTTCCTGTGCGGCGGCCAGCGATCGAGTCGAAACCACCACCCCGAGTGCGACCAGATCGAACACAAACACGGCCACGCACCACAGCAGCAGCGCGGTGACCAGCGATTGCACGCGCGTCCGACAGAATGTCGAGACGGCCAGGCCCAGGCCGAGAAACAGAATTCCCAGGGCCAGTCCGGAAACCGCAAGCCGGAGAAACGGTGCGATGGCATTGTCTTTGGCCGACAGACCGACGACCGTGCCGGCGATGGCGAAGCCCAGCACCAACGGCACGGCGAGTGTGAAACAGCCGCCGAGAAATTTGCCCATCAAGCAGCATGCCCGACTGACGCCGCCGGCCAGCAGGAGTCGGAGCGTGCCCTCTTCCCGCTCGCTCACGACGAGATCGTGGCCGAGCAGCAGCCCGAGCAACGGCACGAGATATTGCACGAGGTTGAGGAGGCTGATCACCGTGCGCTCGTATCCCTGCACGCCGATCTGGCCGATTTGGACCAGGCCGAGAAAACTCGTAAGGCCGATCGCGCCGAGCCAGACCAGCACGCACGCAATGACCCAGCCACTGCGGAAGCGGTCGCTGAATTCCTTGCACGCGACAAGGCTGACGAGGCGCGCGGACGCAGGAGAGCGGCGCTCGCACTGCCCCAACACGCGCGGGGATGAAGACTTGGACGTTTTCAAATTGCTTTCCAGTCCGGTGTTTGAAGTGGCGTAAACGTCGCTCTCCGATCGAAGCCGGCGAACCGTTGTTGCTTCCGTCCTCATGCGCAGACCTCCTCTGTTTCGTGCGTGCGGCGGGCGATGCGGTGATAAATAATTTCCAACGAATCCTCCGCGCCGTGCTCCGCGCGCAACGCTTCGAGAGTGCCGAACGCCGCCAGCCGGCCACGGAGCAGGATGGCGATGTGTGTGGCGAGCGGTTCGACGGCGGACATCGTGTGTGTCGAAATCAGGAGCGTTGCGCCGCGAGCCTGCTCTTCGCGCAGAATGGATTGGAGAGTGTCGAGCAGCACGGGATCGAGGCCGTTGAACGGTTCATCGAGCACGAGCAACTCGGGTCGGCCACACAGGGCAATGGCCAGACCGAGCCGTTGCAACATGCCTTTGGACAACTGGCGCACTGGCCGGTCGCCCGCGTCATGAAGACCCACACGCTTGAGCTGGGTTTCGACCTCACCGTCGGACTGGCCTTTGAGTCGCGCGAAGAAGGCGGCGTTTTCGAGGACGGTGCGCTGCGGATAGAGCGCGACGCGCTCGGCCACATAACCGAACCCGGCCCGGTCCGCGTCACTCGGCGAATGATTTTGCAGGAGAATGTTGCCGCTCGTTGGCCGGGTCAGTCCCAGGACGCAGCCGAACAGGGTGGATTTGCCTGCGCCATTCGGACCGAGTAACGCCAGCACGTCGCCGCACTCGACGCCCAGCCCAACGCCATCCAACGCGGTGATTGCGCCATAGCGCTTAGTCAACCCGGAGATTTGGAGGTAGGCGTTCATGGTGTGATCGGATCGGCGGGTGTCCCGCCTGCCTCAGCCGGCTTCATCAGTGGCGCGGGATCGGTCACGCCGATCGTGTCCAGCAATGGCATGAGTTCCTCGCCCCTGCGCAGGAGCGCGATGGCGGGACTGAGCGCAAACACGCGCGCCTCGGGGTGGCGGTCCACGAGATAACCAAACACGTCCGTCTCGTGATAAGGCGTGTCGCCGATGCCATCGTGATTGCGGTCCGTCCCGGTGTAATCGCTCCAATAATTTCCCCGACTGCGCTCGGAAAATGCGTTTGGCCCTTGGCGGCCCTGGTCGGCTTCAAACGGCGGCTGCCAGACCTGGTCGGTGTTCCGGATGAACGCGTTCCCGACAAATACGTTCTGTTCGGAAGCGTTGCTGAGATAAAGACCGATGTCGTTGGTCGCAATGACGTTTCCGTCGAAACGATTCTGGTTGGCCTGCTGCACAAAGAGTCCGCGGTTTTGCCCGGCAATCACGTTGTGCGCGATGATCGAATTGTCCACCTGCTTGAGCACGATCCCGTGGCGTCGGTTGGAAAACACGGAATTGCCTTCAACGAGTGACTGGCGGCTGAACATCAACGTCGCGCCGATGGCGTTGCGGGTCAGCGAATTCGTCAGCAGCCGGTTTTGGTGCGCATACATGTAGTGAATGCCGAAGCGCGTGTCCCAAACTCGGTTGCCGGCGATGAGGTTGTGGTCGGCATAGGAAAAATACATGCCGTCGCGCTTGTCGTGGATGGTGTTGTCGAGGATGCGGTTGCGCTTCGTGTTCCAGAGGTGAATGCCATTGCCACGTTTCGCCGAGACGAGGTTCGTGCTGCCGAAAACTTCATTTCGCTCGATCATGCACTCGCTCGCGCCACGGAGATAAATGCCGAATCCGTCGCTCGCGATGCAGCAATCGCGCACTCGTGCCCGGTCGCCGGTGATCATGATGCCGGAATCAAACGTCGTGAGGTCGTGGCCGGAGTTGCGAAACACGAGTCCGCACACCTCCACATCGGGCGCAGTGAGGGTCAGCGGCGTGCCGGAACCATCCGCGTCAATGACCGGCGCGTTCGTGCCGAGCAGCCGGATGGACTTCGTGATGACCACATGCTCACGGAAGACATCCGGACCGGGCACGAGGACCGTATCGCCGTCCTGCGCCCTGGCGATTGCCCGGCTGATGGAATCGGTCACCGGCACAGTCGCGGCCAGGGCCGCAACGGACGCTGACAGCAACATGGTTAGCGCGAGCTTCACAGCTTGGCAAACGTTGGATCGGGGTTGCCGCCGATCGCCGTGAGCACGGTGAACACGACGGAGTTGATGAAGCGCGTGCGATCGAAACCGATGAGCAGCGCCACCGTGATCATCACCATTGCGCCGGACCATTGCAGGCCGAGCATGAGCCGGGGACGATGCACGAATTGCCAGCTCCAGTTGCCCACAGCGACCGCGATGGCGGCCATCGGGATCGCCAGCGCCAGCGAGTAGGTGCCCAGGATCAGCGCGCCCCAATACCAGGTCGAAGTGCCGACGAAGATCAGCAACGGATAAAGAATCGCGCCGCCCATGCAGGTGAGGCAGCTTACCGAAAGACCCAAGCCGGCGCAGAAGGAATTCACGGCGGTGATATTACCCGGCTGGCGCAGGCTCAATCCTGGCGCACGGATCACCGCTGCGTGCTTTGGCGAAACCACCCCCACGACGGCGGCAATGACCGTGCGGAATTTGCGTCCAAGCTGCGCGAGCCAGACGAAGCATTGGCCGCCCGGCTTCATCACACCGACCGATTTCAGGGCGAAATAAATGAGGAACGCAGCGCCCACCCAGTTGGCGTAACGCGTCCAATTGCCAAAGCCCGGGCCGTGATTCGCATGGGCGGCCCTGCCACCCTCGGGCGCGACTGTGATCAAATCACCTTGCTTGGGCGTGCCGCAGAAGACGTCATCGGTGCTCGCGCCGGCGGCGAGTTTCGTTTGCATCCCCAGCAACT
>Ga0172379_10010097_pt1 | contig 11505 bp, 9 predicted proteins | sample GrowelOW334metaG_FD_119756 | JGI IMG/M metagenome (GOLD analysis project Ga0172379, IMG submission 119756) | Groundwater microbial communities from an aquifer near a municipal landfill in Southern Ontario, Canada - Groundwater well OW334 metaG | ecosystem: Environmental > Aquatic > Deep... | reverse complement strand
TGCGGGCAAAGCGGCTGGCTGGAAATACTGGGCTCCGGAATGGTGGATCCGGCGGTATTTGAAAATGTGGGATACGATCCGGAGGAAGTAACGGGATTTGCCTTCGGTCTGGGCGTGGAAAGAATTGCCATGCTCAAATACGGTATATCGGATATTCGCCTCTTCTTTGAGAACGATTGGCGCTTTTTGGAGCAGTTTTAGGATATGAAGGTAAGTCTCAAATGGTTGCGGGACTACGTTGATGTTGATCTGGAACCGTCGGCTTTGGCCGATTGTCTGACCATGGCCGGTCTGGAAGTGGATGCCGTTGAAGTGGCGGGTCCGGCTTTCGATCAGGTTGTGGTAGCCAGAATTACCTCCGTGCGTCCCCATCCCCAGTCAGAAAAACTGTTTATTTGCGAAGTCACCACGGGGACGGAGAGCCTGCCTATTGTCTGCGGCGCCCCCAATACCCGGTCGGGAGATACAGTCGCCCTTGCCAGGGTCGGGGCAACGATTCCCGGTGGATTTGTCATCAAGAGTTCCCGTATCCGTGGCGAGGTTTCGGAAGGGATGCTCTGCTCGGAAGAAGAACTTGGCATCGGTGAAGACAATACGGGGATCATGGTCCTGTCACCGGATCTCACCCTCGGCATGGATCTGAAAGACGCCTTGGGGCTGAGGGATACCGTATTGGACATCGGCGTTACTCCCAACCGTGCCGATTGTCTGTCCATCATCGGTATTGCCCGTGAGGTGGCTGCCATCACCGGGAAAAAAATCCGCTATCCCGAAATTGATGTCACTGAGAACAGCGAAGAGATCGCCGGCATGACCTCGGTCTCAATCATAGATCCCGACCTTTGTCCCCGCTACACCGCCCGGATAATCAAGAACATCACCATCAAGCCATCCCCATCCTGGATGCGGGAGCGTCTGGAGGCCGTAGGGTTGCGGGCGATCAATAATATCGTCGATATAACGAATTTTGTGATGATGGAATTGGGCCAGCCTCTCCATGCCTTTGATTTCCGCTTTCTTGAAGAGGGGCGTATTGTGGTGCGGCGCTCCCGGGAAGGTGAGCATTTTATTTCCCTTGATGAAAAGGACCGGCTTCTGAGGTCGGATACCCTGATGATCTGCGACGGCGTCAAGCCGGTAGCTATTGCCGGGATCATGGGTGGTTTGAACTCGGAAGTGAAAGACGATACAAGTACGATTCTTCTGGAGAGCGCCTATTTCCATCCCCCCTCCATCCGCCGTTCTTCCCGTTGGCTTGGTATGGGAACCGACGCCGCTTTCCGGTTTGAGCGGGGCATTGATCCCGAGGGAGTTGTGCGGGCCTTGAACAGGGCAGCCCAGCTAATGGCGGCCCTGGGGGATGGAACAGTGTGCAGAGGTTCCATAGATGAGTATCCCCGGCAGATTGAGACAGCCAAAGACATCCCATTGCGGCCAAAAAGGGTCAATGAGGTTTTGGGGATCGATATCCAGGCAGCAGAGATGATCGGGATTCTGGAAAAGCTGGAGATGAACGTCTCGCAGTCGGATGACGCCCATTATCTGGTAACCCCGCCGACCTTCCGTGTTGATATTACGAGGGAGATCGATCTGATTGAGGAGATTGCCCGTATTTATGGTTTTAACCATATCCCCGTGACAATGCCCGGTGCCGCCGGTATGCCGGCGGGAGAAAATCCCGAGCAGATTCTGGAGAGCGCTTTGCGCTTTGCCCTGACCGGAATGGGCTATACGGAGGTGATTACCTACAGTTTCATAAACCCCATGTCTGCTGAACAGCTCGGGTTAAAAGATGACGATCCCCTGAGGGACTTCGTGACAATAAGTAATCCCTTGACGGAGGAGCAGTCCGTTTTGCGGACAAGCCTTGTCTACAACCTCCTGGATGTAATGAACCGGAATGCCCGGGTCGGTTGCGCCGATCTCAAGATGTTTGAAGTAGGTCGCGTCTTCTTTCGACGTAAGGAAGGGGAATTACCCGAGGAGAGGGCTTGCGTGGGAGGTCTCATAACCGGTAACCGTTATGACGGCTCATGGCATAACAAGGGGGTCGGTGCGGATTTTTATGATCTCAAAGGTTGCCTGGATGCCCTCTTTGCGGATCAAAAAATACGGCCAGTTCGATTTGTGGCAGATTCATCCCGGCCGTTTCTCCATCCCGGCCGTTCATCCCGGATTCTTGTCGGTCAGGAGACGGTAGGTTTTATCGGCGAAATTCATCCTGATGTCCTTGAGCGAATGGATCTGAAAAACCGCGCCATTGTGTTTCAACTGGATTTGGAGACCCTGCGCTTGTTCACGAAGGGAAAAATTGACTTCAGGGAAGTATCGAAGTTTCCAGCCAGTTCCAGAGATATGGCGTTTCTTGTTCCTGTTGCTATGGAAGGAGAGACCCTCTGCCGAACCGGATATGAGCAGCATGAAGTATTACTTGAAAATGTTGCAATATTTGATGTATACACGGGTGAAAATCTGCCTGAGGGGATGAAGAGTTTGGGATTGCGCTTTGAGTATCGATCCACCAAAAGAACCCTGACGGAAGAGGAGATCAACGTGGCCCATAACCGGATCGTTAAAACCATGGTTGAGGAGACAGGAGCAAAGATCCGGGGAGAATAAACAATAGCGGAAGACAGGAGGTTGAACCATGACGAAGATAGATATTATTCAGGACGTGTACGAGAAGCTTGGTTTTTCAAAGAAGGATTCGGCAAGGATTGTGGAGTCGGTTTTCGATATTATGAAGGACTGCCTGGGCCGGGGCGAAAAAATAAAAATATCCGGGTTCGGGAATTTTGTGGTGAAGGAAAAGAAGTCCCGGCGCGGACGGAACCCCCAGACGGGCAAAGAAATCGAGATTTCTGCTCGCCGCGTCCTCACTTTCAAATCAAGTCAGGTTTTGCGTAAGGCACTGAACGTTTAGTTCCGTATCGCAAACCCGGTAATGTGGGGCGCCTGGTATGGACGTGTCGATTCCTGACAAGACCTATTATCGAATTGGCGAAGTCAGCAGCATCCTCGGGGTGGAGTCTTACGTCGTAAGATACTGGGAGTCGGAGTTCAAATCCGTCAAGCCTGTCCGCACGAGATCAGACCAGCGGCTTTACCGGCGTAAAGATCTGGAAGAGCTGCTGATCATCAGGGATCTTCTCTATAAAGATCATTTTACGATCAAAGGCGCCAAGAATCAGCTTTCCAGAAGGGGAGCAATTGCCTGTCAGGAAGAAGGAGCCGTGGGCCAGGAAAGGCAGCTCCTGACGGCCGTCAAGGTCGTACTGAGGCAGATTAGAGAAATTATTTCCTGACAAAGGGAGTCCGTACCGGTGAGGTACGGACTCCCTTTGTCGTTTCTGTTATCCCAAATCAAAACCAAAGCGCCATTTCCTCTGGTATCGGCAACCGGTTCCTCGACGCATGAAATAAACGCCTGCGTCGCCTCTGCCTTGCCGCCTTGGTTTTGTCTTTTATTTGGATTTGGAATTATTTCTTCTTTTTTGCTCGGCTTGCCCGCTTCGATGCCTTCAGCGGGTTTATTTTCTGAGCGGCCTCTTTTATTTCCAGTTTTACGTGGGTTGCGGTAACGCAATTTCCCATGAGCCACTTGCTGGCCGGGTCCATATAAACCTTACAATAACGGCCTGTTTCCAGATCGATGACCCGGTTGCATCCCTCGCACTTTTCAATGATGGTCTTACAGGCGCCGTCTTTGAAATCACATCCCTTATTCTTCATGAACACACAATCTGTGCCCGTCCTGATGGTCTGACAAATCATCTTTCTCACCTCAAAAAAAAAGTTGAAATTACTAACAAATAATCATACCTCTGTCAAGGATAAAGGGGAATGAATTGACTTAACAGGATTTCCGTGTTACGGACCTCAGGTTTGCAGGCCTGTATCGGCAGGGAAAGATGAGGAAGGATGAAGGCATCGGATTTGGCCGGGTTTTTTTTACGGTCACTTTTTATTATGGCATCGCTGAATTTCCGGAGAATGCAAAACTTGGGATTCGCTTTTGCTATTCTTCCTCTTGTGCGGAGAATGGGAAAAGACGAAAAAAGCATCTCTTCATTTCTTGTCCGACATCTTGAATATTTTAATACTCATCCTTACTTGTCAGGCGCCGTACTCGGCTCGGTTATCAGGTTGGAGGCCGATAATGGACATCATGACCATACCTCGGACATATCAAGACTGAAAAAATCCCTCATGGGTCCTTATGCCGCCATTGGAGATAGTTTTTTCTGGGGAAGTCTTCGACCTCTGGCCGGTATCACCGCCGCCGCCATAGCCTATCAAGGTTCTGTCTGGGGCCCTTTTGTTTTGTTACTGCTTTTTGATCCTCTGCAAATCTGGATCCGTCTTAAGGGTTTCCTTGAGGGTTACCGGCAAGGTTGGCAGGGAATTACCTATATCCAGTCGTGGGATTTGCCACGATTGGCCCTCTTCATGCGGTGGGGAACTATTTTTTGCCTTGCAGTTGCTGCTGCATGGCTCGGACAGGGGATCGCCAATGCCTACTCAGGAATATGGATGCAACCGCTTGTTAGTATCGCGTTGCTCACGGCGGTGCTGCTGTCTTTTCTTGCGATGGAACGAGGTCTGTCTCCCCTCACCATCCTTTATGGCATGACGGCCGGATCCGTGGCCCTGATGATTTAACATGCAGGAGATAATGATCTTTGAAGTTAAAAACAAGTTAGGAATCCATGCACGGGTGGCGGCAAAGCTCGTGGCGGTTTCCAATAAATTCAAGTCCCGAATTTTCTTTGAATACGATGGGCAAGAGGTCAACGGCAAGAGTCTGCTTGGTATTCTTACGCTGGCTTGTTCACGGGGCGGATTTATAACCGTAAAGGCGGAAGGCAGCGATGCCGTCGATGCCCTGACTGCTTTAGAAAGTTTGTTTGCAGACAAGTTCGGTGAGGATTGATAAGGAGTAGAATCATTTATATGGTACCGGAACAAAGCATGAAAAATATTGTCCTCAAAGGAATCGGCGTATCGCCGGGGGTAGTGATCGGTAAGGCCTACCTGTTTGATCGCCGGGATTCTCAGATTTCTTTTTACAAACTGGGAAAGGCCAGTCTGGTAACAAAGGAAGTCAAACGATTCAGGGATGCCCTGCGGGCCTCGGAAGCACAATTGCGGGAGGTGAAGAGCCGTCTCAGTGAAGTAGCAGGGCTCGAACCGTTGCACATTATGGATGTCCACATTATGCTCCTCAAGGACCGGTCCTTCGTCCGCAATGTCGTGCAACGGATTAAGGAGATGTCTGTAAACGCCGAATGGGCCGTCAGCATGACCATTGACAAGTACCGGGAGCTGTTTGAGAAAATGGAGGATGAGTACCTCCGGGATCGCTTCAGTGACATCCGCTATGTGGGGCAAATGATCCTCAGGCATCTCGCCGGCAGGCGGCAGGAAACCATCTCTTCTCTGGGGGAACGGGTCATTGTCATTGCCTCGGATTTGTCGCCCGCCGATACGGCCCAGATGATGATCGACAAGGTTCTCGGTTTCGCAACTGACATCGGAAGCAAGACATCCCATACCGCTATTGTGGCCCGTTCAATTGCCATTCCTGCCGTTGTCGGTCTGGAGAAGGTCACCCGTCTGGTGCGCACCAACGATGATATTATTATCGACGGCGCCGCCGGGCTGGTCATTGTCAATCCCGATCCCGAGATCCTCCATCGTTATGAAGAAAAGAAACGTCTTTACCAGAAGGCCCGGGAAGTATCCCTGAAATTTGCAAAATTTCCGGCGGTGACGAAGGACCGCTATAAAATTCAAGTCGGCTGTAACATCGAATTCATTGAGGAGATATCTTCCGCCATCACCCATGGGGCCGAAGGGATTGGCCTGTACCGCACCGAATTCATTTATATTAATCGCGAGGAGCTTCCAACGGAGGAAGATCACTTTATCAATTACCGCCGGGTTATTGGCATTGAGGGCCTGCATTGGTCCACCATTCGCACCTTTGATCTGGGGGGGGACAAATACTTTTCCGATCCGAAGTTAGCCAAGGAGATGAACCCCCAGATGGGATTACGGGCCATCCGTTTCTGCCTGCAAGAGGTCAATCTGTTCAAGGTGCAGCTCCGGGCGATTTTGCGGGCCAGCGCCTTCGGCAAGACCAGGATCCTCTTTCCCATGATTTCGGGAATCGAAGAAATTCGCGCCGCCAAAAGGGTTCTCTCGGAGGTCAGGGACGATTTAAGGATGGAAGGGAAGGCCGTGGGGGAGGATATTGAAATTGGCGCTATGATTGAGGTTCCTTCTGCGGTGGTCATTGCCGAGAGCCTTGCCAAGGAGGTGGATTTCTTCAGTATCGGGACAAACGATCTCATTCAGTATGTTCTGGCGATCGACCGGATCAATGACCGTGTGTCTTACCTTTATGAACCTCTGCATCCGGCCGTCCTGAAGATGATCAAGGAGGTTGTAGATGTCGGTCATCGGGCTGGCATCCATGTCGCCATGTGTGGTGAAATGGCTGGTGATCCTTTATATGTAATGATTCTTCTGGCCCTGGAACTTGATGAACTGAGCATGAACCCCTTAGCCATTCCGAAGGTTAAGGAAATCATCCGGGCAGCGACACTGAGGGATTCGAAAAAACTCCTTAAAGAGGTAATGAAGATGTCCTCGGCCACGGAAATACGGGAGCTTGTGGAAAAGACCATGCGAGAAAAATTTCCCGCTGCCTTTGCCGTAAACGGTTCATAGATTCGTGTGCAAAGAGATGGTCAAATAACGTAAATGATACCACTATTTGGAAAGATAGAAAGATGGATCCACGAGTCTCGTAATTACAAACGGGAAAGTTTGTATGCCGAGGGGAATTTCCCCTTGAACTGGCTCGTTAAGAAGGCCCTCTCCAAAATACCGTTCGACGTGGAAGCCGTGGATTTTCTGAAGAAACTCCATAGCGAGGGACTGGTCGTATATGCCCTGAAGGATCGCAGTCAGCTAAACAGCCTGATCATCAGGGATCTGGCCTTGCGCAAAGGGATCCCGATACCCATCTACAGCCATGATGTCAATATGACCATGTGGCAACCATTCATTATTGCCTTACGCGTCGTGGTGTCATTTCTCTGTCGCTTTTTTTGTCACCGTGCAGAATCGGAAGGGGAAACCGGCAATCCAATCCAAGGTCATCTTGCCGCCGGTCATGCTTTGATTATTCACCTTGGCGGGTCTGAATTCTTCGAGAACAGTAAAGTTGAAGAGGCCCTAGTGTCGCTTTTGATGGCGCAAAAGGTCCTTGAGACGCCGGTGCATATCGTCCCTGTCCTGGTGACGTATGGGAGGAGGAGAGAAAAGGAAAAGGAGAGTCTGATGAACATCCTCTTCGGTCAGACGGATAATACCATGTTCCTCCAGCGATTGATCACCTTTATCCGCTATGCCAACAAAATCTTCGTCATGCCCACGGAAGCGGTGGAGTTGTCCCAGTTTACCAGGGAAGGTGCGGAAACGCCGACTGCAGTTTTGATTAAAAATTTACGCCGGGATCTGATCGAGCGAATCGACGAGGAGAAAACAGCCTTGGTGGGATCTTTTCTCAAATCACGTCAGGAACATATCAGCATGGTCCTCAAAGAACCGGGGCTTATTAATTACATGGAAAATATGGCCGCCGTGGGGAAAAAGGATTATCCTGCCCTGGCTAGGGAGGCACGGAAATACCTGAATGAAATAGCCGGTGATTATAGTAACGTCCTTATCGAGATATGGGCGCGAATCCTGTCGTGGCTGTGGAACAATATCTATGACGGCGTCGTGGTCGACCGGGAAGGAATGGCAAGAATACGCAATATATCCAAGAAGATGCCCTATGTCATCATTCCTTGTCACCGCAGCCATATCGATTATCTGCTTCTATCTTATATCTTTTATGAGCATCATCTCCAGTTGCCCTTCGTTGCTGCGGGGACCAATATGGCATTCGGCCCCTTCGGGTACATATTTAGAAAGTCCGGGGCTTTTTTTCTGCGACGTAGTTTTCGCGGCAATCCATTTTACGCGGAGGTCTTTGCAAAGTATCTGGAAATATTGATCAAGGAAGGGTTGCCGATTGAATTTTTCATTGAAGGGGGGCGCAGTCGGACCGGAAAGATGGTGATGCCGAAATACGGACTCCTGTCGATGATCATTCAGGCCTTTCAGCAACAGGCCACGGAAGATCTCGCTACCATCCCCATCTATATTGGTTATGATCGCGTTATTGAGGAGAAGTCCTATTTGAAGGAATTGGGAGGGGCCCCCAAAGAACAGGAAAAAACGACGGATGTCATCAAGAGTTCCAAAGTCCTGCGCAAGCGTTATGGCAGCGTCTATGTGAACATTGGCGAACCGATACTTCTGAGATCCTATCTGGAGGGCCAGGATAAAGCCTTTGCCGACATGAACGTCGAAGAAAGGCAGAGTCTCTACCGGAAGATCGGCTATGAGATTGCGTTATCGATCAATAAGGTATCCGTAGTCACACCCTTTGCCCTCATTTCCGCCGGTCTTTTATCCCACGATCGTCGTGGTGTCAGTCACGATGAACTCATGGAGATCCTGAATGAATTTTATGAATACCTTATACATCGAAAAGTGAGTCTGGCCGCAACCTTTGTCCACCGGGAAAAGGCTATCCAAGACGCCTTGCGTCTTTTCGACCAGTCAGGGCTGATCTCCAGGATGGGTGAAGAAGAGGGGGAAGAATCGGACCTGGAAGAAATCGTCTATAGCCTGGACGATGACAAACGACTTAACCTTGAATACTATAAAAACAACATCCTCCATTTCTTTTTGCCCCTGAGCTTTGTGGCCACCTCCATGCTTGCCCATCCCGAAGATAACATTCCCCTAGGATTGATTCTTGATGATTACCGCTTTCTCAAACGACTTTTCTGGAATGAGTTCATCTTTGATCAGGAGCGGGAGGATGGCGAGGATGTGAACGGCGCCCTGTCCTATCTCCATAATCGGGGGATGATCGCTATGGAAAGGCGGGGCGACAACGGAGACACGTGCTTTGAGGTGAAGGGCAGAGGCAGGACAAACCTGCGGCCATTTGCCGGTCTCATCGAAAACTATATCCAGTCTTACTGGGTTGTCATCCGGGCATGTGCCTACCTGCGAAAAGGGCCGAAATCAGAAAGGGAATGGCTGAAAAACATCCACAAGCTCGGGTCGAAGATGTTTAAAAAAGGGGAGGTCTGCCGGGCAGAAGCCCTCTCCCAGGCCAACTACCAGAACGCCATGGTCGCCCTTCAGGAAGCGGGGATACTGAGCCTGTCGGAGGCCAGCGATAAGAAAGACAGGAAGGAAGGAAAGACATATTCCCTCGCCTCTGACCGACGGGCCCATGAATCGCTCCGCCGCCGCTTATTCCGGTTTTTGTAAGCCCTTTCTGAATTATTCCGATTCTAAATCAGAGATGATATCAAGGTGGCGAGGAAGAGGCGACGCAGGCGTATTGTTCATACGTCGAGGAGCCGATGACGATGCCAACGAAGAGAGCGCTTTGATTTAGAATCGGAATTATCTGATGCTGTAGAAGGCCCCCTTACCGCGATACACGGCGGCGTCCCCCAGCTCCTCCTCAATGCGCAACAACTGGTTGTATTTGGCTAAACGCTCACTCCGGGACAGGGAGCCGCTTTTGATCTGTCCGCAGTTGGCGGCGACAGCCACGTCGGCCATAATGACATCTTCCGTCTCTCCGGAACGGTGAGAAATCACCGTGGTGTAACCGGCCTCTTTAGCCATTTGGATCGTTTCCAGGGTTTCCGTGAGACTGCCGATCTGGTTGAGCTTGATCAGGATGGAATTGGCAATTCCCTTTTTAATTCCCATTTCCAGGCGCTTCCGGTTTGTGACGAAGATATCGTCGCCGACGATTTGAATCTTGCTGCCCAATGCGCCCGTCAGGAGCTTCCATCCGTCCCAGTCATCTTCCGCCAGGCCGTCCTCGATGGAGATAATCGGATATCGCTTTACCAGATCTTCATAAAATTTTACCATTTCCGCTGCCGTTTTTTCCGGTTTCTTCTCTGCCGCCATGATATATTTGCCCTTCTTGTAGAAGGAACTCGCTGCCGAATCGATGGCGATGAATATATCTTTTCCCGGTTTATATTTGGCCTTCTGTATAGCCTCCATGATGACCATCAGGGCCTCTTCATTGGATTTCAGATTGGGAGCGAAGCCCCCTTCGTCGCCGACGGACGTGTTCAGTCCTTTGCTTTTCAGCACCGACTTCAGGGCATGAAACACCTCGGCGCTCATGCGTAATCCCTCCCGGAAATTGGGGGCGCCGACGGGCATGATCATGAATTCCTGAATATCCACATTGTTGTCGGCGTGTTGTCCGCCATTGATGATATTCATCATGGGGACGGGGATGTCCTTGGCGGAGATGCCGCCGATGTAGCGATAAAGGGGAAGGTCCACCGCTGCCGCCGCCGCCTTGGCGCAGGCAAGAGAAACACCGAGGATAGCATTGGCTCCGAGGACCGATTTGTTCTCCGTGCCATCCAGGTTGATCATGGCATAGTCGATCGCCCGCTGGTCGAGGCAGTCCATGCCGATAATTTCCGGACCGATCTTGTCGATCACATTATTCACGGCCTTCTGAACGCCCTTGCCGAGGTAGCGTTTCTTATCGCCATCCCGAAGCTCCAGCATCTCGTGTTCTCCCGTCGAGGCGCCGGATGGAACGGAAGCCCGGCCCGTGGTTCCTGAATAGAGGGTTACTTCCGCTTCCACGGTGGGGTTGCCCCGGGAATCCAGAATCTCTCGTGCATAGACATTTATTATCTCTGTCATAAAAACCTCCTGATGATGTTCTTCTTCGCGAAGAAGTTGCTTTGGCAAGCGGTTTATGACATAAATCGGCAGCAGTTTGCAAGGAATTATGAAGGATAAAGGAGTGAAACATACCTTGATCGAAAGGGATTTCTCATATAAGCTTACAAAAAGTCACAATGATAATGATAATCGAACCGGTCCGGCGGGGCAGCGGCGGTCCAAGTTATATCTGCACCTGAAAAAATGGTTGGAAAAGGCCATCTTGGATTACGGGATGATTGCCGAGGGTGATCGGGTCCTCGTGGGAGTATCGGGAGGGGCTGACAGCTTTGCCCTCCTCGATCTCCTCAATTCGCCCATGATCTTTGTCCCCAAATTTTCCGTAACGGCGGTCCATATCGATCTCGGTTTTGCAGGCGGCGAAGGGGATGCCGAGCTTATCGAGGGGGAACTAAAAAAAATGGTCTCCGACTACGTCATCGAAAAAACGGACATCGGCCCCCTGGCTCACAGTGAATTCAACCGGAAGAACCCGTGCTTCCTGTGTTCCCGACTCCGCAGGAAGCGCATCTTCGAGATTGCGGAGGCCAAGGGGTGCAACCGCATCGCCTTCGCCCATCATCGTGACGATATTATCGAGACCCTGCTCATCAATCTGCTTTACGGGCGGGAGATTAGTACGATGAAACC
>Ga0172379_10010096_pt1 | contig 11506 bp, 12 predicted proteins | sample GrowelOW334metaG_FD_119756 | JGI IMG/M metagenome (GOLD analysis project Ga0172379, IMG submission 119756) | Groundwater microbial communities from an aquifer near a municipal landfill in Southern Ontario, Canada - Groundwater well OW334 metaG | ecosystem: Environmental > Aquatic > Deep... | reverse complement strand
TTTGTTGTTTGGAATTCTTTTACAGGTGTTTCCGAGACAGTTTGTTTAGACGGAACAGGTGTATCAGTAGAGGAATCTTGATTGGCAGCGCCTATACTCTGAGATATATCCGATTTGACAACGCTTCCCGCTGTTTGTGGCAGCGGTTTTGTTTCAATGGTATTTGATCGCCTGTATTTCCACCCCAAAACAAGCCCTCCCGCAATAAGCACAAGAAATAGCACAACGAGTAATTTGTATCTTTTTTGTTGCATACAAAGAATACGCCAGTAATCATACCGAATTTATTTCGGTATATCTGTGCGCTCTGCAGATATACTAAAACAACGCTCCGGCAATCTTTTCCTCTGCTTTATCTTTCTTTTCTTTCACTCTCTTTTCTGTCTGTGTTTCTATAGTATCCGTATCTCCTTGTACGTTTATTTCGACAACTTCTTCCTCGCCGCCGGGAAGTTCCAAACTTTCCACGCGTGGTAGTGCATTGACCCCAGCAATCCCCTGCAGATCACCATACATCCCCACTGTATTGATCGTCACGCGCTCGATTTCCTTTTCTCGCTTGCTCCACATTTTCTGAAACGATCGCTTTTCTGTATCCAAATCGTTTTTCATACTTGTGAAAGCCATCACGATATTTTCCACACGATTTTTGAATTGATTGCCTGTGAGGTATTCATACAGAGCTTCCATTTTTTCGCCTTTCCCGATAGACGCCTGTTTGATCTTATGCACTTCCTGCAAGGTCACACGCAAAGCTTCCGCCAGAGGAAGGGCTGACGCGTATTCACATACCCACACACCATCCACCAAACCAAAAGATGCAATTCCCTCCGGCAGTGTCTTGGAAACCAAGATGCAGACATCCGCTTTAGCAAGCCCTTGATCGCTTTTGAGTTTTTTGATCCAATCACCACTCCATGCTTTAGTATTTTTTGACTCCCAGAGCAATACACCGCACTTTTGACCAAATTGTGTCTGCACGGTCTGGATAATATCCGCGCCGCGAATGCCTGTTGCCACATCCTCAATCACATCGCTCAAAAATGTTGTGCGTAGCGTATCGCGCAAATCATTTTCCTGCACATCACCCTGGATCTGCATCGACCCCTGATCAAGTTTTCGTTTCAGATCATCCGCCTGACGCTGCGCTTGCTCCAACTGCTTATCCTTCTCAAGCATCTTCATCCGAAATTCTTCCTCGGCCGCTTTGCGTATCGTCTGTCCGAGTTTCTCTTTTTCCTCATCCATTTTGCGCTCCATAACAAGTTCGAGGTTTTTTTCTTTCTCCTCAATCTCGCGCGTCTTGCGCCGAAGCTCTATCTCATTTTTTCGCGCCTCATCCAACTCACGTGTATGTTCCTCATTTTGCGATTTCAGATCGGCCATCTCGACCGACAATTTTTCTTGCGCCTGAGACTGCGCCTTTTTCCACAAAGATTCTTTTTCCACTGACAATTTCTGTGCGATTTCTTTGGCCACCAATTCATCCACAGCTGCAGATTTTGCTTCAAGTTCTTTTTTCTCTATCTCAAACTGTTTCTGCTGCTTCGCAAAAACCTGTTCTCGTTTCTGTTCTTCTTGTTCAAATTCACCCCGCAATTGCTCGGTGATCTGCTGCGATAAGGCCTCGGTCAAAGGAATATTGGTTTTGCATTGCGGACAAGTGATGGATTGTTCAGTCATAGGATTACATTATATAGTTTTATTATTCCCAACCGAATTCGGAATACGTAATGTTGTTTTGAATACACTCCAAAGCGTGACGGACATAAGGAATAGTATTTTCCGGAAGATTATCGATTGAAAACCAACCTAGATCATCACATTTGTGAGGCTCCATATTTTTTAACTCACCTTTCCATTTTTGGGCTTTAATAAAAATGTCAATCCGTTCTCGTAAGCCAACGTCATGAAAATCTGTAATACGATGCATTGTGTGAACTACTCGTAAATCATTCACCGCAAGTACAATGCCCACTTCCTCCATTGCCTCACGCGCCATCGCCTGTCGAAACGTTTCCCCACCATCCAAATGCCCCGCTACCAAACTGTACTTCCCATCTTCATACCCAGTATTGAAACGTCGCGCCAGGAGAACTTTTCCATCTTTTTCTAAAATCAAATATGACGCTGGCGTAATCTTAAATCGTTCTTTTTTCATAAATGTTTGCTTCACTATTTATTTTTTCTACTGTCAACAATCTTTTTCAACATAGCAAACACTAATTTGAATCGTTCATCATTTTTTTGCTCCATTTTTTCAATTCTTTTTCTCAGTTCATCCTCCTGAAGCATCAATAAATCGTAAGCGGAAGTAATTTTTTCTTTCGATTTCAATTTTTTTGTTTCCATAGCATATTTTTTAATGAATGAAAAAAATCAAAAATCGATTATCCTAGCTTCAACACATCGATCACCTTACCATTGATAACGAAGTTGTCCTCATCGGTAAGGAAGATGGGTTTGTGATGCGGGTCGGATGACTCGGGAGTCAGCGCGATATTGCGCCCATCAACGGTTCGGAAGGTCTTAACCGTGGCCAATCCATCAATCACTACCAATACCTTATCGCCATTGGCGCACTCGGCATTTTTGTCCACCAAGATAAAATCGCCATCCTCGATATTTTTGCCATTCACGGTGGCAAGGTTCATAGAGGTTCCCGATACCTGCACGGCAAATACTTCCAAATCGCGCACGATGCGCTTGGATACTTTGAGAAATCCCTCGACATACTCATCTGCAAACATAAGTGCCGTCCCCGCATTGGCCATACCCAAGACCGGCACATCCACAAAGTTGTTACGTGTTATACCCTTGAGAGAAATGCCACGCTCGCCGGTCGTCCTCTGGATATACCCCTTCTCTTCCAGCGCATTGAGATAAATGAAAAAACTGCGCAAACTCTTGAGACTCAGTCCGAGCTTGGTTGTTTCTTGGCGTAACTCTCGCACGGTCGGCGATTGTCCTTTTTCCATCAGGTACTGTTTGATGGCTTGCAAGACAATTTTTTGTTTGGGGGTGAGCATTTGCATATATTTTTGTGTTTACACGGTTTACATACTCATTATAATCTATCTGTGAACATTGTCAAAATAACCAAGAGAGGCCTTAGTAACTGTCTAAAATCTCATGTCGAGAAAAATAGTTTGAATTTCCAGCGAAAATCGCTTTAGCGCACGAAAGCATATCGGGATATGACGACACGCGATAAACGATTTGCAGCGGAAATTCAGACTATTTTTCCGGCAAGCCACACGTTTTGTTTTACAGAGGCTTTTTGTGGCGATGAGATTTTAGACAGTTACTTAATCCACCTCGCCCAAAGCCTGTAACTTGAGCAGTTTCTGATAAAGTCCGCCTTCCGTTGAAGCAAGTTCGAGATGATTGCCCTCCTCGACGACTCGTCCATTTTCAAGCACGATAATTTTATCCGCTTTTTTGATGGTGCTGAGACGATGGGCAATAACGATAACCGTTCGGTTCTTGCTGATCTTATCCATTGCTTCCTGTATCAATCGCTCGCTTTGTGAATCAAGACTACTGGTTGCTTCATCAAAAATCAAGACTCTCGGATTGGCTAAAATAGCGCGTGCGATACCGAGGCGTTGTTTCTGTCCTCCGGAAAGTTTGATACCGCGTTCACCCACCAGCGTATTGTATCCACTTGAAAGCTGCGCGATAAACTCATCCGCATTGGCGATCTTGGCCGCCGCTTCTATTTCTTCAAAACTCGCTTCATCATTGGCATAACCGATATTGTCCCGCACACTCGTATTGAATACCTCTACTTCTTGCGGCACAATCGCCATAAATCGACGAAAAGCATAGAGATCGTAGTGTCTCATATCCGTATTGTCGAGCAGAACCTGTCCCGTTGTCGGATCATAATGCCGATACACCATACGCGCCAGAGTCGTCTTGCCGCCACCCGATGGCCCGACAAGCGCGGTCATACTGCCCGCGGGAATTTTGACATTGATATTTTTCAAAGCCATACGTTTGCTTCCTTTGTACTGAAAACTCATACCGCGAAATTCAATCAGCCCCTCGATAGTTTTCGGCTTCACGCCATTTTCCGGATTGACAATATCCGGCAACGCCCTCGAAAGATCGTGCAATCGATTGACTGCTTCACTGCTTTGCATAATCTGATCGTACAAGCGTGAGATACGAAACAATGAAAGAAGCGACTTCTCCGAAATTGTATAAACAAACACCAAACTTCCGACCGTGATACTTCCCTGAGATACAAGATAAACGCCGGTCAAAAGCAGTGTTACACGACCAAAATCGATAATGAAAAATCTCCCCAAATTATAGCGTCGCACCTTGCCGAATTCAAACAAAAGCATCTCGCGCATCGCATTGATCCGTTGCTTGAATCGACTATTTTCTGATTCTTCCTGTACAAAAGATTTAACGGTATTGATATTGATAATCGATTGCGTCATCATTCCCGAAGCCTCTTCTTCCAAGGTGTAGCGTTTCTTGCGCGGCTCGAAGACATCTTTATTGAGGCGGAAAGTCAACGCGATAAACAAAGGAATAAAAATCAAAAACAAGACCCCGAAACGCCAATCGATCACAAAAAGCACAATGGTCGAAAAAACCGCCTGAAACAGCGTCGGCACCACTTCCCAAAAAAGACTTCCGACAAGACCCTCGATTTTGTCGACACCGCGTTGAATTTTTGTAATCTTATTGCCGGTGTTTTCTTTCTCATGATAGCTCAGATCCAAAAATACCATATTTCGATGAGCATTTCGTGAAAGATAGACTATCACATCACCCAAAATAGCGAAGATCTTTTTGTCCGCGAAAAAATTGAGAAACGCGACCGATTGATTCGAAACAAACATCGCTATGATGAGGATGATAATCCAGGAGAATGTGTCCGGCTGTAAATGCGTGATCGCGTCGATAATGAGCTTTAAGAGGTAGGGTCCAATCATCCGTGTGAGTTCCACAACCACGATCAAAACAACCAATTGCTTGATCTGTCTGTGCGATGGATTGAGCAAATACCAAAATCGCCGCCAAAAGAGGCGTGCGTTGAATTGTTTGCTGTCCGGTTTCTGTTGCTTGTCCATTGGTACGCTTTATACAAAAAGTAAAAATGCTCGCGTATACGAGCATTCATTACTCTAACATAAAAGATGCCTCTTATCAAGGTTAAGAAAAAGTTTTGATATCCGCGATAATTTCTTGGGCATGCTTATCCGGTTTCACGTTTTCATAAACCTTGGCAATAACACCCTTGGGATCGATGAGGAATGTGACACGGTTAGTTCCCATATACTCGCGTCCCATAAATTTCTTCTTACCCCACACGCCGTACAGTTCCACCACATTTTTCTCCTCATCTGACAACAATGTAAAGGGTAACTCGTATTTCTCCACAAACTTGGCGTGCTTTTTCACAGGATCGATGCTGACACCCAAGACCGCAACACCCGCCTTTTTGAGTGCGGCAAAGCTATCTCGAAAACTGCACGCCTCCGTAGTGCACCCCGGTGTGTCATCTTTGGGATAGAAATACAAAATCACCCACTTTCCGAGATACTGCTTAAGCGAATGCTTTGTACTCGACTGATCAAGCAATGCAAATACCGGTGCTTTTTGTCCAACTTTTGGTAACATAGACGTATTGTGTTAAGGGTTACACTCCAGTATAACATACTACGCAACGACGGTAGCAACTATTTCTCCCCTTCAAACTTGATATACTTCTTCCCTTGCAATCGCTCGGGGAGATAGTCTTGTTTGGCTTCTTCGGTATCTTCGTAATCCGGCTTGCCCGTCGAAACCTTGGTGTAGTCGGGCGTATATTTATAGCCTTTGCCGTAGCCGATGTCTTTCATCAGTTTGGTTGGGGCATTGCGCAAATGAATCGGCACGGGTTCATTGGGCAGTTCACGGATATCTTTTTGGACTGCCTGGTACGCGACATACAAAGCATTACTCTTTTTGGATTTTGCCAGATAGACCACCGCTTGTGCGAGATTGACGCTACACTCCGGCATCCCGATCATATGGCAGGCTTGATAGACCGCCACCGCCTGCGGCAACGCAAATGAATTGGCTATCCCCACATCCTCCGAAGCGAATCGTACGAGACGTCTCGCGACATAAAGAGGATCCTCGCCTGCCTCAATCATACGCCCCAACCAATACAGCGCCGCATCCGCATCCCCTCCGCGCATCGATTTGTGGAGTGCGGAAATAATATTATAATGTTGCTCGCCATCCTTGTCATACAACAAATGAGGCTTCTGTAAGATATGTTTGACGGTTTTAAGTGTCACGGAATCGGTATGTGTCACACAGGCCTCAAGCGTATTGAGTGCCGTCCGTCCATCACCATTGGCAAAGCGCGCGATAAGACGCAAGGCATCCTCTTCCACTTCTATAGATTTTTTTCCCAATCCGTACGCCTTGTCCTGCAAGGCATTTTTCAAAATATCCACCACATCATCATCGGACAAGGCTTGCAAAATAAACACGCGTGCTCGTGAAAGCAAGGCGGAATTGACTTCGAAGCTCGGGTTCTCAGTCGTCGCGCCGATAAGCGTCACCAGTCCCGACTCGACGTGCGGTAAAAGCGCGTCTTGCTGTGATTTGTTCCAACGGTGTATCTCATCGATAAAAAGAATGGTCTTTTTATTCTTCTCTCGATTTTCTTTGGCCTGTTCGATGACCTTTCGCAAATCTTTCACACCGCTTCCCACAGCAGGGAGTGCTACAAAATGCGACTTGGTTTCGGCTGCGATGATATGCGCCAGCGTCGTTTTGCCTGATCCCGGAGTTCCCCACAAAATCAAAGATGGCACACTATCCATCGCGATAGCCTGCCTCAAAAAAGTCCCCTCTCCAATCAAATCCCGCTGCCCCAAAAAAGCTTCCACATTCTTGGGTCGCACACGATCCGCCAATGGTTGTGCTATCTGCATAAGAGTACATCAGTCAATACTTCGTGCTACGAGTATAGCAGATTTTACGAAAAAAGGTATAAAAAAACGAGGATATCTATAAAGTTTATGTACATTGTACCTTTATAGACATCCCTCGTATAATCAGTCCTCCGTCACCCATTGTTTTTAAACGATAAAAGCTGTAGTCAGTGTCAGTGTCCAATCAGGTTGTTCCATCTCCACCGGCTTAATATGAGACCTGTCCAGGGATATTTCCGGATGTATTCTATTGTAATAACCTACAATAATACGTTGTTGCTTATTCGCCAACGCAATAACTGATCTTCTTTCATTATCAGAGGATTGTGGATACCTACATTGCTGCGTAAAGTCATCCCCCGTAATCTCACACTTTACTTCAAAGTAAAACGGTTTTTTACAAGGAACCTCTATTAAAGCATCGCGTAGATTCTGCGGATACAGACATCTGTAAATAACGCCCGTATCTGTACCTATCGGTAATGCAATATATGATTTAATGCCCCACACAATATCGGTTGCTTCAATAACTTTATTGTTATTCTCCGCTTCTTTTTTAGTTTTGTATGGCCCAAAAAAGAATCCTTTTCTCCCTAATAAATGCACGTAGTATTCCCTCTCAAATTCGACTACGAGATTATACTGAGGTTCTTCATTTTCAACTTTTAATTTTTTTAACGACGGTATTGCTATCGGTTTCATTGTCTTACCCTCTTGGTTGCAGTTAAAATTAAGCTCTCAAAATTCCGAGAAGCGCAAGAGACACGAAAACAATCCCGTTTCCCTTGCGTTTCCCAAAATTTCAAGCTCCACTACAAATATTCAATTGTTAAAGAGCAGTACCAAAAGACCAGCATACCAAACTATTCCAATCTTGTCCAGAGATAAGTCCTCTATTGGCTTGACGAATCCTCAAAACATATGCTATGATGCAATGTCTTTGTACTACGCCGCGACGCAGACAAAAGACATCGGTCAATTTTCAAACCCGCAAAAAGAGGTAGGTTTCAAATGAAAAGTAACTTTAAAAAATGTACTGTTTTACTCGGTTTAGCCGTTGTTGTCGTTTTTAATAGCGGCTGCGCAGAAATGCAGGGCTGGCAACCGACCATCGATACGTATAACGATCCCAACGCCTACAGAATAGGCCAAGATATGGCCGAGTGTAGGCAGCTTGCTAAACAAGCGAGTGGAACTGTTACTAATACGCTGATTGATGGTGGCGTTGGCGCTCTCGTTGGAGCGGCCGGCGGTGCAGTAGCCGGAGCACTCATAGGAAATCCGGCAATAGGTGCTGCTGCCGGTGCTGCTGCAGGAGGTTTCGGCGGAGCCGGATACGGTGGTCTCACCGGCGAGGGGAAATTTAAAAGCGTTTACAGCAATTGCATGCGCAATCGAAAACACAATGTGATGTAACACCATATACGCCACTTAAAAAATCTGGCGTCATAAAAAAACGTACTTGCCTCTATTAAGGAGTAAGTACGTTTTAATTTTTCCAAAATACACCTCGACACTATATCTCGATGGTAATCCCGACAGGACAGTGATCCGAACCCGTCACATCACTGAGAATAAATGCGTCTTTCACATTTTCACGCATATTTTCGCTCACATAAAAATAGTCAATACGCCAACCGATATTGCGATCGCGCGCACGAGTCTTCATATCCCACCATGTGTACTGATCCGCGAGATCGGGATGAAACATCCGAAACGTATCGACAAATCCGGCTGCCTCAAACGTATCCAGCCATTCCCGCTCGATAGGCATAAATCCGGATGTCTTCTCATTTTCCTTGGGACGAGCGAGGTCTATCGGCTTATGTGCCGTGTTTACATCACCGCAAAAAATCACTTTCTTCCCTTGCGTTACCAGGCCTTTCACATAATCCAAAAATTCTTTGTAAAATTCCAATTTGTACGCCAAGCGCACCGCGCCCGACCCTCCGTTGGGAAAATAAATCGTAAGAAAAGTAAACTCCTGAAACTCAAGCTCTATCACCCGCCCCTCCCCAGAAAGCACTGCTCCGGGAAACGTCGTCTTAACCGAAAGCGGCTTTCGCTTCGTATATGCCACCACTCCGCTATAGCCCTTCTTCTCAGTTGCACAATGAAAGAAAGACTCATATCCATCCGGGTTCTTAAGCTCATGGGAAAGCTGATCCGGATGCGAAGTCTTTGTCTCCTGAAGCCCGACAATATCATATTTCCCCTCATCCAACCAATTTAAAAACCCCTTGCGCTCAGCTGCACGAATCCCGTTCACGTTCCAGGATATGAAGGTTGTTTTTTGCAGCATAAAATTACAGGGTAATCAAACAGTATTAATACGGAAAGTATATCAAATAAACACTTTTTGGCAAAGAAAAACAATCTCAATGTCAATACATTTTTGCGCTATTCACACTATGCTATTCTCCCAAACACGAGGTCGTCGATTTGCTTGAAGCGACGTTTTTTTTCAGCGAAGGGCACATTGTCGTGCATTTTGACGGCGGCGGATGTCCCCGGGCGCGGCGAGTACCAGGCGATATACGCCCCCGCGAATTTTACCTTGCGTGCCAAGTCCATTGTATCCTCAAACTGTTCGTCCGTCTCTCCCGGGAATCCGACAATGATATCGGTCGTTATCTTGATTTCCGGAATAGCCGCGCGGATTCTTTTGACGAGTGCCATATATTCTTCTCGCGTATACCAGCGATTCATCGCTTTGAGCACCGTGTTGCTTCCCGCTTGTACCGGAAGGTGCAATCGACGATCAATATTTTTGTGATGCGCCATCACTGCAATCAATTCATCCGAAAAATCCCACGGATTGGATGAGAGAAAGGAGAGTTTTTTCACGCCGGAAATGGTGGCAACATATTCCAAAAGCTGAGGAAAGAGCGTTGGGATACGATGACGATTCAAATGTTTAACCATCACCGGTTTTACTTTTTCTCCATTGGGTAATGTGTAGAAGTCCCCTTCTTTTATTTTCTCCTGCAAAAAATCAGCACCGTATGAATTCACATTTTGACCCAAAAGCACTATCTCCTCACAACCGGATGCAATCGCTTCGGTTACTTCTTGCACGACATCATCAAACGGTCGGGATCGCTCCTTGCCGCGAGAAAACGGTACGATGCAGTACGCGCAAAAATTATTGCAACCGTTGGAGATAGGTATATATGCAATTTTCCCTTGCGTCCGCTTGGGTGCGTATTCAAAACCAACTTCATCCAATGGAAGAAGTTGCGCATAAGGCACTCGCTTGCGCAAAGCTTTCATCATTTTTCCCGATGGTTCGCGTGATGCCGCACCGATAAGACAACCCGTAATCACAATCGAAAGATCCGGTTTTTTCTCGCGTAATGGTTCGAGATTTCGCACGAGGCCGTAAACTTTTTCTTCGGCGCGCCCGCGAATCACGCAGGTATTGATCACGATAGTATCCGCTTGTGTATCATCCATCGTTTCTTCGTAACCGCGGGATTCATAAAACGACGAGATCCGCTCGGAATCCGCTATGTTTTGCGCGCAGCCAAAAGTTTTAATACAGTATTTCAACATAATCACCTGATAAGACTTACACATTTAAAAATTTTCGGATACATTTCCAACGAAAGTATTTTTTCTTGCCGGTACCGAGTACGCTAATGGCTTCAAAAAAATACTTTCGTTGAAAATACACAAACTCATTTTCAAATATGTAAGCATTACTATAAAATAAGAAGGAATCTGTTAAAGACTCCTTATACCCTACGTTATTTTACGTAAAAAATCAAGAAGGGATACTGTGTTCAGCATCCCTTACTTTTTAAATCCCTTTCCTTTATTTTTGTGCTGAAGCCAGTTTTTTCTCACCAGCATCCGCAGCATCAAGTTCCAGTTCCGTTACAAGCCCCACCAAACCTTCTTTGAAAAGTTGCGATGGTTTATTCCCTTTGTGGAATTCTGCGCTACCATATGATGTCGGCATATTTACGATACTGCCGCGCACCCGTATCAACATATTCACCTTACAGGCTGCAACAATTTTCGACTCCCCCGTATCAGCGTCGATCTCACACATCACATGTGAGTTCTCTACAGAGTCCGCATACACATCAAACCAACCTGTTTTCAGAAATACATCAGAAACATCGCCCATCGTAGCAACTGCTTCGGGGGTGATGTATATCCCAACCACCAACCCATCCATCTCTTTTGCAAGACCGATAGCCTCCGCAGAAGTCTGTTCTTGCTGTTCAAGGATTTTTTCTTGAACACTTATATCCTTGTCTTTACTACTAACCGCGCAACCAGTCAATAACAGCAAAGTGAAACCGCACAAAACCACACTCATTTTTAAATAACTACGCACGATACTTTCCTCCGTTATTCCCAATGACCACCATCAGGATTATCTAATATAGCATTTCCTATCCATATTGTCAATACGCAAGGCTTAAATTCTAATCTGAAATGCAATTACCTTTTAAACAAAAGAACATCTCGTTTTGAGTTACAATAGTTGTGTCGAGCAACTAAAAATTAACTTAAACAAGATGTCCTACACACAGCTTACC
>Ga0172379_10010095_pt1 | contig 11506 bp, 18 predicted proteins | sample GrowelOW334metaG_FD_119756 | JGI IMG/M metagenome (GOLD analysis project Ga0172379, IMG submission 119756) | Groundwater microbial communities from an aquifer near a municipal landfill in Southern Ontario, Canada - Groundwater well OW334 metaG | ecosystem: Environmental > Aquatic > Deep... | reverse complement strand
GAAATAAATGGCTAAGAGTAAAATTGAAATTCCCAATGCACCTGAAGAAGTAAAAGAAGATGCACCACTAAAGGTTTTTAATTATTGTGGTATTCTCTTTATTGGGAGATTGATGGAAATGACGGAAACCACAGTATATTTATCTGATTGTTTACAGGTTCATACCGTATTTACACCGCAAGGTCCCAGCATGGCATTACTCCCAATTTCATTTCCTTTGAATGGTGGACTTGCAAAGATTAAATTTTTAAAGGGTTTAATCTTTGCAGAACATGATGCATTGGGGTTACAGGATGCATATTTGAATGCAGTCCATGACATGACATCAAATATCAGGGTGGCACATTGAATGAATCCAATCTTCAATTATCCCGGGAAATTTATAGTTTTTGAGGGAATTGATTGTTCCGGTAAAACAACACAAGCAAAACGGTTGGTGGATTATCTCAATAATGAACTCCATAAGCCAGCCGTTTTTACTTTTGAACCGGGGGATACGGAATATGGAAAGCATTTGAGACTTGCTATGGGTGGAGAATACAATAAAGAAAAAATATCAAATGCTGAGAACTTATTTCTATTCCTTGCCGATAGGGTTCATCATATGAGGATTAAAGTTATTCCTTTATTGATGAAGGGATATTATGTGATTTGTGATCGATATATTTATTCAACAGATGCATATCAATTTAATCAGGATTCCATTCTTAATGATTCTGAGATTTATGACAAATATTCCGATGTGGATTTATCTGTTTATAACGATAGGTTGTTAAAATTTATGGACACAATGGATATTATTACTGGCCACAAATTTCCAGAATTTATAGTACCAGATGCAACTCTTTATGTCGATATCAATGTAAATACTTTTGAGAAGAGAAAACAAGAGCGTGGCATATGTGATCCCATAGAAGACACATATAAATATAGGCTTGAGCAGATTAGGAAACGATATAATTCTTTGTTTCAAGAAAAACCTGTTTTGCGTAATTCTTTCTATATTGATGGTGAGAAAGAACAGGATCGGGTTTGGGGTGATGTAAAAGAAATTATTGATGAAAAACTAAAGGAGTGGAGAAATGATTGATGGGGTAGATAAGATACTTGGGGAGATAAACAGACTTGAAAAAGAAAGTACAAAAGTCGAGTATGAACTTCAAACACTTGAGAAGGAGAGAGGAATACTCGATGAAGATTTACAGGATATCAAAAAAAGTTTGATTGATTTGGGATATAAAGAGAATGAGTTGACGCAGGAATTTTTGGAGATAGAACTTGAAAAAATTAAGGGAAAGATTCAAAAAATATATGAAAAAATCAGCAAATTTTCTGAATAATCAGTGTATATATAGTAGAGGAAAATAAATGACAGACACTTTTGTTTCTATGCTTGATGAAATCAAGACGAAGAAAAAGACAATAATTGGATTAGTGAAGAAGTATCAAACTGAGTATGATGGTATTATTTCACAGATTTCATTACTGTTGGATGAGAATAAGTTTTCAAAGAGTATATCGGAAATAGCTAAAAAAATAGCTGATCTTTTTTATGGTGGTTATTTGACAGAAGTGATAGATTTTATTAATAGCGTTCTCCGTTTTGTATTCCATGATCGGGAATATACGGTTTCAATAAATGTAGAGGAGAAGAGAAACCAAAAGGAACTTTATTTTTCTCTGAATGAAATTATCGATGGGAATTTAATCACCACGGATATCGATAATATTGGGTCTGGTATAAAGGGTGTAATTTCTTTTGCATTGCAGATTTTCTATATTGATAAGACTAAATCCGGGAAATATTTATTTTTGGATGAACCATTCACGGAGATTTCAGATAGTTATCTTGAAAATCTTTTTGTGATGATAAAGAAGATTAGCGATGCTAAGGGGTTCAATATCCTTATCATTTCACATGATGAGAGGATCATCAGTAATTTCAAGGATATTTATGAGGTTGTGAAAGGTAAGATAGTAAAGAGGAAATAAAATGACAAGTTGTATAACTGATAGTCCTTCTTTGTTTTTTATTTGGGATGTAAATAATTTTAGATGTTATTTTGAGATATTTGAAGAAGAATCATTTATTACAGTATATAATAATAAAGAATTATGTATAACTAATGTTGGTACTTTTTATACTATGTTAAAATACTTGAACACTGCAAAATTATTAAATGAAGAACTATTAGATAAAATTATGTTGGATATTGCTGATTTTTGGAATAATTCTAAAATAGAACAAGATTTTCATATATTTATGGGTATGATATTCGATGAATATGGATATTGGGTTGAAACTGGTAAAATGAAATTTTAGAGGAGAAGTAAAATGTCAGAAGAAACAGAAAAGAAAGATGTGATTGAGAAGATTAGGATTATCAATTACTCCCATGATTTTGAGGGTAAGGATAAACTTTTTGAAGTAGTGTTTGGTTCACTTATGCAGAATTTACGGGCAATTAAAGAACTTGATGGTGTTGATTTTAAGCGTAAGTGTGTGGTGATTAAACAGGATATTGCGGAGGATAGGTTTCTGAAGATTAAACAGGAAATCGACCGATATCTCCGTAAGTATCTCCGCGATCTTGAAAAACAGCTTATTGTATTGATTGAGAAGTACCAATAAGGATTTAGTTAATATGTGGGAAACGTATAAAGAGAGGATTGTTTCAAATTTAAAAGTAGGAACGTTAATAAACGCAGATATTAACGGAGCCTTAAATATATTAAGAAAGGTAATCGGAGATTCTTTTATGAAGATATTCGATAGAGGGTTAGCGGATACCCCACTGAAGATCAATCCATTGGGGGACTCTTCAAAAATATACAAGAGGTTTGTTAGATGTATAATTCCGCAAAGAGACTATATTTGAAAAACTCAATTTGTTTTATATGTGACCCACATATTACTAATATCAACCCGCCATCGCGGGTTGATAATTATCGAGAGACTATTTTTAATAAACTTGAATGGATAGCGAAATATTCAGAAGAACATTATAATTCCACTAAATATATTTTTGCCGGGGATGTTTTTCATGGAAATATAGATCGCGCTTTTTTAAATGAAATGCTTTCATTTTTTAATTATTGGTGTAATCACAATGGAAATGCTGGGACTTATTTTATTTCTGGAAATCATGATCTCCCCATGGGGAGTTTATCTTATTATAATAGGTCTTCTCTCTGCACTTTGGAGAGCGCGGGGATAATGAAAAGATTGGATACTCTCAGTGTTTTATCTAAGATAAAAGATAATAATTTGGATGTTTTTGGAACTAAGGCTATTATTATCGGTTTTGATTATGGTATTACTGAAGATGAATTTTTGCAGAGATATGATAAATATCTTTGTGATAATTTCGATAAGATAAAAATTCTTGTATGTCATAAATATCTAAATGATGGAAAAGCGGTGGAGATAATAACAGAAAAAACATTGAAATATTTCAATTTCGCTATTCTTGGCCATGACCATATGGAATATGAAGATGTGGAGATAGCCGGATGTGTTGTTAAAAGGTTGGGAAATATTTCTCGCATGACATCCGCGACAGAGGACAGGTTAAGAGAAGATACATATGTGTTATATTTTGTTTTGGATGATGAAACTGGGACGTTTGAATTTGAAAAAGTGAAGATAGAATGCGATGGAGAGAAATTTAATGATGGTGTTTTATCACTTGTGTCAGAACATAAGAGAGATATGAAAACATTGGATGATATATTGAATAGGGTTGATAGTTCGGTTGTTGGTGGTGAGACGGATTCTATTGAAACTATTTTATCACAGATGGAAATTGATAAAGATTTGAAACTAAAATTTTTGGATATTTATAAAAGTTTAAAAAATGAGGAGAAATAGAATGACATTCAATGTTGTGGAATTTACTAAAATGATGAATATTGTCGAGAATTATTTTATATTATCGAAATATTTCAATAACAGAATAAAAAATTATGGCCGTATCATGTATAAAGATGGGCGATTATATTTTTCCATGAACAATCATGATGTGAAACTGATCTGTTCCATGCGATCAGAATTTGAGGGAGAGTTCAATAAGGTTTTTATTATCCCTGAGATTTTTTACTTCACAAAAAGCCTTGTGAATTATGAAACATTTAAAATCGATGGTGCTGTCGCGGAATATGATAATGGAGAATATATATTTTCGGACATCGAAGATACAAAAGAATTTCAGGATAATCTAAGTATTGATGAAATCTCAGATGCTTCAAAACTGGAATATAAAAATTCATTTCAGATAAATTCAAACTTCATATCCAGTTTTGATAATATATTCAAGTTCTTACAGATGAAGAGCAATGAATATAATTTCTATTTCTTCGATGAAACCGATGATGGAAATTATGCCTATTTTGATTTCGCTGGGGTTTTCGTCAAGGCGAGAATAGATGATATCTTTGTTCCAACTGATCTATACAGTATCAGGATTCTCAGGCATTTACTTGATGTTTACCTCGGCGATTTTATGAATATCAATAATGATGATGATGTTCATATCTTTGAAACATTTGGGTTTTCTGAGGGTATGGGTGAAAAGGTTCCCAATTTTTATATGCTGGGAAAAACCCTTGATCTTTCCAGTAAATTCGATGAGTGTGAATTTACAAAGTCTGTTTTTGATAAACATGAGGATATTGAGGAAATAACAGTGGGACTTGGTTTCAATAACTATATCAATATGGTATTATCTATTGATGAAGAATCTCAAGTTTCATTCCTTGATAAAAGAATTGTTTCGAGTTCAAAAGTTATTCAGGGGTCGAATTTCAAATATGCAGACGATAAGGTTTCTCTGAATAATTCCTTTATGGTAAAGGCATCGACAATGGCGCGGGTGCTGAAATTTTTATTGAAGGATAATAAATCAATCAATGATTTTCGTGTATTTGTTGTGAATACGGATCACGGCCTGTATGTGAAATTCATCATGGATTCATATGAGGTTATGGTTACTGCTTTTGCGATGTAGTGTGAGATATGAAAACCCCTGAAATGGTTTTATTTTACGAGAAACTCAGTGAATCTTATTTCAATGAACCATATGGGATGGCATTTTCAGAAAAGACAGGGAGGAGAGTAAAGTTTTTTGATATAAGAAAAGATCATTTTTTACTCAGTATTTTAACGGAAAGATTAGATGCCATGAATTATTTATCGGAATATAAATATGTCTATGTTGTTCCACTTGATCTTCCAGATGGATTTATAACTGGGTTTAATTTAAAGCCATTGAATGATAAGCACTTTTTGAAGATTGGTCTCTATGATGGATTTCCATATTTTTTCGGGTTTCAAGATTTTGGAGATTTCAAATATGGTGATAAAGTATTTCTTGTCGAGGGAATGAAGGATTGTTTAGCTGTGAAGAAACTTTATAAGTATGTGATTGCATATTTGAAACTCACACCAAATGATGATTTTGTAAAGTTTTTAAAGACATTGACGAATAAGATAATAATGATCCCGGACGATGATGATGCCGGGAGATCAATAGTGAGAAATAAAAAATATACCCATTTTAAGAAATATTTCATAAGAAAGGATTGTGGTGAATATTACGATGGTAAAAAAGATATTCTGGATAAGATAAGAAATGTGATGTCATGTGAGGGGATTAAAGCGTGAGAAAAATAAAATATCCCAAAATTGGAGAATATGTATTAGTGACTCGTTGGGGGGATAGAGATATACAAGACCCGTGTTTTTTAGGACATATTAAATGTATTAAAATTATGAAAGATGATATTAGATATATTATTGAAGAGGATAAAACAGAGAGAGAATATCCAAATTGTTTTAGGATATATGAAAATGATAAAGATGTTGCGATATATCTTGAAAATATATTGGTAGAAAAGGAAGTAGATAGATGTCACTTGTAGAAAAATATAAACCGAATAGTTTATCCACTGTGATTGGACAAGATTTGATTGTCTCTTCTCTCAGAAAACTATTAGAGGATCACACAAAATACCCACGGGCATATATGCTTTATGGAGAATATGGAATTGGGAAAACATCTATTGTCGATGCTTTTTATTCAGATATGGAAGTTGTTTATAACTGTGAATATTTTTCATATGATATTTCCATTATGGGAAAAAAAGAAAATATCGAGGGAGTAAAAGATAAGATAGAAAATGTGTTTTCTTTCTCCGATAAATTGAGAATAATTCATTTCGAGGAAATTCAAGAGGCCAGTAAAGCGGCACAATCTTTATTATTAACTATGCTTGAAAAATATACGAAGAATATTATATATTTCTTCACCACCACAGATATGAAAAAACTTTTACCTGCATTAGTTTCGAGATGTCTTCCGTTTTATATTAAGAATATTTCAGACGATGATATGTTTAGTTATCTCACTGATATTTCTGGGAAAGAAAAGATTAATGTCGTAAAAGAAGATATGGGTGTTTTAGTGAAATTTTCACATGGACATATGAGGAACGCGCTTCATTTCCTCGATATGTATGTGATGGGGAAAGAAGTATTTTATTCATCCACAAAAGAAATTTATAATGATATTTCTGGATATCTTTGTGGGGATATTGGAGAAAAAATCATTTCAAGATATAATGTATCGTCAATTAATAATATTATTGATATAGTTATATATGATATGATGAAGAAAGGCATGGAACTTGATGGGATTAATGCAATGGCATTATTTGATAGGTATTCCAAATTCAAGGACAGGATAATGACATTTCACGATATGATGTCATTTCTGTTGATTCTAAAAAAATTAATTGTTTCTTATCTTCAGAGAAAGGATATATCTGATAATAAGAAGGAGTGGGCGCGTGTGGTTATCTGAAATTTATAGAATAGGCAAGGAACTTGGAAAAAAATATGGTAATTTCATAAATCTATATTTTAATTATGGATATAGAAGATTTGGATTATGTGTATTGGCTTTTGACGTTGGACTTATATTAATCGATACGGTTAGAAGAGAAATAGCAATTGATAGGGTTTACGATCATATACTCGAAGAGTATTTATTTAAAAATAATGTTAAGGAATTTGATTCAAATCTTCGCAAATTTATGGGTTATATCATGCATAAACACATAAAGGAGTTCGATCAGCGCGGGGGGAGGTCTATTGAACTTGGAGAGATTTATTCATTTGTGAGATTTAAGGTTTGGAATGTTCTGCTGGGGTATGGAAAGAAGAGAAGAAAAATAAAAAATATTGATAGTGATGGTAAAATTTATGATGTGGTGAATGGGAATATCCGCACATTTCTATATGGGTTGATGAAGAATGAAATCGTGATGTATTTCTATTATAAGAAATGTGATAATAAAAGATTGATTTTGAGTGATGAACACACATTTGATAATTCTGTGATGAATGAGAATACATCGAAAATAAATAGAATCATGGAATTTATATCCGGGTTCATTTACAGGTTTGAGCAGAGGTTTGGGCATAAAGTAGAAGATGTGGATAATATAATGGATTATTTTCTGTTTAATAAAAAGGTGGAAATAACTAATCTTTATTTCTTGAAACTATTGTCGTATAATATTTTCAGGGAATTTATCGGGAGAGAAATTTAAAATGACAAAAAACCTACTTATTCCATTTAACTTGAAAAGTGAGGAAAAGGATATTTTATACAGGGTGATTTCATCCAAATATAACATCCCCTATGATTTTTTTGAAACCATGATTTTTTTTGAAGAGGAGAATTTGAAAAGCGAAGAAACCAATATTCTGCTTTTCATTTTTTCTATTTTATCCGGGATGAATATTAAATTCCCCTCAGTATTTGATCTGAATAATATTATTCAGGGGATCAAGGTATATGAGGATGTCCAGAGAGAAATGAAAAAAAAGAAGGATAAATTTAATCTGAATGAGCATTTGATGGGGCTTGAGAAAAAATATAACAAAAAATTCAATGTCTTATATTTAAACTATAAGATAGTAGAAAATGTGTTGGAGAAAAATCATGGCGAGTAATCCTATAGAAACAGGGAATAAGGCATTCATATCAAGTGAATACAGTGCATCGAGTCAGAAGAGATTGACCCGCGCTTTGAATTATGTCGATATGATAGAAGAGAAATATTTCAATGTTGAAAATCCTGACGATTTGAAACCTGTTGAAAAAGAGAAGTATGATAAAGCGATATCGATCATAAATACATCCCTTAATTTTTTGTCACGCCTGATGGGGTTAAAGGACCCGATTGATAGGGAGGCGCAGAAACTATATGAAATCCTTCACTCGATGACGGACAGCACTAAAGAATTGGCGGTTCAATTCCTGAGATTTATATTAAAACAGAAAGCAGAAATTTCTCTATTACCGGAAAGGTTTAAAGATTTAGTGAATGAATTTTTTGAGAAATCCACATTGTTTATAAATAGCAATAAGGATTATGATGTAATTGTTCTGGATTATAACGATGTTGTTTTTGAAGTGAAATGTACTAAAAGGAAATGAGGCTTAAGTGGCATATAGTAATTCTGAAATTGATGTTCTCAATAATTTAATTACATATCTGGAAAAATCCGATTCCGGTATTCGACAAATAGAAGACATAGTACCAATTGATGAATGGATCAATGACAGTTATTATACTGGAAAGAACACACTTTATCCTTATTGGAAGGATACAATAGTTGAAGTATTCCAGAATGAAATCCATGAATATATAGCAACTGGGTCTATCCGTGGTGGAAAAACATATTCCGCTGATTTCATGGCACTTCGTTGGCTTTATATGCATAATTGCTTCTCTGTTCCACAGGCACAATATGATATAGCCCCCACTTCTCTTATTTCTTTCTGGTTAATGTCAAGAACAAAAGAACAGGGTGAATTAACTGGATTTGGTGAATTGAAATCCATTATCGATGCTTCTCCTTATTTTAACGAGCATATGAAAAGGAATAGAAAATCATCGATGATTGAATTTAAAGATAAGAAAATTTCAGTTTTATGTGGTTCCGATGAAGGTGATTTTATTGGATCGAGTATGTTCTTGGTCATTTTGGATGAAGCGAATTTTCTCCGTGCTTCGGGAGGAATGGATAAATTCAGAAAAGCAGAATCCATCTATATGAAGTCCGCAAACCGCATCCAATATACATTTACAAAGGATAGAAAGCGATATGGTATGACTATGATTCTTTCCTCTTCCGATACACAATCTTCATTCACAGAAAAACGGATAGAAGAAGTGAGTGGCAAACCGGGCGTTCTTATAAAACGGGCTACTAAATTCGACATTAAACCGGAAGATTATTCATCCCGCCGTTTCTGGGTATTTACAGGATCGAAGAACACATCGCCTTTTATTGTAAAACCAGATAATCGTGAAAAATATATGGATTTAATTGTATCGAATAATATAATTGATTTCAATAGATATGTTGATTTTTATGATATGCGGGAAGTTGAAATTCCAGAAATAATAAAAGATAAATTTTGTAGTATTCCAGAAGATTTTTATGATAATTTTGAGCAAGATGTGGAAAATTCACTTAAAGAAATTGCAGGTATTGCAATAGCCAGTGAATCTAAATTCTTTTCTGATTATAATGCATATCAACAATGTATTGATTCGTCGATGATACACCCATTCCGATCAGAATTTGCCACCTGCACGACAGGAACATCGGATAATGAACTCATACAATTATTAAACGATGATTTCTATGGAAATCCAAAAATAAAATATAAAGGACATCAAGATTTATCATTCACAAAAGATTCATCGACTATTGTTATTGGGCATGAAGAAAATGGAATAGCTATAATTGATTTACAAATAATGATTCACCCTCCAAAAAAACCACATGAGATAAAACTTGATAAGATCAGGGATTTTATATATTACTTGAAAACAGTGAGAAGATTTAATATAGTTGAATTTTCTGTGGATGGGTGGCAATCTGGACCATCTCGGCAATTTTATGATGATATGGGTATAAAATCATATGTGTTTTCTCTCGATAAAAATGATGAACCATTTACTTTTGCGAAGATGAAAATTATGGCCGGAGAAGTTCGTTTCTATAATTATCCCCGGCTTGAATTTGAACTTTTTTCACTTACCCATGACAATGAAAAAAGAAAAGTGGATCATCCACCCCAAAATGGAAGACATGCCAAGGATGGCGGGTATGGTGATGACTTGGCGGAAGGTTTCTGCGCCACTGTTTGTCACGTACTTGATTTTGGGCAATATAGAGATAAAATAAATGAAAATAAACGGGATGTCATAAAGAGATATGCTCGGAATAGAATGAATCAGATGGGTAATATGTCAGTTGAAAGTATTATGCAGATGGAGAATAGAAAACTTGCAAAAGAAAAATATGGGATTTCTTTAGAAAAATTAAAGAAATCAGGGGTAAAACCCATTGAATTTAAGAAATTCAATGGGTTTTAATTTAGGAAAAATTAATTTTTTTTATATTTAAGAAAACAAGTTAGGAGAAAAAAATGTCCGAATTAGTCGATAAATTGAATGAGATGAAGAGTGAAGATAATACACCTTTAATTGTAGATACGGCAAATTTGATATTGGAAGAAATAAATGATCTCGTGAGTGATACACAAGATTTAGATGTTTCAGCAGAAAAGTTTGTAAGTGATATATTGGAACATGGTATGGATACGGGGCAGTTCGGGCGATTGACGATTTATGAAGACACTATAAATTTTTATGAATCACATAAAGAAGATATGCATGAATATCTTGGGGATTTTATATCTGAAACAGGTGAAACACCAAAGTATATTATAGATGCACTTGAGACTTACGATGGATTTGCTAATAATATGACATGGTTTGTTGTCGCGCAGATTATGTACACTGAACTCGGTTCTTTTGTCGGATATTAGGGAGGATAAGTGATTAAAATTTTTATGGAATCAATAAGCGAATATGAGGGACTTGATACTTATAAAAAACTTATTGAAGATAAACTCGGTACTGTTCTTCGCAAGACAAATATGGATGAAACTGAATTAAAGGATATAATTTACGCCGTTCCTGAAATGAAAGATATTTCTGGGGAATGGGTTAGATTTGCCGATTATGGTATCAGGATGCGCGTGTTTTTAAATCCTTCTGCTTGGGCTATTGTTTATCGGGATAAAGAAACAAAGAAAACAAATATTTCTTCCGGTAAATTTTCAGGGAAGAATTTTGAGAAGGATTTAGAGAGAATAAAAAAGACAGGCGATCTTGGAATTATAAATCAGGAAAAAAGTAAGAAGGAGAAGAAATAAAATGATAAAGAAAAAGAAAAGTCTCGCTAAATCAATTTTAGAATCGGTTTCCAGCGCACAGAATAAAACTTTCCGGTATTTAAAAGAGGCCGTGAGTGAAAATACAGAGATTGGAAAGGTGATGAAAGGGTATGAGACTGATCTTGTGGATTTTACTTCTTCTCTTGATGGATTTAAAGTTGATTTTGTAGATGAAGAAGAAG
>Ga0172379_10010094_pt1 | contig 11507 bp, 8 predicted proteins | sample GrowelOW334metaG_FD_119756 | JGI IMG/M metagenome (GOLD analysis project Ga0172379, IMG submission 119756) | Groundwater microbial communities from an aquifer near a municipal landfill in Southern Ontario, Canada - Groundwater well OW334 metaG | ecosystem: Environmental > Aquatic > Deep... | reverse complement strand
GTTCCAACATAATAGGCAAACAGATGCACAACAGTAGCACTGAGAAAAGAAGAAAAAGCTTCGATTGTTTTGGGGATATAGATCACGTCGTCCGCCAAATTTTTGATTTTTTTGTTGCCCACTGTGGCAATGGCCAGAATTTTTCCCCTGCGCGCTTTGATCTCTTGCATCCCGCTCATTGTTTTTTCATAGACGCTGTCAGTTGGGGCAATGAAAAAAGAAGGAAAATTTTCATCGATCAGCGCAATTGGACCATGCTTCATTTCTCCGGCCGGATAGCCTTCGGCGTGCACATAGGAAATTTCTTTGATTTTGAGTGCGCCTTCCAAAGCAATCGGAAAACTATACTTTCGTCCTAGATAAAGCCAGTCAGAATAATTTGCATATTTCTCGGCAATCTTTTTGATCTTGTTTTTTTCTTTGAGAATCAGTTCAATCTTTTCCGGAATTTTTTGCAGTTCGCGCGCCAGTGCTTTGGATTCAGTAAAAGACAATCTCCTCTGACGTCCGAGTGTTAAAGCTATCAGCACCAAAATGGAAAGCTGAGAAGAAAACGCTTTGGTCGAAGCCACACCGATTTCCGGTCCGGCGTGACAATAAATCCCGGCGTCCGTTTCCCTGGCAATCGTCGAACCGACTGTGTTCACAATCCCAATTGTCAGAGCTCCCTTGAGCTTGGCTTCGCGAATCGCTTCCAGCGTGTCCGCCGTTTCACCTGATTGAGAGATAGCCACCACCGCTGTGTGTTCATCAATCGTCGTTTTGCGATAACGAAATTCGCTCGCCTGCTCCACATCCGTTTGTAACCCGGCAAATTCTTCAAAAAGATATTTCCCAGCCAGGCCCGCGTAACTCGAAGTTCCACAAGCCACAATCACCACGCGTTTGATTTTTTTCAAACGTTTTTCCACGCCGAGAAGTCCTCCGGGAATCGGCCCGCCCTCTTCGCTTAGAAATTTTCCTACCCGACCAAGGAGAGCGCTGCGAACAGCCTCCGGTTGTTGATGGATTTCTTTGAGCATAAAATGCGCGAAGCCTTGTTTTTTTACTTGCTCGTCGGTCAGATTCACCTCCACCACTTTTTTGTCCGCCCGATGATTTCTGGCATTAAAAATAGCAAAGCCCTCCGCTGTAATTTCAGCTATTTCGGAATCTTCCAAATAGACGATTTTTTTGGTATGACTCACAATCGCCGACGCGTCTGATGCTACGATAAATTCATCGGTCCCCATGCCCAAAATAAGCGGACTACCTTTGCGCGCGCAATACAATTTACCCGGCTCTTTTTGCGTGATGACCGTGAGACCATAGGTCCCTTCCAAAATTTTGACTGCTTCCTGCAGGGCCTCCAAAAATGTTTTTTTCTTCGCCAAGTCTTCGATGAGGTGCGCAATCACTTCCGTGTCGGTTTCTGACGAAAATTTATGGCCCTTTTTCATGAGCATTTTTTTCAGTTCCGCATAGTTTTCAATAATCCCGTTGTGCGCGAGCCAAATCTCTTTTTTGCAGTCGCAGTGGGGATGCGCATTTTTTTCCGACGGCTCGCCGTGCGTCGCCCAACGCGTGTGAGCGATGCCAATAGTTCCCACCTCTTCTAAATTTAGTTTCTTTTCCAACTCACTCACCCGCCCGACCGCGTGCCAAGTCTTGATCCTATTTTTTTGCACGAGCGCGATCCCCGCGCTATCATAACCGCGATATTCCAATCTTTTCAGTCCATCCATTAGCACCGGCAGTGCATTTCTTTTCCCCACATATCCGACAATTCCACACATAAATTTATTCTTAGCCAATTAAGCCTTATGGGTTAATTATAGCACAAAATAAAAAAGACCATTTCGGCCTATTTCAAATCATACATCAGGGAACGGGGGAGAAACGTTCTCTCCCCTGTTCCGAGCCTAAACAAGACCTAACCGTAAGAAGGTTCTGGCCTCAATGGGAGTTTGACAATGCCCCCATGATGGGCCATACGTACCATGATTACATGAGCAATGACTTGAGGTCATAGGACAATTGTCTCCACAGAAATGGCAATAAACTAAATTGCCACGCTTGTCACAGCCTGCTTTTCCATTGCATTTCTCGCAAATGACTAGAACTCGCATATGGGAAAAAGCGAGTTTGATATTGCTTCTCACAATGTGGCCATCAATAACAGAAACAAAAAACCAAGCCGCATCCCTCGCCATTTTTCTTATTTTTTTCGGATCTCTTATTAGAGATCCAACCTTCGTTGAGTATTCTTTAAGCATTTTCTCCCTCCCTCCCGAATATTCTAATGTTAGTATGGAATGTTCTTCGCATTCCCGATAAAATTCCGCCCCATGGTCTTTTTTTTGCCGAAACAAGCGTAGCTGCAAAATGCTGACTTACTGTTTGCGAGTCATGACGAAGTTTATTGCCATAACGGCATCGCACGCCATTGGCAACTTGAATAGTGGGTCCGGGAGAGAAATCGCATCCACCGCCTCTGTCTCTGATACATCTCGCGCATTCCATTTTTTTCCTCCAAGCTTGGGGTTGTTTTCGGCCAGTAACAATATCGCTGCTTATGTTTTAAAGAGCTAAAACAAAAAATCAACTCAAAGCACAATGCTTGGTTGATTTGTCGTGATATCTGAAATTTCCATTTTTCATATTCAGTCAAATATAGCTAAAAATTCGCACCGAAAACTGACCTGGAAAATCTATTTAATTTTACGCTACTGCGCATCTCTCTCACCCCTACTATTTTTAGCATACACCCTCTGAAAAAATATGCAAATTTGTTAAACAAAAGCGCCCCGATGGGAATCAGGGCGCTCCAGATAAAAACTACTGTCTTGCGCTAGGGTCGCTTTCTTAAAAAGAAGAATAGCCCGCCACCAATCGCAACAACCAACACCCACATCCAGATTGAGCCCCAAAATCCTGCCCCACTCTTTACCGCTATCGTTGGATTTTGACTACCCCCATCGTTGACTGCCAATTGATCATTCTCCACGCTTTGTCCTTCCACTGTTCCGCCCAATTGAGCTCCCTCTTGATTTTCCGCTCCAGCAGCTCGAGCACCACTCAATAGTCCAGCTGCTGTCAAACTTGCAAGGAGCGTGCTTTTTTTCTTATGCCGACTTGCGTGATTGTCGTCATTGTCGTCATCATCGTCGTCGTCATTGTCTTTGTCATTATTCGCAGAATTTGTCGTCTGAGAATATGCGGCAAACTTGGTGAAATGTTTTGTCCAAATCACTAAATCCGTTCCCACATCAATCTTGCAATCTCCATCCGCTCCCAGGGCATCTCCCGCCACTTGGCTGTCTGCGACGCAAACATTCGCTATTTCCGTGAAACCAACTCCCGTTCTGACATAACCTGCTCGTTTCCCTGCTTGGTTGGGAAGCAATATTCTCACTGCCTTTTCAAAAGATAATTTTGCTCCAGAAAACCCGACTTCAATCGCGGCACTGAGTGTGCTTGTTTGCCCTGAAATTTCTGGCAAAGTGACGGCTGTTACTGTTGGCGCCATGATTATTCCATTCCAAGTGGGATCAGCGCTAGTCACATTGCCAGCTGGAATAGACACTGAAGCGGTGGCGGAATTAATATTGATTTCCGGTAATGTTCCCACTCCACCAAAAATAAGCGCGCTGACATTAATGGTTGGATTTGTCGTTCCGGGTGCAATCACAACAGAAACGGTTTGATTTGGATCAGTGATCACAACTTCAGGAGTCGTGCTACTGCTTGTCGCATTACCTGATCCATCTGGAGTTGTTTGTGTCGCAGCCAGGATAATCCCTTTTGTGTTTTCAATAAACGTATAGCTATAATTATTTCCGGCGTTACCATCACTCACAATCCCACTAGCCAGCAGTGTTTTTCCCGTACCCACGTTCGCGTTGTCATATGTTTCGATGAATCCAGGAGTATCCGTTCCCACCAATGAACCCGTGACCAAGGGAATTGCACTCGCTGAAACATTACTGTCATAAACCTTAGTATTCGCCACTGCAGTGATGGTCAGTGCTCTTTGTGTGATTGCAAAATCAGCCGGAATAAAATTAATCGCATAGTCATTTCCGGCAGTCAATGAACCTTGGCTGATAGCGTAGGTTCCTGCATTTTCACCTGCTATTCTAGTGAGCACGCCGGCAAATATTACTGTTGGATCAGACGCCGTATAGAGAAGAGTTGGATCGGCGTCGCCATAAATCTTGGATTGGCCCGCGCTAGCGATCACAGTGATATTTTTAGGAATAACGTTTACCGTTCTGACTACTTGAGTGGCGTGATTACCAGCCGCATCAACAGCATCATAGGTCACCACATAAGAACCCACTGCATCGACAAAGTCCGTTGCATCAATTGTAACTGGTGAGCCATCATCGGTTGTCGCTCCCAGCTCTGTATAGCCCGACCCAACCACAATTGTCTGCGGATTATCTCCCGCCAAAGTGATAATTGGAGCTGTTGTGTCAGGCAGAGTATAGTAAACTTTGGCGCCAACATAATCAATTCTGGCGTAACGCATAGTGCCACTGCACGTTTTTCTCGCATATACCCCAAATCCAAATCCATTGCTATTAATCTCGGCCGGCGTCCAACTTTGATTCCATAAATCAGTAGGACTGCCATATGTAATTACGCTATCCGTAGTTGGCCAATAGGTCTTAGGATTAGAAGACGCCTTATTACTTGAAAGAATTGGCGTCGAACCATCCTTCATCAGCGAAGCCGACTCATCATAAAAACAATTAGCGGTTGTTTGCCCTCGTTCAAAAAGAATTTCAATTCCGCTAATGACAGCGTCTGCTGGCACGTTAAACCCAAAACCTGATGTCTTATGATATGGCGTCGTTTGAGAACTGGAAGTAATTCCAATTGTTGCATACACATTATCCGACGCCGTAGCGTTTTGCTGGTTGGTCCAAGTATAGCCAGACATAGGAAAGATTGTTCCATTATTTGGCCCAACGATAGTGAACACTGTGAAATGATTCAACTCCAACTTCACTTCATTACCAGAAACATCCAAATCATTCTGCAAAACCTCCTCCGACTTAGCCTCAGAAAGCTCTTCCACGTTTTCGGCATATTTCACGGCAAAATTTTCTCGATCCACACCATCCGGCAATGGCAATGTTAACTTATACTCAAAAGTTCCATCCTTCATATCAGAAGTAATGTCATAGGCGATATTGGAATAGGCCTTGATGCTTTCTATTTGTTCTTTATCCAATTTCAATTCTTCAATCGAAAGTGTCCCCGGCTTTTCCGGCAGTTTCGTGAACCTCACGACAACATTTTCATTGCCAGGAAATTTATATTCCGTGCCCAACATCACGGGATCATTTGTTGTTGCCTTATTATCTTTCACAGACCAAGTTTCCCTTAGCGCTTCTTGCGTGTTAACCACAGTCCCGGGCGCTACTTCCGCTCTAGCTGAGTCCACAACTGGCTGCGCTTCCTCCGTTGGAGCCACGACTTCATCAGTTTTTGGTGCCACCACTGTTTCTGCTTCAGTTGGCGCCGCTTCCTCCAAAACTTCAGTTGTCGACACATCCTCCGTTGCAACGGGAGCGACATCCATCGGCGCAACTGGCAAAACTTCGGTCTCAGAAGTCACTTCCACATCTAGCTTTTCAACTGTTTTTTCCTCCTCTTTTGGCGTCTCAGTTTTCACTTCGGCAAGAGTTTCTTCTTTCGCGCTTTCACTGACATCTGACACCGCTTTTTCTTTTACCTCAGAAATTTCTTTCTTTATTTCCTCTTTTAGCGGCTCTTCTTTTTTAGCCTCCTCTTTTTTCGGCGCTTCTTCTTTCGGCTTTTCTTCTTTAGCCTTTTCCTCAACCTTAGGCGCATCCTCTTTTGGAGCGTCCACCACAATCGACGCGTCATCCGCGCGAGCTGTCATCAACTCCAGCGCCAAAAAATTCAGCGAACTCATCTGAAAAATCAAAACCGGCAGCATAATGCTTGCCATAATTTTTTTTCCCACTCGCAATTCTTTCAAAGAGAACTGCAATTGAAACAATTGTTTCGTTTTACGCATATGATTAATACTAATAGAACTTACGCGTTTGCTAAAAACAAGCTTTTCTGTAGCCAAGGTTAGTCTTGAGAGACTCTCGCGATTTTAGAGGCTAACATAAACGAAAACAAGCCTTTGGAAACTGCGCGCTTTAAAGATTGTTTTTAGTAAGCGCGTAAGTCATAATTAAAAATAACGATTTAATTTTTCCCACCCAACAAACAAGACATCTTTTACTTTGCTTAAACAATACAAAACCAACATTAAGCTTTCATTAAGAAAAACCACTTTTTTAGAAAAGCACTTCATGATTGCCAAATTTAATAAAAAAGTCTAAAATTTAGCTATGAGAATCCTTATCGTCGAAGACCACGAAAACCTGGCAAAAATGCTAAAAAAGGGCCTAGAAGCCGAAGGATTTGCCGTTGATTATGTTTTGGATGGAGAAAAAGCCTCTGGCCGAATTTGCGCTTTCCACAAAGACTACGACCTCATTATCCTCGACCTTATGCTACCGCAAAAAAGTGGCCTAGAAATTTGCCAAGAAATACGCGAGCAAAAAATCACCACACCCATCATTATGCTCACCGCGCAAAGCGGAGCGGAAGATGTCATTCTGGGGCTAAACATTGGGGCTGATGACTATCTCGCCAAGCCATTTTCCTTTGAAGTGCTCCTCGCCCGCATTCGAGCAATTCTTCGCCGGCCGAAAAATGCCATCACAAAAGAGCTGGTGGCGGGAAACCTGACGCTTGACCCGCAAAAGAGAAAAGTTACCTCGAACGGTAACGTCATCAATTTGACGCTAAAAGAGTTTAGCCTTTTGGAATATTTAATGCGCAATCCCAATGTCGTGCTTAGTCGCGAACAGATCCTGTCTAACGTGTGGGATTTTTCCTATGATTCTTTCGCGAACGTGGTTGATGTTCACATAACCAACATCCGAAAAAAAATCGGAGAAAAAAATGGAAAAATAATCGAAACCATCCGCGGCATTGGGTACAGAATAAATTCCAAAACCTAAAAAGACTACTCGCTCTCCAATTTGATTGGAAGTGAAAGATAAAATATAGTCCCCTTGTTAATTTCTGATTGAAACCAAATTTTTGACTCTGTTTGCTCGGCGATCAACTTGGTCATATAGAGACCAATCCCCACGCCTTCGCTGGAATGTTTTTTCGCGTTATCCGCGCGAAAAGCCTTGGTGAAAATTTGTTCTTTTTGATTTTCGGGAATGCCGCAACCCGAGTCAGCCACTTCCAGTAAAATTCGCCTATCACGCACCCCCGCTTCCAAAGAAACCCGACCTCCTTCAGGCGTATAACGGATCGCGTTAGAAAGCAGATTTTCCAACATCGTTCGAAGAATATTTCCGTCAAAATAAATAATCAGTGCTTGTTTTTCTATCTTTTTCTCTAATTTTATATTTTTCGCCTTGGCTAACGATTCAAAATCATCAAATATTTCACCAACAAAAGCCCACACGTCCAACGGTTCCCGATTGACAGAAAAAGTGCCCATTTCCATGCGAGAAATATCCAGCAGATTATTCGCGAGCATTAGCATCCGCCGAACTGCTTTTTGAATTTCGCTCAAATATTCCCTTTGCTCACCAGAAAGCTCCCCCAGTGTTCCACGAAGCAAGAGTTCTGCCGAAAGATTGATGCTTGCCAGAGGAGTTCTGATTTGATGGGACGCCAAAGAAACAAATTCACTTTTCGCTTTTTCGATCTTTTTTCTTTCTGTGATGTCGTGAAAAATCTCCAATTTCAGTGTTTCACCTTTTTCCGTTTTGATAAGACAACTGGTGAGATCATAAGTTTTTTTGGTTTTTGGGTATTCCCACTCACGCTTAAATGTTTTTCCCGCGAAAATTTCCCGATTCTCACACCAAGGACAAGGGCTTTTTCTGTCATGCAAATACTGATAACATTTTGAATTCTGCGGCGCCGGTCCAAAATCTTCAATCAGCGCCGGATTGCAATATTCCATCTCGCAGTCAGCATTGGTTATATACACGCCATCTTTGAGCGCGCCAAGAATTGTCGCCAACTTGTTTTTTTCATATTCCAGAGATTTTTCATTATCTTTCAATTCTTTGAACAAAAGCCGGTAGGGCTTCATCAGCCCGAGCTCGATGATCGCTAAATAGGCCACGTAGAAAGCGACAAACCGCAAAAGGTGTCCAAGCATATTGAAAAAATCGTATACCCCGATGTAGCGCGTGAACATCACTTCTGAGATAATCATAAACACAATAACCCAAATCAAAAGATAAAACGCACGATCGTCAAAGCTGGTTTTTTTTCTGCACAGCAAAACCAAGCCAACCAAAAAAATAGCGATGATCAAATACTCACTGATGATTTTGAACATAGTCAACCCCGCTCCTTCAACATAAGCGGTGGGAAATATTTTCCAATAGAAAATAACCGCGACAATAGTCGCGAATATGCCGAGATAGACAAGCATCGTCCGACTATGATTCAATTTCCTCCCCACAAAAAATGTAGCGATGAAAAATGACAAGGCCGTCAAATATCTGCCGGCCAACCAAAGTTGTGTGGCCACATTAGGATTTCTTCCCGCCTCCAAAATATTAATTCCGTGATAGGAAAGAGTGTGAATCAAATCAATGAGACCGATCGAAAAAAAAGATATTCCAATGAACAGATAGTAATGATTATTCAAAAAACGCCGGGAATTCCACGCCAAGACAAAAATTCCCAAAGACGCAACCACGGTAACAATCTCGATTAGTGTGTGAAAAAAGAGGTAATTATAGAGACTAATCACCCAGAGGATGAGAAGAATCACTCCCAGCTGAAAAATGGCTGTATTTGTCTTGGTGGTCTCTAGCTTTTCCATAAATGGCGATAATTAACCGCTTAGCAAAAATGCTTCCTGTTTAGTTTTATATCAGTAAAGACGTATTTTGTAAACTGGAACTTTTTTACTTTTTGCTCTAGCTTATGACTGAAAAATTTTTTAGCCATAAAAAAACGGTCTTAGCGATAACGCCAACACCGTTTCATTTGAGCTCCCGAAAAACCTCGGGAAAAGACAAGGAATCTAGTCTTTTTTTATTTTTTTCTCTTTCGAGATGTTTTTATTTTTATTTAATTTTTGTTTTTGTTTTTTGGGGTTTTATCCCCTACCTGATCTCCGAAGTAATTTTCCGAGAATCGGTAGGAGATAAAATCCTAGGCAGTAATTACTCTTACTTTTACTATTCGATATTTGTCATAATTTTTAACTTTCAATCTGCGAAAATATTCTCGCGGAATCCGCATCGCGTTTGTGGCATAACCTTTTCGAACCATATCTTGAAAACCAGGTAAGTTAAGTGATCTGCCGACAGAGACAATCTGCACGACCATAAGCGGCAGAATGGCAATGATGCACAGGATCAACCAGAAAGCATTTCCCGCGCCGTCCGCCAAAGTCCAATTGCTCTTAGGCGCGGTAATCTCCTCTCCCGCCTTTTTCAAATTTTCGTCTATCTTTTGATTAATTTTTTGATCTCCGGTCGAAAGGACGGTCGGCACAAATTTGGTCGTATCCGGCAAAGCTTTATCTTTAGCGGGAGCAAAATTCTTTTCCTCGCTTCCCGCACCAGGATGCGCTAGCGTTCCAAATTCTTGCACGGCAATGATTCCTAATGTTCCGTTAACTTCTCCCGCTGCCACTGCCACACCGATTTCATGATAATTTTCATTCAAAATATTTTTTCGGTGCGTCGGGCTGTTCATCCAAGCTACCTGTTGCGCTTCCGCTGTGGTGAAATTAATCGCCAAATTTTCTCCCGCATATTTATAGTCGTACCCAATCTTCTCAAACCAATGCCAAGGCGTGAGTCCCGCGGGCGATGTGTGCGCGAAATAATTATGCGCCACCATATCATTCACTTTTGCCGTCGCCACCGCGGTTAATTTTTCACTAACCCTAAGCTCCTTGAGTCCATTATTGTTTCTCGCTTCATTTACATACCTAATCACATTTTCCGCATTAATTTCACTCGCCAAAACTGGCGAAGCGAAAATCAAAACTAGAATAAGGCTAATTAGGCTTAAAATGTATTTATTTAATTTTTGGGTCTTTTGTTTCATAAAAATATAAAAACGGGCTTTCACCCGTTATTATGCCACTTCTTACTTCACCATAGTACCATTATAGCAGGTTTGAGGCTATTTGTCAAAGAAAAGGCTTGACAAAATGGTCTGAAGTGCTAAATTATGACTACTTAGGCTCCTCCTTCCTAAGAATACCTGCTGACGGAACTCTCGCCCAAAGAGTTTCGTTGGCAGGAGTCCAAAAAATTTCGATATCTCGGAAAAATCTTACACTTATAATTTTGTGTAAAAAAAATCCGTCATATCGTAAAAAATATTTTGACCCATGAAGTCCTCGCACTTTTCATGGGTCTCTTCTTTTTTATAAATCAAATTCTGAAAATTTTTTATCCCTCCATCCATTCTTTTGCCGCCTCTTCCCAATTTCGCAGTTTGGGAAATTTAGTATTCTTGAGCACCGTTGAAGTTGCTCGCTTGGCTGATCGTGGAAATGCAGCAGATGACACGGGAACAATTTCCACGTTTTCAACTCCGGCAATCACAAAAACTTTCTTGAGCGCCGAGAACCAAGTCTCCCCTCCTTCATTCACCAGGTGATAAATTCCATAGGAATATTTTTCTTCCCACAGTTTTTTCACCGCTTCGGCCAAATCCTTGGAATAGGTGAAGCAAGAGAATTCCGCGTCCACCACCTTGAGACTCGAGTTGATTTTGGCCAACTCCAACATCACCTCAAAAAAACTCTTCTTCGCTCCCACAGACAACGCCGGTGGACCAAATAGTTTGGAAGTGCGGATGAGATAATATGCGTCACAATTTTTCGCCACGTTCTGTTCACCAAGCAGCTTAGTTTCGCCATAGCGAGAAATAGGATGAGGTAAATCCGTTTCGACATATTCGCCCTTTTCCCCGTCAAAAATATAGTCTGACACAAAATGCACCAGGACTGCCCCCGCTTCCTTGCAAGCAAGTGCTAGGTTTAGCGGACCATCTCCATTAACTTTTTTGGCCAGTTCGAAAGTCGCGTCGTCTTCTTCGATTTTGTCCACCGCATTGTACGCGGCAGTGTTGATGACGAATTCTGGCCTCTCTCTTTCGATCAGCTCCGCCACCATTTCGCCATTAGAAATATCAACCTGCTCGCGATCCCAAAGCAGTGTCTCATAATTTTCACCAGCAAAAACATCCGCTAACGCTCGCCCAAGCATCCCTTTGGCACCGATAATAATCACTTTAGTTTTTTTATTTTCCATATTTTATACTTTCTTACTCCAATCCATCTGCAGATTTTTTGATCTTGCTAAAATATCTTCCCACCATTTTCGGTTTTTCACATACCACTGCACGGTCTCCCGCATGCCTGCGTTAAAGTTTGTGACTGGCGCAAAACCGAGCTGTGTTTCAATTTTTTCCGGATTGAT
>Ga0172379_10010093_pt1 | contig 11507 bp, 8 predicted proteins | sample GrowelOW334metaG_FD_119756 | JGI IMG/M metagenome (GOLD analysis project Ga0172379, IMG submission 119756) | Groundwater microbial communities from an aquifer near a municipal landfill in Southern Ontario, Canada - Groundwater well OW334 metaG | ecosystem: Environmental > Aquatic > Deep... | reverse complement strand
CAATAGAAAAGTCAACCCCGTTAGAGTTTTATCCTTTTGTTATCGTGTAAAGAAGCGAATTTTATCAAAAAAAACGTATTATCAAAAAAACAGAATATTTTAAAACTCTAACGGGGTCAAGCAAGAAACATGGAACAACCACCGGAAAAAATTAAACGAGTGGAACGACTGACTGAAATGCCGGAAGAATGGCAGGCTTTGCGTGCGAAAATTTTGGAAAATTTTGAAAGCAAAACGGACGGATTGAATATCGAAAGAGTAAAAGATTTTATGAAGGAACGCGGTTTGCCGATAACGGTTTTTTTGGTTTTTGAAAATGGAGATATTGCGAAATTACGCGAGTTACTCGGGCAAGATTCATATCTTCTCCCTAAGAAACCATTTGAAGCTATACACATTCCAGAAATTGATATTGTCATCGTGCAAAGGGACCGTGAAAACGAGAAAACAAATGGCTCGACCTATACGGAAGGCATACTTACTCATGAATTAAGTCACGGAGTGAATCAATGTTCTCAATATCTAAAACGGGATAATACAATAGAATCCTCTCGTTCCGGCTTCGCCTTTCGTCTTAATAAAGATTTTCCGTGGGGATGGTTTTTGGAAGAAGGATTTGCTGATATGATAAGAGGCGAATATATAGAACAAAACATTACAGACGAAACCAGTAAAAAATTAAATAATATAATTAGCAAATTAGGTTTTGATCCGGAGACTTTTTTTAGCTTAACCGCTGAAACTGAATCAGGCTTAAAATTTGAATTAGTAAGAAAATATTATGTAATTACTCAACAACAGATCGGCAATGCTTCATCCTCAATTGCCGCGACCGGTTTGGAAATGCTTTGTGAAAAAGAAACGAAGCTTCGGCAAACTCTGATTGAAGCGCGAACCAATATCGAAAAACTTCGTGAAATTCCGAAGTTGATAAATGCAATTAAACCGGGGCTATATATGGAAATACAGAAATGCGGTTACAGTGAAGACGAATTTGCAAGAGTTCAAAACATCATCAAAGAGGCGATACAAAATTCAAAATAAAAAATTATGAAAATATCACACGCTTGGCTCCAAGAATATTTTAAAAAACCGCTTCCAGCGCCGGAGAAACTTTCCGACTTGATCACGTTCCATTCTTTTGAAGTGGAGGGGATTGAGAAGTCTGAGAACGGGCCGGTTATTGATGTTTCCATTTTGCCGAACCGCTCGCATGATTGTCTGTCGTATGAAGGCATGGCGCGCGAAATCGGTGTGTTGCTCGGGCAGCGGGTTGTTCCTCACAATCTCAAAAAATTCCCCAAAGGCAATACCCGCAAACTTTCCATCACAAACGAAGAAGAAAAGCTGTGTCCTCGATATACCGGATTGATGGTGGAAGGAATTCAAGTTGGTGCCGGTTCTGAGCGGATAAAAAAACATCTGGAATCCATCGGACAGCGTTCCATCAACAATGTTGTGGACATCATGAATTTCGTTATGTTTGAAACAGGACAGCCGCTTCACGCTTTTGATGCGGACAAACTCACCTCCGAGAGCAATACGGCGCACATCATCGTACGCAAAGCCAAAGCGGGCGAAAAAATGACGACGCTGGATAATAAAGACGTAGAGCTCAACGAAAACGTTTTAGTCATTGCCGACAGCGAAAATGTCCTCGCCATTGCCGGCATTAAAGGCGGAAAGAAAGCAGAAGTGACCGGCGATACAAAAAACATCATTATAGAATCAGCGAATTTCGCTTCATCCAACATCCGCAAAACATCAAAAGATATCGGTATTCGTACTGATGCTTCGGTGCGCTTTGAACATGGGATTACGCCGGAAAAAACAAAGGACGCGATTATTTACGTTGCATCTTTGCTTGCGGAATTTGCCGCAGGTCCGAATTTTACTGCCGGAAAAATAAAAGATGTTTACCCGGAAAAAGTTGAACCGTGGAAGATTGAAGTTTCCGTTTTGGAAATAAACAAATCTCTCGGCACGGCTTTCACCGATGCGAAAGTCGCCAATATTTTAAAAAAGATTCATTTTGATTCCTCGATCATTGGCTCCGAAGAAGGTCGTTTTGAGGTTATCGTTCCGCCGGATCGGCTTGATCTGCGCATAAAGGAAGATATTATAGAAGAAGTGGGAAGAATTTATGGTTATGAAAAAGTTATTTCGGTAAAGCCGATAATGGAAGACTTTATTCCTGCGATAAACAAGAATTTCTATTACACGGACAAGATTCGCTCGGTACTTTCGGAAATGGATTTTTCGGAAATTTCCACCTATGCTTTTACGGAAACGGGTGACGTTGAAGTTGAAAATCCCATCGCCAGCGACAAAAAATTCCTGAGAAACACGCTTGCCGGAAACATGCAGAAAGCTTTGGAACTCAACATCCGAAATGCGCCGTTGCTCGGGCTTCAAACCATACGCTTGTTTGAGATCGGAAAAGTTTTTGAAAAAGAACGGGAATATATTTCTCTTTGTCTCGGTGTTTCCCCGACAGCAAAAAAGAAATCACCCACAAGCAAAGATATTTTATTCAGTGCGGAAGAAAAAGTTTCCGATGCTCTCGGCGTGACACTCATCGGAAAAACTGCGAGCGAATCGGTCATTCACTTTGACTTGGAATCCGTTATTCAAAAACTGAAAGAACCGTCCGGCTATAAATTCCCTGAGTCCGGCAAAGAAGATATCAGATATCACAAAATTTCGGCGTACCCGTTCATGCTCCGCGATATAGCGGTATTTGCTCCTACCAGCGTTCCCGCTTTGGAAGTATATAACGTCATTAAAGAACACAGCGGAGAGCTTCTTGTGCAGGATAAACTTTTTGATGTATTCGAAAAGACATTTGAAGATGGAACGAAAAAAATATCGTATGCTTTCCGTCTGGTTTTTCAATCGCAAGAAAAAACGCTCTCCGACGAAGAAGTGAATGTCGTAATGGAAAAAATTACCGCGGAGCTGAATGAAAGGGAAGGATGGAAAGTAAGATAGATAAAGAAAAATTAAAAAAACTGTGGAAAACTTTTTGCTGGTATTTTTTCAGGAGATGATATAATAAACGCATAAAGAAGTTTAACAAAAAATATTTTTATGTGTGACGAATCCAACATCATTTTAGATCTTGAAGAAGGAGAACAAGAAGCCGATGATACGGAGAATCTTTCACACGCGGAAATGGTTGAAAAACAGCTTGCTGAATTGTTAGCAAGAGGAAGCGGCGATTCCGAAGAAGAAGAGGAAGACGATTCAGAGATTGAAGAAGACGACGAAGAAGAAATAGAAGAGGACGAAGACGAGGAGGAAGACGTTACCGATCTTTCACACGCCGAACTCATTGAACGCCAGCTCGCCGAAATAATCGGAGAAGACAATAGAAATTACGCCCGCCACGCGCTCGGAAGGGAACCGACGCTCGGAGATCTCGTAGTGCACTACGCCCAAAACGGCGGACCTGAAGATTTCCAAAAGAGACATGGTAAACCAACCTGCATCGTCCGAATAGACTACTACGATTAAAATAAAAAAATAAACTCCGGCAAAATTGCCGGAGTTTTTTTGTATTATCACTATTTACAATGTGGCGGTTCAATCCAGTGAAAAATTTCTGGGAAATTTCTGTTTGAGTACCGAAGCCAATCCATCGCTCCTTGTTCAGTCAAACAATATTCTCCATGACCAGTGTAGCCGGTAAGTTTAGAACGCCACGCTATCCTGAACTTTTTTACTTTTTCATGAATCAATAGCAGTGTACTTTTACCTTCATGTGTTAACAATAACATTTTTCTACCTCCAATGGGTAAGTGGTGTAATGATGTCCGCTTCTAATCTTATCACAACAACAACAACAACATGTCAACCCCGTTAGAAAATTGGGATAATCCGTTGCAAGAATATGCAACAATTGAGCAGTTAAATGGTAAGTCGCCATTTTGTGTGAACACAATTTTCTAACGGGGTCAAGTACCGCTCTATTTCAATTTTTGGTATAATAAACGGGTATAAGAAAGTGTAAAAACAGGGCTTATTTACAGGGCTCTTCTATTCATTCACATGTCAAAAAAAGACGACGAAAACAAAGCATCGGCGGCATATAGCGCGAAAGACATTTCCGTTTTGGAAGGACTTGAGCCGGTGCGCCGACGACCGGGAATGTATATCGGTTCCACCGGAGTGGAAGGACTTCATCATCTGATCTGGGAAATTTTTGATAACTCTCGCGACGAAGCGATGGGCGGTTTTTGCAATGACATTGAAGTCGTGCTTCTTCCCAATAATCGCATTCGCATTACCGACAACGGACGCGGTATTCCGGTTGACATTCATCCGAAGACAAAAGTTTCCGCGCTTGAAACGATTATCACGACGCTTCACGCCGGCGGAAAATTCGGCGACGGCGGATATCAGGTTTCCGGCGGTCTGCACGGCGTCGGTTCTTCGGTCGTGAACGCGCTTTCCAAATTCATGTACGTTATGGTTCACAAAGAAGGTGGAATTTATTTTCAGGAATATTCGCGCGGAAAAAGAAAAAATCCCGTCAAAAAGATCGGCAAGACCGATTTGCACGGAACGATCGTCGCTTTTGAACCCGATCCGGAAATTTTCAGCGAAATAAAATTCAATCTCGCGCAAGTCGTTTCTCATCTCCGACAGCAAGCGTATCTCATCCGCGGACTTCGCGTGAGCATTTTGGACGCTCGCGAGTATGCCGGAAAAATAGATGATCAGGATGTTTTCTATATCCGCGATCTGGGCCTTGAAATTTCGTCTTCCACTTTTTATTTTGAAGGAGGTTTGGTTTCGCTCGTGAGATTTTACAACGAAATACAGAAGCCGGTTCACAAAAATATCTTTTACTGCGAAAAATCGGTTGATAATGTTGGTGTGGAGATCGCGCTTCAGTATGTTGACGATATTTCATCGCGCGAACTCGCTTTTGCAAACAATACTCACACTCCGGAAGGCGGAATGCATGTGACCGGTTTCCGTACCGCTCTCACTCGTGCACTCAACGATTATGCGAAGAAAAACAATCTCGTAAAAGATGGAGATGATGCATTTACCGGCGACGACGTGCGCGAAGGTTTGACGGTTGCCATTTCGGTAAAACTGCGCGAAATTCAATTTGAAGGACAGACAAAATCAAAACTCGGTTCGGTGGAAGCTCGCGGCGCCGTTGATAAAATTTTCTCCGAAACCTTTGGCATGTTCTTGGAAGAGCATCCCGATGACGGCCGCGCGATGATCAACAAAGTGGTTATCGCTCTCCGTGCGCGCAAAGCCGCCAAAGCCGCGAAGGACAGCGTTTTGCGCAAAGGCGCGCTGGAAGGGCTTACCTTGCCCGGAAAGCTCGCCGATTGCCAGTCGCACAGCGCTGAAGAATCCGAAATATTCATCGTTGAGGGAGATTCCGCAGGCGGTTCCAGCAAACAGGGACGCGATCGCCGCACGCAGGCTATTTTACCACTCAAAGGAAAGATATTGAATGTTGAGCGCGCGCGCTTGGACAAAATGCTCGCCTCCAAAGAAGTGAAGTCGCTCGTCATTGCGATGGGAACGGCAATCGGCGATACGTTTGATATTTCAAAACTTCGCTATCACAAGATCATTATCGCAACCGATGCCGACGTGGACGGCGCACACATTACCACGCTTTTGCTCACGCTTTTCTATCGCTATTTCAAACCGCTTATTGAAGGAGGATTTATTTATATCGCTCAGCCGCCTTTGTATAAGATCAAAAGAGGGAAGGAAATTCAGTATGCTTACTCCGATGAGGAAAAAATGAAGATTGTCGGAAAGGATGCCGACGTTGCGGAGATTGAGGAGATTCCGGAAGGAAGTGCTGTCGAAGCGGAAGAGGGAGCGGAGGAAACTCCCGAAGTTGCGAAGAAAAATTCATCAAAGTTTTCCATTCAGCGCTACAAAGGTCTCGGAGAAATGAACCCCGAAGAACTCTGGGAAACCACCATGGATCCGGCACGGCGCGTTTTGAAACAAGTCCACATTGATGATATGCAAGATGCCGACCGTACGTTTGATATTCTCATGGGAACGGATGTGCCATCCAGAAAATCATTCATCCAATCCAACGCGAAGCTTGCAACGCTCGACGTTTAGGAAATATACGAATAGAAAAATGAAAAATAGTAAAATAGAAAGATTGTGCCGTTGGCTATAATTTTTCTATTTTACTATTTTTTTATTTTTCTACTCTATTCGTTGTGTTGTTGACGTTTCCTTATAAAAATGCTATTATCCACACGGGTTATTCTCATTTGAACTTTGATAAAAACACCTAAAGGAGGTGTGGAATGAATGATAAAACAATCGGATACGTAACGCACGAAATCGCCATGATGGGACTAAACCCAAACGGCGTTGAATTGCCTCAAATGTATTTATACAGCGGGGGTTTGGGAACGCTTGCCGGTGCGATTGCACGGGCGGCGCACAAACTAAACGTACCGTTAACGGTCTTTTCTGTTCTCGCGCGCTATGGTTATTATGATCAAAGCATTTACGAGAAAGATGGAACAGGGCATATGGGCGTGGAATTCATACGCCGCGATTATTCAGATGTCTTGGAAGATACTGGCGTGATCGTTTCCGTTAATGTCTGCGGAAAAACAAATTTTGTGAAAGCATGGAAGATTCCCGGCAAAGTGTACGGTACGGTTGATGTGTATCTTTTAGATACGGACATTGACCAAAACGACGAACTTGGCCGTATGAACACGCGTTATCTTTATAGCGGTCCGACTTGCGTCGGCGGTAACTTTGAACGACAGATCGCTCAGGATATTATTCTTGGCGTCGGATCGGTCAAAGTAGCAGAGCATCTCGGTCTTAAGATCGACTTGTGGCATATGAACGAAAGTCATACGGCTCCAACTGGCTTGTATCTTTTGGAAAAAGAATTGCCATCGCCGCATGCACTGGATAGACTGCCAAAGGATGAACGTGACAAATTGATCGATCGAGCGATCGCTCACGTGAGGGAACATGCGCTCTATACGAACCATACGCCAGATCCTGCGGGTAATGCTCGCTATGGTCTTGATATGTTCGCAAAGATGTATCGTGGGCTTCCTTATGACGTTATTGCAAAACTCGGCGATGATTTCCGTTCGCCCCCAGGATTCAATATGGGTGCGGCGAGTTTGCGTCTCTCAAAACGCGCAAATGCAGTGTCCAAAAAACATCTGGAAGTTACTCAGGCGATGTTCGCATCTATTACTGACGGCGCTCCTATTATATCAATCACGAACGGAAGTTTGCTGAAAGATTTTTTCCAAGAACCGATGTTTACGAACGCTCGCACCCCGATAGAACTTCGGCGTGCTAAAGTTCTCGGTAAGAGAATGCTGAATGAGTTCTTGCGCGGACAGGGAAAAGAGATTGATGTTAGTCTGCCTGTCGTGGTATGGGCTCGCCGATTTGCGCAATACAAACGGCCTGACATGCTTTTGAAATATTCTCGCGATTGGCTGAAAGAACGTCTTGGAAACAAGAAGTTTCAATTTGTCATCGCAGGGAAACCTCATCCGGACGATCATGACATGATCAGCGCTTGGACAAATTTGCTTCGTTTAAGCAAAGAATATCCGAATTTGATCATGGTACCGAACTACGATATGCGTGTCAGCAAAATACTCAAGGTCGGAGCGGACATATGGCTCAATACGCCAAGGGTCGGAATGGAAGCTTGCGGTACTTCAGGACAAAGCGCAGCGGCAAATGGCGTGATCAATATGTCCACCATTGACGGTTGGATGTGTGAAGAAGATCAAAACAATTTCTTCTCGTTCGGTACTCAATTTCCAACGTCAAATATGGATATGTATGATGCGAACGATGAAAAGAACGGACTTGTCGTGGCAATGGATCGCGCGCTTGATCTGTATTACAACAATCCCGAGGATTGGTACAAAATGGCTCTGCGCGGAAAACTTGATGCGGAACAAAAATGGAACGCAGAAAGAATGATGCAAGAGTACATTGAAAAGATGTACGTATAAGATCTTTTCAGAGTTAAAAACACAAAGGGTGGCTTTCGGGCCACCCTTTTTTTACAAGGGGAGTCCTTGTTTTGTTACAAGGACTCCCCTTGTAAAAAAAGAAACCGTTCCGATATTTCGGAACGGTTTAAATATAGAGAGCGGTCAGTACGAGAAGGTACGTGATCGTTATGGTGTTCATGAGCGTGTGGTAGGTGGTGCTTACCAACACGGCTTCATTTATGGCCGCTTTCTTATCCATGATCGGCGCAAGTTTTTTGTAGGTGCTCTGGTACTTGTGAGCAAAGAACAGTCCGGGAATGATAAGAGCGATGCCCAAGGATATCGGAATGCCCGCTATTAAGTGAACGAGTCCGAAACGTATGGATTGCCGTATCATTTTTCCCCACGTGTGATATCCCTTTCTGAAAATTCTCTCTTCTCCGTTCGCTAAAAAGGGCACAGAAACGAGGAGAGTAAAAAGAAATATCGGCGGCAATATTCGCAGCATGATGTGCGGAGAGTGCGCGCCCGCAGCGATTGGAGTAGTGATAATGCTCCCACCCTTTTCTAAAATAAGGTGAAGCCATCCATAATGAAGATAGGGAATATGGTTTCCCAAAAAGATAGCTACGGTAAAAACGATAACGATAAGGATGAACACTTGTATGAACATCCAGAATCGGAATCTTTTCCAAATTTCCCAAATAAAAGGAAGTTCTTTTTTGTTGCGGTATAGTTCGGATGAAACCGTATATACCGCGAATCCCGCAGCGAGCAGCTGTAAGATGATATAAACGGTGTTCATTCGACACCTCCAATTTTCAATGAGTAAAAATATATTTCAAAACCTTTTCTAGTATAACATAATACTTACTTAAAGTCAACAAAAAAACGGAGGCAACTGGTGCCTCCGTTCGGGATTTTAAGTTCCCTTATTTGTTTACGATCTCGGTAACTTCCGTGAAGCCGCGTTTGACGACTCTGAAGTTGTCTTCAACTACTTTTTCGCCTTTCTTGCCGAATTTCTTTTTGATCTGCTCGTAGATAGCTTTCAGAATTTGCTCTTTCGTGAGCTTGTTCTTTTCCGCTACGGGAGAAGTTGCGAAGAACGCGCCTTGGAAAGCGATGCCTTGCATACGGAATGTGAGCGATGCGTCGCTTGATTCCTCGCGGGCGATCTTGAAGCCGTCAACATAGAACACGCGAATGTTGTTCTCTTTGACATACTTTTGCGCCGCCGCAGGGAAGGTGTTCCATACTTCTTCAGAAGTGCTTAAAGCGCTTTGAATGACGAACACGCCGTTCTTTTTCAGTCCCGCGAGAGGATTGCTGTGTTTGAACACGTTCGGATCCGGCGACATAACCACGTCCAAGTGATTGAGTTCGCACATCATCTTGACCGGTTCGGGTGAAGCGGCAAGGTAGAAGCATGTTGGTGCGCCTTTCTTTTCGGAACCATATTTCGGGTTCGCGTTGATATGGCATCCCAACAATTCAAACAACGTCATCGCCAAGTTTTTACCGGTAGTGATCGCGCCCCATCCGCCGACGGAGTGCATCCGAAGAGAAGTGCTGTCGTCCGACATCAAGTTTTCATTGCTTGATGATGGGAGCGTCAGATTTTTCAGATGCGGATAACCTTCCAGAATTGTTTGCTGGTAGATTTCTTCATGAGGATTGAACGGTACGTCGCGGACGAATTCAATGCCCAAGTAATAAAACGGAAGTTTTTTCCCTTGAGGCATCATGTTTTCCACGGCGGCAATCAGGTGTCCCGGTTGCGTGTCGCGACTACCCATGCCGAATGAAGCTGAGTAGAAAGCGGGCATGTCGTTAATGCTCGTGTAAACAGCGTATTCCGGATAGGGAAGCGCGGTTTTTGCAAGAGTCGCTTTTCCGTTTTCCAGCGCTTTACTGAGAGCGGATTTTATCTCTTTTACGAGAGGCAAATCTTCCGACATGGGTTGATCCAATCGTTCCAGAACGGTAACGCCTTTCTTTCCTTTGAGGACATGAGAAAGCGCATCGCCGGGGAATGGACGGAACATGGTCATGTTGACCACGCCGACCTTCAAGCCTTTTTTGTCGCGCAGATAATCTGCAACGATCTCGGCTTCTTCCGCGATGCTTCCTTGCGCCAAAAGAATATACTCGGCATCTTCCGTTCTGTACTGTCCGACGCGGCTGTACTTTCGACCGGTTAATTCGCCGTATTCTTTCATGCATTGTTCCGCAATCTGCGGAATGTGATCAAAGAAGAATGGTTTTTGCGCTGCAACTGATTGCATGTACATGTCTTGATTCGTGACGACCCCGATAGTTACGGGATTATCAACGTCCATGATGACCGGTACGCGCCGGCGAGTTTCTCCGTAGAGAATTTTTTGTCCCGCCGTCGGTGTTGGAATAGTATCGCTTGATAAACCGAGATACTCTTTTATGAGCGCCCGTTCAGGAACGCGCATGTCACGCAAAAGGTGTGAAGTCAGGAATCCGTCTTGTCCGACGATGGCCGGAGTAAGCGAGAGTTCCGCGATTTTTCTCGCGATAAGCGCGAAGTCCGCGGCTTCTTGATTGTTCCGAGCGAACAAGTGAATGAAACCGGTATTCGCGGCATCGTCGTAATCGTCATGTCCCGCGTGAACGTTCAATGTTGATTTCGTCATGGCTCGGCAAGCGAGATGTATGACAAGAGGCAATCGTTTGCCGACGGCAACGAAAAGCTGTTCTTTCATATACGCTTCGCCTTGTGCCGAAGTGAAAGTTGATGCGCGCAGTCCCGCCATGGCAAGACCGATCGTAACTCCCGCCGCGGCATGTTCGCCTTCGGGTTCAATAAAGATTATCGGTCTTCCCGCCGTATTCAGAAATCCGTTGTTGGCGGCGACCGCTGTGCCTTCCGCTATGCCGGTTGATGGAGTGATAGGGTATGATCCCGCTCCTTCCAGTACGTGTTTTTCCACTTCCACGACAGCATCGTTGCCGTCAAGTACCGCGGGCACGCCCGGATATGGGATTTTTTTCTGTTCTTTGTCACCAAAAAATGATGTCATTTTCTATCTCCTCGGTTAACTAGCCGAACAATGGTTGATTGTAAACCTTTTCTTTTGTTGTAAAAGGACCATATTCTTCAACTAAAAAGTGATTTTGTCCACTGCGTATACTAACGCTTTTACCAATAAATGTCAAACAAAAATTCAGTTATAAAGTTCATCAAGTTTATAAAGTTTATAAAGTAACGAAGATTGGAATGGGACACTGAGCGGAACCAAGGGTTGCCCTTAAGGAGCGAGCTTTGCGAGCGGGGAAAGGGCGACCCTTGGTGTAGCGTGATTGAAACCACAAACAAAAGCACCCCGAAAATCGGGGCGCTGTTTTTGTCGGGCGTTATTTATTCGCCAGTGTATTTTTTCCATATCGGATAAAAATCTTCTCGGAAAAGAGCCATCATGAACATATCTTCTTTTTTGCCGTTTACTAAAACATGCCGACGCAAGCAGCCTTCCT
>Ga0172379_10010092_pt1 | contig 11509 bp, 16 predicted proteins | sample GrowelOW334metaG_FD_119756 | JGI IMG/M metagenome (GOLD analysis project Ga0172379, IMG submission 119756) | Groundwater microbial communities from an aquifer near a municipal landfill in Southern Ontario, Canada - Groundwater well OW334 metaG | ecosystem: Environmental > Aquatic > Deep... | reverse complement strand
GCAGCGATTCTGCAGAGAGAGGCGGAAGAAATCAAGGGAACCGTTGCGATTATGGATTTTCCGGCTTTAAAACGCGTCTTCGAGGCCAAGCTTTCAGGCATTATTTTAAAAAACAAGGACATCGGAGTAGATTTTTTTCTTTGCGGCAATTATGTTGCCACCATGCTTACGGAAATCGGCAATACGCCTCCCGAAAGCTGGTACGCAGTGGATTATTTTATGAAAGCCGAGACCGAAGATAAGCCGGCCGCTTTAAAGCAAGGAGCGAACATCTGTTTTCTAATTTGCGCCATCTTTCCGCTAAGAGGCCAAATCAGATGCATGAAGTTAAGCGATTATGAGGCTATGGGCAAGTCCATGTATTACAATTACTACGGACAAACCGGCACAATAGTCGCTTATTTCATGAGCCAAAAATTTCAACCAATGGTTGAAATAACCAAGGAGTGTTTTAATGAATTAAAATGAACCAATATTACAAATCAGCACACCGGGTGCTGATTTTTTTATAAAAAAATCACCACAACTAAAGTGGTGTTTTTATAAGGAAGCGGATTGCTGGTCGGAGCCCGAAATGACTAATTAAATTCCCCTTGCCCCCTTTGTTAAAGTGGGCTCATGCCGCCTTTTTCGGCAACTCCCCATTTAAAGCTTTGCGGACGATATTCTTAGTCTCTTCGGAAAAATCGGCCGATAAAAGCCAATTTAAAAACCCCGGATCTTTCTCGGCCACGTCGGCTAGCGACCGGTCTTTATGTTTAGAAAAAGCGAAAAAGGCTTCGCCCGAACGCCAATAAAATTTTCTATCGCTATCAACGAAGCGATCGTCCGCGGCATGATGAATCTTATAAAGAAAGTCCCAATCCCGAGTCTCTTCGTATTTTTCTAATTGCTTAGTTAAAATTTTCGCCGTAGCTTCGACGTCGGCTAGAGCGTTATGCGCGTCGACATGCTCCTTTTCGCAATAAAACTTATAAGCCGCGGCTAAAGTGCGCGGTTCCATATAATGATAAATTTTTTGCGAGTCAATAATTTTAGCGTTGTCATAATTAAAATCCAGCCCCACTCTTAAAAATTCGCGCTTTAACATAGGTAAGTCATAATTAAAAACATTAAAACCGCCATATGAGCAATCATAAAATATTCCATAAAGCTCTTCGGCTTTATCTTTAAAAGTTGGCGCGTCTTTTACTTTTTCATCCGAAATCCCGTGAATCGCGAAAGCTTCGGCCGGAATTTTCATTTCCGGATTAATCAGCCAATCGCCTTTTAGAATCTCTCCGTCCGGCATAATTTTTAAATAAGCAATTTCTATAATTCTATCTAAATTAATCGATAAGCCTGTAGTTTCTAAATCGAAAATCACCAAAGGCTTATCTAAAGAAATTAAATCGTTGATTTTCTTTGTCATGATTATTTTATTGAGCTCTGCGGATAATGGCAAATTTTCGTGCTCGCCCCGTTAAATCCCTGTGGGACGCAAAGCGTATTTAACGGGGCGAGGACTGTCTGAGCCCGAGTAATCTCGGGCGAGTTCCGCAGTAGAAAATTTGCTGTTATCCACAGAGCCAGGGCTATTTTTTAAACAAAAGTTTATGAAACTTTTTATAGATTTTTTTATCGGCCTTGGCTCGAAGCATATAATTAACTAATTCCGGTTCATAAAAAGTCGGCTCATCAACTAAGGCTAAGAATTCATCAAAACTAATTAGTTTAACGGTTATTTTTTCGCCCGCGTCTAGCCTAGGCGGCTGCCAATAGATGCAATCGCGAGCGATATAGGTATGGATCATCCAGACGATTTTCCCCGATGGGCTGACTTTTTTAAATAACTGCCAATCGCGGGCAACATAACCGGTCTCTTCTAAGAGCTCGCGCTTAGCCCCGTTTAAAGCACTTTCATCTTTTTCTCGCCGACCGCCGGCCAGAGAATAAAACGCTTTAGGGCTATCCGGTTGTTTTTGACTCAAAATCAAAATTTTATCATCTATTACCGGAATAACCTGAGCCGTGTCCGGCCGCGTTAGCATTTCGAAGGTTTCTTTAGTTCCGTCATACATTTTTTGCGGCCACTGCCAAACTTCAAAAATCTCGCCCTTAAAACCTCTATGCGCATTTTTAGGAAATTTATTTTTCTTTGCCATATATTATTACAAAACAGATTGGGTTGGATTTTGAAAATTTTCGTGCTCGCCCCGTTAAATCCCTGTGGGACGCAAAGCGTATTTAACGGGGCGAGGACTGTCTGAGGCTGAGTACTCTCGGCCGAGTTCCACGGTAGAAAATTTTTGAAATCCAACCCAATTATAAATGCTGTCAAATATTTATAATTAAAATCTATTTTTATATAATACTAAGGCGGCGCCTAAAAAACAGCCAAAATTTAAAAAAGCGATTACTTCCAGTCCCATACTATAGCTATCGCGAGCCAAAAATAAAACGCCTAAAGCATAGAGTATTAAAAAGGTTTGGCTGAAAGTTTTATTGCCTTTATAAAACTCTTTTATTTGTATAAACCAACCGGCAATTATTAAAATTAGACCGATGGCAGAAGACATATATTTAAGCTTACTATTTATTAATTATAACAAATTGCTTAAATATTAACAAACTGCTAATAAACGAATTGTTATTTTAATTTTAAACCCTATAATATATATTATCATTAATAACTTCTCATTATCTTTTTATAAAAATTTAAACTAAAAAATTATTAACCGCTACAATATATTTTTGTATTGTTCAATATTATCGGGTTGCTATTTTTAGGCGCTCTAGGCAATTTTTATTATCTAAAATTACAAAAACACCCTCGATTTCTCGAGAGTGTTTTTTATATCTGAAGTAATTGATTACCAATTGCTTCCACCACGGCTATCGCGGTTATTGTCAAAGCTTCTTCCGCCGCCGTTACCACCGAAACTTCTTTTCGGTCTGTCTTCCTGAGGTCTGGCCTCATTGACAGTAACTGCGCGTCCGTCAAGCTCTTTACCATTAAACATGTCAATGGCTGCAGTAGCTTCTTCTTCAGTTGACATTTCAACGAATCCGAAACCTTTTGATCTGCCAGTCATTTTATCCATGATAACAATGGCTGAGACAACGTTTCCGGCTTGAGAGAAAGCATCTTTCAAACCAGCTTCAGTGGTGGAATAAGATAAACCACCTACGTATAATTTTTTGTTCATAACTTTTCTTACGCTTTTAGGGATATTCTAAATCCCATAGAATTAAATGTAAGTCGACTTTCTTTATTTTGACTTCTTATGCTAAAAGCTTAAGAAAAGTAAAATAACTCTTACAAAGGAAGTATAGCAGAAGTTCCCTATTATGTCAAGCTTATGTACTGGAAGGGTACATAGGTAACACATTGTGATATTTAAAAGTAAAGTTAATTAGCGGCATATAAGTCTAAAGTTTGGTGCGGCCGCTGGAAATTGTAGTGGATCAACCATTAATCCGGCCCTAGCGAAATTAAAGCATTGTTATCAAATCTTTTTGAATTTTACAGTAAACAACGGTTCATATTTGTTAGAATACTGATCCACTATTTCTATTACGTTGCCTTTGGTAAATTCATTTAAAGCCAAGTCGCTCATCATTATTTTATCTGATTCTATATCCTGTTTAATTGCATCCAGCTTAGTCAATTCCGCTCTTAGATCGCCCTGAATCGCGCTTTCTATTTTCTTTTTTTCTTCTCTTAGCGCTTTAATTTTTTCAGCTATTTCCTGGTAGCTCTTTGAACCAGCCAAAGCATCGCGATAAACGGCCTGAAGTGTTTTTTGCTCTTTTTTTACTTCTTGCAGGCGATTAAAAACTTCTTGCAGATTATTCATAGTTTTTTTTGAATTTACAAAGTTAAAAATAATTAGAGACAGAATAATATTCTGTCTCTTTCTCATATGATACCAAATTTTAAAATTTTAGTAAATATTTTTAATCATCATCTTTATATCTATTTTAAGAAGCCGGCATTATTGACCAACCAAGTTATTTTTTGAAGGCTACCGACATAAAATCTCTCTAGCCAATACACTAACGCCGATTTTCTTTTTCGCCGAATACGGAATTACTGCCGGCCCGCCGGCTTGATTCTCGATTTTTTCAAGCTGGCCGGCATAATTTGATTTTTTAATCTTATCTATTTTATTGGCTACAATAATAATATTTTTTTTGTATTTTTTCAAAACCTCAAGCATTTCTAAATCGCTCTCGGTTAAACCTAGCTCGGCGTCGATAATAAGCACGACTAATTTTTGCTCATAACCGGATAAAAATAAATACCAATTAATCAATTGCTCTAGCCGTTCTCGCGCTTCTCGAGAAACTTTAACGAAGCCGTAGCCGGGCAGATCGGCTAAATATAAAGACTTATTTATTAAAAATAAATTTATTTCTTGCGTGCGGCCGGGCGCGGAGCTAGTCCTAGCCAAATCTTTTTGATTAGTTAAGGCATTAATAACGCTGGATTTACCGGCGTTAGAGCGTCCAATAAAAGCTATTTGAGGAAAATCGCTTTGCAATTCTTTACAATCTTCTACCAAGCCCTTTACAAACGTGGCTGAAACTATGTTTTGTCGATTAGATTTTGCCATTTAAATTTTTATTATTAACTGATTAAATCTTTGCCTTTTTGTCATTCCCGCGCAGGCGGGAATCCACTTCTTTATAAAATATTAACTAATTAAATCTTTTACTTCTTCCATAATTTCCTCTGGCACGGCATTTCTCTTCGGACTTATTCCCGGATAACGCCAAGCGCTGATAATTTTGTGTTGAGTTTCCCGCCCGACCGAATGACTTCGGTCGTTCGGGCGGGTATCCATTTGATACATGACCCAAATTTCCGAGCTCCAAGTCTGTTTCTTATTAATCGCCGACGGCTGCATAGCCGCAGTTGTTCTTTCAGCAATGCCTTCTTCAATCCTAACTGGATTATTTATAACGCGTAAAATTCTCTGCGCGCTTAAGCCATAATATTGCATCTTGCCCAAGACATGGCCGGTCCAGAAATATCTCTCATTATTTTTAGGTGCTTTAAATCGCATGAAATTAATTTAACTAAAAAGCCTGCAACGCCTTATTTTGAATAATTTTATCAACCTCTTCGTAGCCGGCCGGAAAAGCGTAATTATATCGAGCCGGCAGGGCAAAAACATATTTACCATTACGCCCTAGCTCGCTTGGCCCGATTGGCGCCGCGCCAATATGAAATTTATCAGCTTGCAAATCCTGCCACTGGTTAAGAGTAAAAACCATTAGCGGAATATCTTGCCGAGGCAATGTTTGCGTCCAGAGCGGATGCCGAATAGAGATTAAAGGTCCTTCGGTAAATTTTTTATCGCCTTGGCCGCCGGTTGCATACCCGGTCCAAACTTCATTAATAATATTATATCCGGTCCAGCTAACCGGTAAAGAAAAACTAAAACCGTATTGATCGTTTTTATATTCCAGAGTTGAAGTTGCAATATTATTTTTAACCGGCAAAGGCGAATTAACCATCTCTTCTAAAGTCCGCTGATAAATTTTATCTAAGCCGATACCAAACCAATTATACCATTGCCAATGCCAGGTTGCCGGCTGGCCGCTTATTTCCAAATTTAATGTTTTAGGATCGATTTTCCCCAAATATAATTTATCGTTCGCGTATACCGAGCCCCTAATGACTTGTTCATCTAAAGTTAAGCGTATTTTTTTTGTTTTCAATTCATCGCCGAAAAAACGGTAGCTGAATTCTCCGAAATTTTTATTTAAATCATATTTTTTATTATATTCCGCTTCGCTCAAAAAATAGGCCCGGCTTCTTATTTTTTGGGATAAAGCAAAGCCATAATCAGGGTTTGTTTTATAAATAAAAATAACCGTTGCCGCCAAAAAAATAAATATAATTAAAAACGTTAAAGGCAAAAATACTAAAATAATTTTAAATTTTTTCATATGGTTTAAAGATAACCGCCCTTCGGAGCCGGTAAGTTTTTATACTCTTCTTTAGCTTCGATAATTCTAATAATATAATCGGCGAATTGCTGAAGTTTATCATTAATTTTTCCGTGGCAACCATCCCAAGACAACTCTTTTATAAGAGAACCGATTTGAACTTTCAGATAATAGCCGGGGCAAGGCGTGACCGCCACATTTTTTTCCGTTGACGCTTCGTTTATGCCAAATACTTTTAAATCATTCATTTTTTTATAAATACCGGCAATCTCATTGTCCGTAAGCTTAAAGCCTAAGGTTGCCGGCGGATCCATTATCATATCCTTAGCATAGGTTTGATTAAAAGTATTCAATTCATTTTTTGCTCCAATTCCATATTTGAAAATAAAATTAAAATCAGCCGGCTGATTTCGCGGCGGGAGATTAATTTGTTTAAATATTAGAAAACCCGCAGCCGTTAAAACTATTGCCAAAATAGGAATTAAAACAAATCTATTTTTCATAGTTAAATTATAACACACTTTTTGCGAAATTATATTAAGCCGAATGATGCTGCTAAAACGCCTTGCCGGCGGCTCATGGAATCTAAACAAATCAGCCGGAAGCAAAAACATAAATTAGCTGAAATTTATCTATCGCTTAATCCTGCAAAATTAAAAAATATTAGAGAAATGCAAAGTTAGATATTATACGTCCCGACCGGCGGGACCGAAATTACATTTTTAAATGTCTAAATGCAAAAGCGCCGATTAGAGCCTGAATTACAATAAATAAAAAAATGAGACATATAAAAAAATTCTATAATTGTCTCATTTTTTCTATGGCTATTCTAATTTTTTATTTTAGAGTCATCTTTGAATACAGCGATTTTCCGCTCTTAAAGCCAACCATTTCTTATAATTCTAGCTTTAGCTCTGCGGCAAAAGTGTCTTTATCTCTATAGCCGATATAATCTTTGACAACCACGCCATTCTTAAAAAGTTTTAAAGCCGGAATGGATTGAATTTGATACTTACCGGCAAGAGATTGATGAGCCTGATCATTCACGTCCAATTTTGCTACAATGATTTTACCGTCAAAATCCGCGGCCAAATCATCTAAAACCGGAGCCATCATTTTGCAGGGGCCGCACCAGGGGGCCCAAAAATCCACTAAAACCGGAATTTGCGGCTTAAAAACTTCCTGCTCGAAATTTCTGCTTGTGAGCGTAACTACTTTACTCATAATTTTTTATTATTTATTAAATTTATCAGCCAGCCAAAATGAGCTGGGTATTTGAATTAAATAAGCCATGACTACAATAATGATTGCCATACTATAGGCGGCATTTTGATAGACCAGTGAAATTATTAAACCGAGCGCCAAGGTAATATAGCGCAGATAAGTGCCCCACGCCAACGCTCGACCCTTTTCTCCCTCCATTGTTTTGCCTAACCGCCAAGCCAAGGCGAGGCTAATGGCATAATAAATGATTAAGGCCAGCAGGGCTCTGGGAATCAAATCCGGCCGTGAAAAAATAATTTTATTTTCCCTAATCGACATAAGCAGCGCTAAAACCGCTAGCATGCCCAAATTACTAAAAGCGGCAAATCTGGCCTTTATTAAATTAAATCTATCTTGGCCGAATTTTTTCAAATAGTAATTTTGAGTAAAAAACGCCAATAATAACGGAATAACAATAATAAAAACAATCGGTATGGCAAACTTAATCGGACTGATTAAACCTTCGCCGGTAAATAAACAATTTAACGCTCCGCCGGTTGCCTTAGATACCGCGCAGCTGCCTGCCGGCCGTTGTTCCATCAACACCGTTAATTTATTCATAGCGACTGAAAGATAAAATGGCGCCAGAACAATGGCGGCAATCAAATTGGCAAAGACAATGCCTACCGTTAAGGGCATATCGGCTTTAGACTTATAAGCCCAAGTTGTTACCATGCCGCCTCCCGGCAGAATCGAAAGCAGAATTAAGCCAAGCCACAAGCTCGGCTCTTGGGAGAAAAACAGCCAGCCGATAATTACGGCGAATAAAGGCGAGATGATAAAATTAACAAATAACGATAAAACAATCGTTTTTTTATATTTATGCACTAACGCCACTTTTTTAAAATCCAATGGCACTAGCGACGGATAAATCATTAGCAGGGCGGCCAGTAAACATAACAGAGGCGTAAAAGCTATACCGCCGGTAAAATAAACCGAAGCCAAACCGGCGCCAATCGAAATAATTATCAGCCAAAATAAATTTTTTTGTACAAAACCCAAAATATTATCAACCATACGCTAAGCTGCTATTTTTTAAGATACTCGCTGACGCTAGCCGCGGCAATCGCGCCTTCTGAAGCAGCCGTTATAATCTGCTTGAATTTATTCGAACCGTCGGTTAAATCGCCGGCCGCCCAAATACCTTCGGCCGTAGTTGAGCCGTCACTCTTGATTTTAATGAATCCCTGCTCATCCGATTCAACATTTAAATCTTTAAATAGCCCTGAATTCGGCTCGGAACCGATTTCCACAAATACGCCGTCAAGCATAATTTCCTTTGACTCCCCTGAATTATTTGAAATCTTAATGCCGGAAACTTTTTCTCCGCCAAATACATCGTCGATGACAGTATTATAAATTATTTCAATCTTAGGATTCTTAGCAATCGCATCCCGCCAAATTTGTTCGGCTCTTAACAACTCTTTACGGTAAATTATATAAACCTTTTCAGCTATATCGCCAAGATACAAAGCGGCGGTGGCGGCGGAATCATTGCCGCCGGCAACAGCCACAATCTTATCGCGATAAAAGAAGCCATCGCAAGTCGCACAATACGATACGCCTTTACCAATAAATTTTTCTTCATTAGGCAAGCCTAAGCGCCTATGGCTTGTACCCGTGGCCAAAAGCAAAGTTTTAGCTTGAACAGCTTCGCTGCCCGCCACAGCCAATTCAAAGCCGCTGTCATTTTTTTTAATGCTTTTAACCATTCTCTCGATAATCGGCGTGCCATAGCTTTTCACATGCTTAACCATGTTTTGCGCCAACGCAAAACCTGTAATTTTTTCCGTACCGAGCCAATTGCCAACCTCATGAGTAGTGCCGGCCAAACCGCCGGTTACTGCGCCGATTACCACCGGCTTTAACCCGTAGCGCGCGGCGTAAATTGAAGCATTCAGCCCCGCCGGACCTGCTCCGATAATTGCTATATCATACATATAATTAAATATAATAATTAATTTTTAACCTCTTTAATTTAAATAGCTTTCCAGTAATTTAATATTTTTGTCTAAATATTTTTGATTAACTTTATAGACTACTCTGGAACCGCGTTTTTCCGCATCAATTAATTTAGCCTGCTTTAAAACACGCAGATGATGGGAAGCTAAATTCTGCGGCAAACCCAATCTTTTCCAAAGCTCGCCGACACAACATTCCTTTTTCAAATAATTAAGCATCCGCATCCGCTTTGGCTCGCCGATGGCTTTAATGAATATAAACAGCTCTTTACCCATATCAATTTAAATTATATCAATCTATATTGATATGTTATACCAATTAAATTACCTTGTCAAGAGATAAAAAAACACTCAAACGTTTTTTTGGTCTGAGTGTTTTTAAATCTATAGATAGCCTATTTGATTATTTGGCCGGTTGCTCCAGGCGGTCGCAAATTCCGTTGTTATTAGCGTCAACGAAATTTACGCCTCGGCCGGCTCCGCTATTGCGCATAGGACAGCCGCCGCCATTGCCGCGGCCTTGGCCCAAGCCAAGATCGGCGCGAATTTTTTGAGCCCCGGCGTAATCGCCGCCAGCCATTAATTCGTGCATTTTATTAAACTGATCGAAGTTCTTTTCGGTCACCGCGCTTGCGGCTCGACCGCCGTTATTGCCCATCATTGTTCGCCAAGCGCCATAGTTATTATTGGCGGCAAACGCTACCGAAGTAGCCGATACCACTAAAATACCAATGCCTAAAGCGGCTAAAAGATATGTTTTTTTCATATTTTTTATTATTAATTAAAAGTGAAAGTTAAGCCTTTCACTCCTAATACGCAGACGCTGCGGTTTTTCTTTCACTATTTCATCATGCCGCACGACCCTTGATTTTTCATCATGCCGCAGCCGCCGGCACCGAGCCAGGGACGAATTTCATCGGCTCTAAAATTATTATCGCCAACCGCCCCGATTAATTTGATTTCTAAACCAATTTCCAGGGTTAAATTATGCCTCCATAAAGTATCGGAGGCATCCACTTTCCATTGTTTGCCGTTTAAATCCCGCAAATAAAAATTTTTACTATCAATCACATCGGTAATTTCCCCGGCGATTAAACCCTTATCCGAATTTTGCCAAATCTGCATCATATACATTTGGCGGTCTTGATAAAATGGCGCTTTGCTTATGGCGGAATCTAATCCTTGGCTTAAGCCTGAATAATACAACAGCCAGCCGGCAAAAATAGCTGAAATGATTAATATGGGACCGGCAACTTTTAATGAGTAGCGATAGCCGCGGCCTATATTTTTAAAATCAAACAGAGCAAATAAGCCTCCTAAGGCAACCAAAAAAATCAATATTAAGGGCATGCGGCCGAAAAGCAAGCTAAAGCCGAAACTACCGCCATGAAGCCAGGGGCCATCCGACCAAAAAAACATTAATAAGCCAACGGCGGCTACTGCCAAGGAAATCAATAAGCCGAAACCAAGCCATTTACCGCCATCGCGCAGCTGAAACTGCCACTTAGGCTTAGGCGCTAGCTTTTCCTTTTTAATTTTATTTAATACTTGATCGCTTATTATGCTCATAATATTAATTTAATATTATCCCTTCCGCCAGCTTAATAAACTGCTTTTTGGCTCGATTAACTAGCGTAGCGACAGTGCCCATGGGTTTTTTTAAAATATCAGACATTTCACTATAATCCTTTTCTTCAGAATATTTCAAAACTAAAATTTCTCGATATTTCGGATCAAGCCGATCAAGCACCAGCTTAATTTTTTCTTTTAAAATCACGGAATCGAATTGACCGCCGGGATAACTGCTTGAAATCAGCTCTTGCCAGGGTTCAATATCGGTTAATTCCACGGTCGGGCGAACATTAATTTTTCGGAACATGCTAATAGCTTGATTATGGGCCATGCGATATATCCAGCTGGAGAATTTTAATTTTTTATCAAACTCATTAAGATGCAGATAGGCGCTCAAAAATACTTCCTGCAGTATATCGTCAGTATCGGACAAACTGCCGCCAAGCCGAATAACATAACGCCGCAAAGCCTCAGTATAACGGTTAACCAAACAGGCATAATAGTCAGAATCTGTTAGAACTCGACTAACCAATGCCTTGTCGGCGTATTTTTGGCATTCTTCATCTGAAATCATAATCAAGGTGTAGTATATATACTACGTTCGCAATCCATTTATTCTTTCAACACAAAATTAAGATTATCTTATTAATGTTAAATGTTAACTATGCTTCTATAATTTTAATTTTATCTTTTTCAGTTAATTAGCGGCAACCGGCCTGATAAAAAAGAGGCTCAGCCGCATAGAAGAATGAGTCTCTTGAATTTTTTTATTT
>Ga0172379_10010091_pt1 | contig 11509 bp, 11 predicted proteins | sample GrowelOW334metaG_FD_119756 | JGI IMG/M metagenome (GOLD analysis project Ga0172379, IMG submission 119756) | Groundwater microbial communities from an aquifer near a municipal landfill in Southern Ontario, Canada - Groundwater well OW334 metaG | ecosystem: Environmental > Aquatic > Deep... | reverse complement strand
TGTTTCAATCAACTCGTCAGAAAAATCTTTTGGGTGCGAAGACATAAACCGAATCCAAAAATGGCCGGGAATTTTTTCGATTTTTTGTAATAATTTGGGGAAAGTTACTAAATCCTTGTCATTCCCGCGCAGGCGGGAATCCAGTGTAGGGGCTATGTTAGATTGAGAAACTTCAGATTTAGAGCGTGATGAATAATTGTACGAATTCACATTCTGCCCCAAAAGTGTGATTTCTTTGCAACCATTTTTGAGCAAGTTTTTAATCTCGGCAATTATCTCTTCGGCTGGCCGGGAAACCTCTCGTCCACGCGCATAGGGCACAACGCAATAGGAGCAGAAGTTGTTGCAGCCGGTCATGATGGGTACTTGCGCTGTGTGCTCGTGAGAATATTTTGGGATTATTTCCAGATAATTACAGCTAGATTTGAGAGTAGGCAATATATTTTCTATATCTTTTATCTCACAAAAAAAATCTACTTTTTTTTCTAGTCTTTTTTGCACATCTTTGCGATTTGCAAGGCAACCAGTAAGAATAATTTTAATTTCTGGTTGTGCTTTTCGCAAAATATGAATAAGGCTATACGCTCTATTTTCCGCCGTTTGGCGGATTCCGCAGGTGTTGAAAATAACTAAGTCAGCCTCGGTAATTTCTGAAGCTAGTTTATAATTATTTTTCTCTAATAGGCCAGCAATGCGTTCGCTATCGCTTACGTTCATTTGGCAGCCGAAGGTTTTGATGTAATATTTCATGGAATTTTTTTACTTTTTCTTCATTGAAAGAAAGTTATAAGTTGAGCCCGGCTATCACAATGTGATTGGCCGGGCTGTGTGGCGCGCTACTCCTTTCGAGGTAAAATTTCATCCGGAATGATTTCATTTGGATCCGGTTTTTTCCAGTCGTACCAATTCGTTGGTGGTACGTCTGACTCTAAAAGAAAATTTGAAACGATGCCTTCCAATTCCTTCTGTTTTTCAGATTTTTCTGTCATAACTCCTCCTTTTATTTTAGAGAGTCCCAAATAAATTTTCTATTTTTTCTCCTCAACTTCTTTCTTAATTATCTCCAAAAACTCGGGAACTTTCAAAATTTCTTGCTTCTTTTCTTCACCACGCTTGCGAATCGCAACAGTTCCGTCGGTCATTTCTTTTTCTCCCACAACCAAAATGTAGGGGATTTTTTGTTTTTCAGCCAGGCGGATACGTTTGCCGAGGGATTCATTGGAATCGTCGATAGAGGTGCGAATATTAGACGCAATGAATTGCGTCTCTACGGATTTGGCATAGTCATTGAATTTTTCCGAGATTGGAATAATGGCCACTTGAACAGGGGAGAGCCAAGTTGGGAATGCGCCGGCGTAGTGTTCGATGAGAATTCCCATGAAACGCTCAAAGGAACCTAAGATTGTGCGGTGGATGAGGACAGGCGTTTTTTCTTTTCCATCATTGTCAATATATTGGCAGTCAAATTTTAGGGGCATTTGAAAATCTAGTTGAATTGTCGCGCATTGCCAAGTTCTTCCAATGGCATCTTTCAGTTGAAAGTCGATTTTTGGTCCATAAAAAGCGCCATCTTTTTCTTTTAGTCCATAATTTTCCCCATAAAGCTCCTCAAGAATTTTTTTCAAATCTATTTCCGCTTTTTCCCAAACACTGGCCTCTCCCATAAAATCATCGGGACGAGTAGAGAGAAATGCTTTATATTCCAAGCCAAAAGGCTTATACATCTTATCGACCAATTGAATCACTTTTTTAATCTCTTGTTCAATTTGGTCTTCACGGATAAAGATATGCGCATCATCTTGAGTGAATTGTTGGACGCGAAGGAGTCCCCCGAGTTGGCCGGATTTTTCTTTTCGAGTAATCAGTCCTGGTTCGGCATAACGCAATGGCAAATCGCGATAGGATTTTAGGGAGTTATTATAGATGAGAATCGCTCCTGGACAATCCATTGGACGCAAGGCGAATTGTTTTTCGCCTTCTTCGTTTTGAATAAAATACATATCATCTTTGTAGTGATCCCAGTGGCCGGATTTTTTCCAAATCGAAACGTCGAGCATCGAAGGGCAAAGCACCATATCATAGTCGAATTCTTTTTGAGAATCGAGCCAGAAATTTTTTAGTTCGTTGTAAATGATACTACCCTTGGGATGAAAAAAAGGCATTCCTGGTGCGACATCGTGGAAAGAAAATAGGTCTAATTCCTTCCCAATCTTCCTGTGATCTCTTTTTTCTGCTTCTTCGAGCATGTGCAGATATTCTTTCAGCTCAGCTTTGCTGGAAAAAGCCACGCCATAAATTCTCTGCAGTTGTTTATTTTTTTCGTCTCCTCTCCAATAGGCGCCGGAAATTTTGGTTAGCTTAAATCCATCAATTGGAATCTCACCAGTGGAATCCAAGTGTGGTCCGGAACATAGATCAACGAATGAATCGGATTTATAGATAGAAACTTTTGCGTTTCCCGCTTTTTCCAACTCATCAATCAATTCGACTTTATAATCTTGCGCAAGTTTTTTGAAATCTGCTCTTGCTTCCTCAGCGGAAATTTCCGCTCGTTCAAATGGATAGTTGGCTTTGATGATGGCGCGCATTTTTTCTTCCAAGATTTCCAAATCTTCCGGAATAAGCGTTCTGGGCAAATCAAAATCATAATAGAAGCCGTTTTCAATGGCCGGACCAATGGCGAATTTCGCCTCAGGAAACATTTGGAGAACCGCGGCCGCGAGGACATGAGAGGTCGAGTGGCGCAAGATTTCTAAATTTTCGTTCGCTTGTTGTGTTGACATATGATTTATTTAGTGTTATTAATTATTATTCTTGTGACGACTTAGTTATTTTAAAATAATCTATATGTGGAGGGAGGTGATTTTTATGGCAACAATGCTTAATCTCGAGGAGATACTACCTGATGCGGGAGCTATTGAGCTTCCGGATGGCATACGCTTATTTTGTGGCGAATGCGGTCAGCCAACGCGTGACTATGGACAGCATGCGATTGCAAAATTGGTACAGGGAGCTATTTCAGGAACCATTAAGCTTATGGCCGATTGTGAAATGTGCGGGAAATATACCAGCTGTTCGCTTATTGGGAAAAAGGATTCGGAGTTTGCTGTGTATGTTCCCGATGATGATGCAGAGCATGATTTGATAAATTAGCCTAAAGCAAAAACCCGTCTCAAAAATCTTTAAACGCAACTTGCATTGCAAGGGGCATAAGATTTCTGGGACGGGCCTTTTTTTATTCTGACTCGTGGTTCCACCCAAATTCTCCGACGTCACGTCGGAGCACTTTAGATAAGCTATTTCGCCAGCTTTTGGCCGAAGCTCGGCGGTTGGTGAGGCCGCGTCAATACTTCATTTGATTTGTATCTCTATTATAAAGCGATATCCCAAAAAGTCAACTATTGACAAAAATCCTATTTATGCTAGACTACTCAGTCAATAATTTAATTAGCTAAAAACAGCAATAATATGCGAAATCTAAGTAAAATCGACTTAAAAAGGGTCTTCATCGCTCTCGTAGCGCTTTTGGTTATTGTGCCGGTGCTCACTTTTGCTAGTCACAGCAAAAAAATCTATGTTGATGACAGCGCCAAGGGTAGCCAAGATGGCTCAGCTTCACATCCCTACAAAACCATCTCTCAAGCTTTGAAAAAAGCGAAAAATGGCACAGAAGTGCATATTGCTAATGGAACATACAAGGAAAACCTAGAAGTTCCCAATGGTGTGGAAATCTTTGGTAAAGATCGTGATAAAACAATCATTGAAGCGCGAAATGATGACCGATCAACAATTTATCTGAAGGGTGGTGCAAAATTGGTTGATCTTACCATCAAAAAAGGTAATAACGGTATCAAGGTAGACAACGGCGGAAGAGTGAAAATCTTTGGTTGTAATGTTTCCAGAAATGATGGCGATGGAATCTACATCACTGCAAAATCTGGTTTGAAAGAACAGGACCAAGTGACTATTAGCGAAGTGAATGCTAATGATAATGGCCGAAACGGAATCTATAGTGAGAAGCGTAACGTCATTATCTACAAAAGCACATTGCAAAGAAACAAGAGCAACGGCGCAGTTTTTGCCGCTGGCTTCAAAGCCTGGATTGGTTCGACTGAATTCAAAGATAACGCTGGTAGCGGAATGGTTGTGACACTAGACGGAACACAAATTTATACAAAAAATAATAGCTATTCCAATAACAAACGCGAAGGAATCGAAGTTAATGCTTATGGCGCTGCGGGACGGATTGATATTGCCAAATCCAAAGTGCGAAATAACGGCAACTATGGCATCGCTCGCGTAGAAAGAAAAGTTGTAAATGACAACATTTGGAAAGGGCTGACCGTGGGAACGACTAGCTACCTCTTGACTCATAAGGGAGAAATCTCTCCTATCTTTAGTATCCTAAAATAAGCGCTAAAAACTTTTTATTTTTTAGCTACTCATAATGAATAATCAGACAAAACTCAAGAAAATTGGTTTGGCGATTGGGCTTTTTGTCATCATCTTGCTTTTCAATCTTAATCGGGATGGCGTCTATAGCTCAACCATGACAGTTTTATTTTTGCCTAAAAGCGTTGTGACTTCACAAGAGTCTTCTTCAATCGCGGAAAACTTTAGACAAATTCTTGCTTCACTGGCTTTTTGTGATCGCTTATCCGAGCAAAATGAAAGCCTTGCTGTGGTGAATGATTTGCCAAATTACAAAAGGCAAGAGTTTTGCAATGCCAAGTTCTTAGTGGAAAAGCCGCAAGGTAGTGCGATGCTACGCATTACAAATTTTGATGCCGATAGCACATTGGCTCGCGAGCTTAATAGCGATGTGGTGGAGAACTTGATTGCAGTTAGCGGAAAATACTATAATATCAAAACTGATTTAGAGCTGCGTATCGTTGATGGTCCAATTGTCAAAAAAGAGCTATCACAAAATTTGACTATGACCGTCCTTTTGAGTTTTCTTTGGACAATCATTCTCTATGGCGGACTTTTTCTCCTTCCGGTTATTTTTTTGAAAAAAGAAAATAAGGCGCGACCAATTCCGGGGAGCAAATTTTTTCAAGAAGTGCCAGTGAGAAAAGAGCTGACGGCCTTGTCGGAAGAAGAAAATTATTTTTCTGCCAAAAATTTTTTCAAACCAACTTTTCCCAGTTTTGGCAAAAAAGCTCCCACGCCAGCTAATCTGCCAGTAAGCGAAGAAGCGGTGCCGGATATTTTTCGTCCGAAAGAAGTTGCGCCAGAAGTGAAGATAGAAATAGGGGAAGTAGAAAAGAATAATATTGAAACCACGCAAGAATATATTACACGTGAAGCCACGCCGGAAGAAGTGAAAGAACGATTGAATAAGCTTTTGCGCGGAGAAAAATAGCAAACAAAAATTCATTATAACTATTGGAAAAATCACCTCGCATATGGGGTGATTTTTGTTTGCTAAAAAGACGTAAAAAGAGTAGGATATGGATAGGGAGAGAGAGTTGTTGACAACTATTTTGGGTGTGGTATTATGATGATAGAATATCATTAGAATAAGTTAAAATAAAATTATGGAAAATAAATCATCAAATAAAAACTTACACAAAGCAAATCAAGCCAAGAAAGACGAGTTTTATACCCAGCGCACTGATATTGAAAATGAGCTAAATTACTATAAAGACCAGTTTCGAAACACGGTGGTTTATTGTAATTGCGACGATCCATTTGAAAGTAATTTTTTTAAGTATTTTGCCGCTAGTTTCAACCATCTGGGACTCAAAAAACTGATTGCTACAAGCTATTTCCCTTCGCCAATTACAGGGGGACAGTTGCCACTACTTGAGATTGAGGGGTTAAAACCGGACGGTAAGGAACCGTTTAAGATTGAAATTAATGAAGTGTCTGATTTCAACAAAGACGGCGCGGTTGATCTTGTGGATATTGAATGGCTACTTAAACATGAGGGCAATGTCGCTACGCCACTCAAAGGCAATGGTGATTTTCGTAGCGATGAATGTATTGAACTTTTGAAGCAATCCGATATCGTCGTGACTAATCCACCATTCTCACTTTTTCGTGAATATGTCACACAGTTGGCAGAATATGAGAAGAAATTTTTGATCATCGGAAGTTTAAACGCAATAAAATATAATTCAATTTTTAAGTTAATAAGAAATAATAAATGTTGGCTCGGTTATAATAATGGACCAAAAATATATCAAATACCAAAAAATTATGAACAGAAAAATATTTTTATTGGTGAAGATGGTAAAAAATATGCAAAAATGGGCAATACCTGTTGGTTTACCAATCTTGATATTTCAAAACGTCATGAATTTATAACTCCATATAAAAAATATACACCAGAAGAATATCTAAAATATGATAACTACGATGCGATTGAGGTTTCCAAGCTTGCAGAAATTCCAGAAAATTATGACGGTATAATGGGTGTGCCAATTACTTTTCTTGATAAATACAATCCTGATCAGTTTGAAATTTTAGGAATATATGATGATAAGCGGGAAAATGACGATGCTTTTATACAGGGAGTACCGACTTATGTCGATGAGCAACATAAAAGGTATGTAGGACCAGTTATACATGGAAAAGCACTTTATACACGAATTTTAATTAAAAATAAGAAAGTAAAAAAGTAATATGAAAATCGAACTACAGCGAATTCCTGTGCGTAAGGTGATTGCCGATTATAAAGACAGCGCTGAAGAGGGCGTGGTGGCGTATAGTGGCAAGCTCGATATTCGTCCTAAATATCAACGCGAATTTGTCTATACTGGCAAACAACGGGATGCCGTAATTGAAACAATTAAAAATAGTTTTCCGCTCAATGTGATGTATTGGGTCAAAACTGATCAAGGAAATTTTGAAGTTTTGGACGGACAACAGCGCACCATCAGTATCGGACAATATGTCAACAGCGTTTTTTCGCTCAATAATTTCTTTTTTCATAACTTGACCAATGAGGAACAGAAACAGATTTTAGATTATGAGCTGATGATTTATTTTTGCGAGGGCACAGACAAAGAAAAACTGGACTGGTTTAAGATTATTAATATTGCTGGTGAAAAACTGTACGAACAGGAATTACGAAATGCGGTGTATACCGGACCATGGCTCTCTGACGCTAAACTAAAATTTAGCAAATCAAATTGCGTGGCATATCTTTTGGCGAATGACGGCGGCGGACTTTTGAGCGGTTCGCCGATTCGGCAAGAATATTTGGAGACTGCACTTTCTTGGATCAATGACGGTAAAATCGAAGATTATATGGCCAAACACCAACACGACAAGAACGCCGACGAGTTGTGGGAGCGTTTCCAAAATGTAATTGTGTGGGTGCGAGCGACTTTTACGAATTATCGTCGAGAAATGAATAGCGTGGCGTGGGGTGGGTTGTATAACGAATTCAAAGACAAAAAACTGAACGCTGACAAACTCGAAGCCGAAATCAAAGAATTAATGCAGGACGAAGACGTAACAAAAAAATCTGGTATTTATCCCTATGTCCTGACTAGAAATGAAAGATTTCTAAACATTCGCGCTTTTACCGATAAGCAAAAAAGAGAGGCTTATGAAAAGCAAAAAGGTAAATGCGTAAAGTGCAAGAAGCATTTCGAAATAGAAGAAATGGAAGCTGATCATATAAAACCATGGCACGAAGGTGGAAAAACTATTGCAAAAAATTGCCAGATGTTATGCAAAGAAGATAATCGAACTAAATCGGGGAAATAAAAAGTTCAAGGGTGAATGTTTTTGTTTGGTTTGATATATCATCATCATTGACATCACTTGGTGGTTTGTGTTATTCTAAATTATAGAAAATTGAATATTGAGAAGAAAAGCGGGTACCCATGGAACCGGAATTCCCTCCCTATCTTCTAAACAAAAAAAGCACAGGCAGTTTGTTTTTTTTGAGTAGAAATTGATAGGGATATCAATTTTTTTTATTTTTTAATTAAGAGTTTAGAAAAGCCATGGAAAATGGGAGGCGAAATTTTCCTAAAGCTAAGTTTAAATAGAAATAAAATTTAATTCAGCCTAAAGGTTGGCTAGAAAATAAAAATATATGGCAAGAAAAGTCACGAGTCCGCGAGCTGCGCGTGCCGCATCTAAAGTTCTGCGAAGTGGCAGTACGGGCAAGGCATCTAAGACGGCTGCTGGTAGCGCTCTCTCACAAAGAGAAAAGAAGCGCAAATAAAAAAGAGGCGAGTGGATTTTATCGAAAAGATAGATCCGCTCGCCCTCTTTCCTCTAAATAAATTATAGCATTAAAATTAAAATTCTAAAAATTATGATATCAACATGTGCAAAATGCGGCAGTCATCTTTTTGAAATAGTGGAACAATCTCCCGCCAATGCAAGTTATAAGTTATGGTTCGTTCAATGTTCTGGATGTGGTAATCCGATAAGTTCTAAGGAATATTTTAACTCAAATGTTCAAATTGATGAATTAAAAAAGAAAATTATTAAGATCGATAGTGATTTGGGGTATATTTCACAAAGTCTAGGTAATATAGAAATCTTATTAAGGCAGATGAATAGAAATTGAAATATGTGAAATAATAAACTGAAGATTATTGGAAAAATCACCTCGCATATGGGGTGATTTTTGTTTATCTTGAAAAAAACTGAGAAGTAGGCTAAAGTTAGAATATGGAAAAATATAATCACAAAGAAATTGAGGCGAAATGGGCTAAGGAGTGGATAGATAGAGGCACCTTTGTGCCAAATCTCGATGAGAGCAAAAAGCCCTATTATGCCTTATTCATGTTTCCTTATCCCAGTGCTGAGGGCCTCCATATTGGCAATTTTTATGCTTTCACTTGTGTGGATGTGATGGCGAAGTATAAAAAGCTGAAAGGCTTTGATGTGTTTGAACCGATTGGCTGGGATGCTTTTGGAATTCATAGCGAAAACTATGCTCTCAAAATTGGCGAAGCACCAGGAAAAATGCTGGAACGGACGGTGGCAAATTTCACCAAACAAATTCAAGCGGCAGGACTGAGTTGTGATTGGACCCGCGAAGTTAATACAACTTCGCCGGAATATTACAAATGGACGCAATGGATTTTTGCGGAACTTTTCAAAAAAGGACTGGCCTATCAAAAAGAGGCCTATTTGAGTTGGTGTCCTTCTTGTAAAACAGTTTTGGCGGATGAGCAGATCGAGGGTGGAGTGTGCGAGCGTTGCAAGACTGCCCCAGAAAAAAGAAAAATGAAACAATGGTTTTTCAAAATCACGCATTATGCTGATCGACTTTTGAGTGGCCTAGTTGAAATGGATTGGTCAGAGATTACCAAAAGTGCGCAAAAAAATTGGATTGGAAAATCTGAAGGAGCGAATGTGAAATTCAAGGTTGCAGATAGTGAGGAAGAATTTGAAATTTTCACAACGCGTCCCGACACACTTTTTGGCTGCACCTATTGCGTTTTGGCACCTGAGCACGAGCTAGTTTCAAGGATCGTCTCAACCGAGCAAAGAGAGGCAGTAGCAAAATATATCCAAGAAGCGGCCGCGAAATCGGAGTTGGAAAGAAAAGAGAATAAAGAAAAAACTGGAGTTTTTTCTGGCGCTTACGCAATCAATCCAGTTAATCAGGAAAAAGTGCCAATTTGGATTGCGGATTATGTTTTAGCTGGCTATGGTTTTGGCGCAATCATGGCCGTTCCAGCGCACGACGAGCGGGATTTTGAGTTTGCGAAAAAGTTTGATTTGGAAATTAGAGCAGTTATTTCTGGTGGAGATATTAATGTGGAAGCCTACACCGGAGAAGGGAAATTGATTAATTCAGAAAAATTTGACGGGCTTGATATTTCTGAGACGAAAAAAGCTATTACGGAATTTGTTGGTGGTGAATTAGTTTCAAATTACAAATTGCGCGATTGGTGCATTTCTCGTCAACGCTATTGGGGTCCGCCAGTGCCAATAATTTATTGTGAAAAATGTGGAGCTGTTGCTGTGCCGGAAAAAGATTTGCCTGTTATGCTTCCGGAAATGGAAAAAGATTGGGAGCCCTCGGGAGATGGCAAGGGCCCACTTTCCAAAGCGGAAAGTTTTATGCACACGACTTGTCCGCAGTGTGGCGGGGAAGCGACAAGAGAAGCAGATGTGATGGATAATTTTTTGGATTCAGCTTGGTATTTTTTTCGCTATCTTTCACCGAAAAATGATCAAGTAATTTTTGATCCAAATCTAGGCAAAAAATGGCTACCAGTTGATCTCTATGTTGGTGGCAATGAGCATGCCGTACTTCACCTCATGTACACACGCTTCATTACGATGGCGCTCCATGACTTGGGACTGATTGATTTTGATAATCCATTCAAAAAATTCCGAGCGAATGGTATGATTTTGAAAGATGGAAAAAAGATGTCGAAATCGAAAGGCAATGTGATTAATCCGGAAGAATACGGCGAAAAAGTCGGCTATGATGCACTTAAAAGTTACATTCTATTCTTAGGGCCACTGAGTGAAGATCGTAGTTTTTCTGACGAGGGAATTATGGGCACCGCGCGTTGGGTGGACAGAATTGCTAATTTTGCCACAAATGTTTCTTCGGAAAACGTGGATGATGAGAAGGTTTTGAGAAAGTTACATAAAACGATCAAGGCGGTGGATGAGGATATGGAAAGCCAAAAGTATAATACAGCGATTGCGAGACTAATGGAATTGACAAATGTTCTGTATGAATCTAAAAAAATATCACTGGCCACTTGGGAGAATTTTTTGCGTCTCACTGCTATTTTTTTGCCGGCACTTTGTGAAGATCTTTGGCTGAAGCTGGGACATAATGAAAGTATTTTTTTGGCAGGCTGGCCGGCCATCGACGAAAAATATTTAAAAGACGAAGAGGTTGAACTGGTGGTGCAAGTCAATGGAAAAGTGCGCGATTCTCTGAAAGTGAGCGCCGACATCTCCGAAGAAGACGCGACGAAAATGGCGCTGGAGCGGGAAAAAATAAAAAATTTCACCGCTGGTAAAGAAATTAAAAAAGTTATTTTTGTGAAGGGAAAACTGATTAGTCTTGTGGTCTAGATGCCGTAGGCGGAAGTGAGGGTGCTGAGCAGAAAGGGGATGGCAAGGACTAAGCCAATCAGTGGCAAGACAATAGTGGCAATGGTGATGATCATTGTCCAAAGAAAATATTTACGCATCTTCTCGACCGAAGCATAAATTTGGTCGAGTTTTTTGTCTTGTTCGGCTAGTTTTTGTTCAAGTTCGTGGTCCATATTTTTGTTTATATTATTAATCCTCAACTATTTCAATCCCCAGTGGCAACTCTTTGACAATTTCCGGCATGGGCATTTCTTGGGCTTTATTTAGTTTTCGCTCAATCGTGCGACTTTTGCGCGAGGCGCTTTCGATAGTATTGCTGACTTCTTGTAGTTTTTTGTGCGTCTTGTCGAGCAGATCGCCAAATGTTGAGAACTCGGTTTTAATGGCGCCAAGCGTGGCCCAAACATCGCTCGATCTTTTTTCAATCGCGAGCGTCCGGAAACCCATTTGGAGACTATTGAGA
>Ga0172379_10010090_pt1 | contig 11509 bp, 11 predicted proteins | sample GrowelOW334metaG_FD_119756 | JGI IMG/M metagenome (GOLD analysis project Ga0172379, IMG submission 119756) | Groundwater microbial communities from an aquifer near a municipal landfill in Southern Ontario, Canada - Groundwater well OW334 metaG | ecosystem: Environmental > Aquatic > Deep... | reverse complement strand
TGCGCATCTTCAGATACTCTTTCCATTTCTTCCTGTTCTATGGCCTGTTGAATACGTACGACAGCCGATTCTGTCAAATTGATGAAAAGCAAAACCATTTTCTGCAGATATCGGCTATCACCGTTGGCCAGGCGGATAAGTGCCCCGGTATCGACAGGGGAACCGGGGTGATCAATTTTACTATTTCCCTGCGGAGGCAATGAAACCAGGATTTCATAAAGTTCTTTTTCTCTATAAGGCTTGGAAAGGAACCGGTACATTCCTGCATTTTTACTTGCCAGCTGTTCATCCGCATTATTGATGGCTGAGACAGCGACAATCCTTGCGTCAGGGATTGTCCCGCTGATGATTTTTGCAGCATCGAAGCCATTCATTTCCGGCATGTGCAGGTCCATCAGGATGACATCAAAATTCTCTTGGGAAGCTGCTTTTACTGCTTCTTTTCCATTTTTTACCTCAACGGACCGTACCCCCCATTTGTTGAATATATTTTTCATCAGATAGGCGTTGAATTCGTCGTCATCGGCAATCAATACAGAAAGTTCTCCGAAAGATGATGGAATCAGCAAACCATCCACTTCGGCTTCAGGGATATTTTGTTTATCGCCCCTGTTGTATTTAATGCTGACCAGGACTTGCGTTCCTTTACCCGGTTCGCTTTTCACGTCAATCTGTCCTCCTTGTAATTCAACGAGTTTTTTGACAATCGATAGCCCCAGCCCGGTGCCCTGGTATTTATTCTTCGAAGGATTCCCCGCCTGAACAAATTCATCAAAAATGATCCTGATGTTATCCTTAGAAATGCCGATGCCGGTATCTTCGACCCTCATTTTCAACTCAAATTGAGTATCAGTTATTTCCTCAGCCTCCATTTCTAAGATAACACTCCCCTTTTCGGTGAATTTTACCGCATTGCTGATTAAATTGATCAGGATCTGTTTTAAACGCAACGGATCACCTGCCAGTGCATCCGGGATTTCTCCTTTCCATTTGGAATTCAGGGAAATGCCTTTCCGGAATGCCTCATGTTTTTGTATGGCCAGCACTTCTTCACAAATTTCGAAAGGTGAAAAATCAATAGATTCCAGTTCAATTTTATTTGCCTCGATTTTTGAAAAGTCCAGGGTGTCATTGATGATATTATTCAGATACCTGGATGATTTGGAAATTACCGTAATCAGCTCTTTAACTTCGGGATCCATTGTTTTTTGCAAAGCCTGTTCAGTCAATCCATAGATGGCATTTACCGGTGTCCTCAATTCATGACTGACATTTGCGACAAATTGTTCTTTCGCTTTGGCCAGGTTTTCAGCTTTTAGCTGTGTATCGCGTAAAGCATTCTGGTAAGCTCTCGATTTTTTCAGGTACTTAAAAAGTACAAAAAGTGCGATTAACAATAAAACCACTGCAATGATGGTGAATGCTGCCAACTGATTGTAGGTTTTAGCTGCCAGCCGGTCGACCTCGATTGTTCGCTCCGTGAATTCATCGGATTTCTTTTTTTCGGTCGTGGCAATAAGGTCGTTCAATTTTTTATCAAGGGCAATATTCTTTTCAATCAACTGTGATTCAATTATTTCTATGTCCCTGCTTTTGTTAAGAATCTCAGATTCCAGCAAACTGATTTCCTGCTTCATTTCATCTGTCCCGTACGCATGCTCCCGATAGATGGTATCGATGATGATTTTTTTATTGCCAAAGAGTTTTCGAAGGAAACCTTTCTTTTCGGTCTCAACGGTTATCGTATCTATTTTTTGTTTTTCCAGTTTTGAGTAAATCTTTGTGAAGGTGGGTTTTAACCCTTTGGCTGTTTGATGAAGGAGTAAAATTCCCTGCCACAATTCCAGTTTTTCCAGGGCGTACCTTTTAACGGAATCATTAAGCATGATATCATGGCTCTCTTTGAAAGGTAACTTATAAATCCCGGTTAATTTGACAGATATTTGCTGTAAGAGCGTGTCATATTGCATGAGGTCTTTCTGGTTGTCGGTCAGTATGTATACACGCACACTATTCTCCATAAAAGCAAGATCGTTAGCGATATCCTTTATCAGAAAAAGCCTGTTGTCGGGTTGTGCTTCGCGATGGATGGAAAACACAATTTTTGATAGGCTCAGGTAAGCAAAATACCCTGTGGTTACAACCGCAGTCCCGATCACCAAAGCAAACAGGACAATTTGTATCTCGATTTTGAATTTTGACATAACGAGCCCCGGACAATTTCATCCATTTCACAAATTACGAATAAAACTCAGCTTTAGTCGTTTATCATAAGACATCCAATGCTTTTATAAATCTGCGTTTGTACCTTTCATGTTTCAGGCTTGTGATGATTACTTTCATTTCACGACCTGAGGAGGCATGGATAAATTCACTGTCTTTTCCTTTTGGATTTGTAACCATAGTCACATGGCCGATCACATTTCTGGTAGGGCTCAAAAACAGGAGGATATCTCCCTTCCTGACACTGTCGATCGGGATCTCTTTCCCAAAATTCCTGAATTGTGAGGTGCTTCGGGGTACCTGGATCTTAAAATGCCGAAATACAAAATACACAAATCCTGAGCAGTCAAACCCATTTTTGCTGCAAGCCCCTTCAACATAAGGCGTGCCTAATAATTTCATTCCAAAGCTCACAATGCTGTCCCTGAGGGAAGCATTGACTTTATCCGGATTGATTTGTGCAACCCGGGTCATGGTCTGATCCCGATCAGGGCCCCATGTATCTCCGCCCGACCAACTAAAGGCGCTGATAAACAAAACAATTACCGATAAACAAGTGAGGGTTGCATATTTCATGACCGATACGAATCATATTCATGAAAGGTGTATGATTTTTCAACGGCAGAGGTTACGCTTTTCTGAAAATAAGTTACATCATTCACACACTCTCAGCCGGCCTTGACATTTTTGGCCGGTCTATAAGTAAAGCGGATGATCAAATAATCATAAAGCGACATTTCAATATCGGAATCAAATTCCCAAATTGTAAGAACATCTTTCACAAAACTTCGACCAGGGAAGGTGTCTGCTTTTTTGATAACTTTATGACTTGTTCCTTGTTAGATAATAATATTAACCTAAATACCTTTCGTCATGAAAAAAGCCATACTGTTTGCCCTGCTCGGTGGTATCATTCTGTTTGCCTGGCAGTTCCTTGCATGGGCGATGCCCAATTTCCATAAGAAAGCCCAGGAATACTCGCCCGTACAGGACGAGATTCTGCAGTCTATTCAAAATTCCGGCCTGAAACAAGGAATGTATGTTCTTGGTCAGCCCGATCCGAAACAATCCCGGAAGGAATACGATGCTAACATGAACAAATATGAAGGTAAACCTTGGGCGGTGCTGAACTATCGCGATAAAAACGATTCCCGCATGGCCATGAACATGATCCGCGGATTCATCATGATGGTTCTGGTTTCTCTGATATTCTTCTGGCTTGTTCGGCAGCAGAAGGATCCGACCCTGATGAAGCGAATTTTACTGGGATTGGGGATTGGCTTGATCGGCTTCATGTTCATTCCGTATACCAATTTTATTTGGTTCAAGGCTCCTGATATCTGGGCCTACCTGTTGGACGGATTTGCCCCGTGGATCATCCTGGGGTGGCTGGGCCATAAATTGGCGTGAGCCGTCGGAAAAACAGGCACGGAGTCGACTGCACACAGGGTGACACTGGGACCGGCTAACTTCATTCGGCGGGTGGCGGTCAACTCTTGCGATTGTTCCAGTATTATGATCATTTAAAAAGTATTCCGTATTCGTACGCTATTCTTATTTAGACTGATTATAAATAATATTATATTTGCAGCAAAACAATCGCAATGTATAGACTACTTTACTCGCTACTTCTTTGTTTTACTGCAATTTCCATCTTTGGTCAGCAGGACAACTCTCCCCAAAACCTGGCCTCTGCACTCCTCGCCAAGACCGGTCAAAAACTTAATATCGGTGGATATGCTCAAGTGGATATGACCAACCAGCTGCAAGCCGGTAAAAGGTCCAACACCAGTTTGGATGTTTCAAGAATGGTCGTGAGCCTGGGATACCGATTCACCGACAAAACTCAATTTATAACTGAGGTTGAATTTGAACATGTCAAGGAGTTATATGTTGAGCAGGCTTTCTTACACCACACGTTCTTCGATGCCCTGAGCTTTCGTGGCGGTCTGATGCTCATCCCGATGGGTATCATAAATGAGTATCATGAACCCACCACTTTTAACGGGGTGTTGCGACCGATGGTGGATAATCTCATCGTGCCAACCACTTGGAGAGAGATCGGTGCCGGATTCACCGGGCGATTGCAAGAGATCGGACTTAAATACCAGATTTATCTGGTAAATGGTTTCAGCAGTTTTGGTTCTGATCTTAAGGGAACACTTAACGGATCAGGTTATTTGAGAAACGGTCGCCAGAGGGGGGCAAAGTCATTTCTTTCTGCTCCAAATCTTTCGGCCAAGGTTGATTATTTCGGAGTCAGGGGATTAAAGCTCGGTTTGGCCGGATATTTCGGGGATACCCAATCGTCACTGTTCAATAACCTGGACAGGTCGGATGAAGCAGGCATTGCCCGCGCAGATTCTACCATCGTCGGAATAAATATGCTTGGGCTGGATGCGCGCTATGGCTGGAAAGGATTTCAGGCACGGGCACAAATCATTTATGCAAAGCAATCTAACAGTGCTGCTTACAACGATTATACCAACAGCGATCTCGGGGCATCGGTTCTCGGCTTCTATTATGAAGAGTCTTACAACTTGCTCAAGCTTACCTCCAGCTCCCATCAATTGAATGTTTTCTGTAGGTTCGAGCATTACGACACCCATTTTTCAGTGGATGCAGGTGCGGTACGCCAGGAAAAATACCGTGTTAATGAATATGTGTTTGGGTTGGGTTGGAAACCTGCCGAAGGGGCGGTCTTTAAAATCGATGCCCGCTTGCGTAAGGCCAAAACTGAAAGCAGCTATACCCCTTACCTGAATGCCGGTATCGGTGTATGGTTTTAAAAAAGAACAATCATGACCAGGCTCATCTTAATAATTGCTGTTCTAGGCAGTCAGGCAGCCATCCCGGAGCAGCCCTTGTGGACCGCCTACCACAAGCAGGTCGACAAAGAGCTTACGAACTTGTCAGCTGCCTACGATAGATCAGAATATTTTAAAACCGCCGATAGCAGGGAATTCTACCGGATCAGGAACCGCTCCGGGGAACAAACCGGAATACTTGTATTGACTTCTGCTCAGGGTCGCTTTGAACGATTTGATTTGATGGTGGTGATTAACCCACCAGGCACGATCAGGTTCATCAGGGTATTAAAGTACCGTTCGGAATTTGGATCAGAAATCACCAATAAAGGCTGGCTCTCCCAGTTTTATACCCATCCGGGCAAAAAGTTTGAACTGCACAAAAATATTGATGCCATCTCAGGAGCCACTTATTCATCCCGCGGACTGATCGATGAAATCAATTCCCTCCTGATTACAATGAGGTCAAATAACCCGCCGCATTTAGTGGACCGGTCACTTTCCCGCAATTTTGCCTGACGAGGAATTAAGCTAAGAGTAGCCCATTGTCCTTACCGTGGGAGCTTTGTTTGAACCGGTCCTGTCAAATCAAATGAAACATAGGTATTACCACCCTTGACCAAAGCAGATACCGGTCCTTGATCCCACTTTCCTTCTAATGTGAATGAGACCAATCGCGATTCATTATCTGCATACCCCCGGTCAAATTTTACCCATTCTTTTAATGATAATGTGGCATCGAACTTTTTCAATGAGCCATCCTTACCCTGCACATATAGTTCAGTACATTCCAAAATGACAACCTGATCTACTCCTGCTCCTGGAAGTGCCGGTAGAATGTTCAATCCCCAATGACTCAAGGCTGGCTTTTGACCTGAAACCACGTTGTACGTGAAAGTGGAGTTTCCTTCAGCAGTCAACTCCATGCCCAGAAAGGCAATGGTTGCGATATTTCCAAAATTAACCGGGAGATTAATTGTTCCTGACTTTAACTGCGGATTTGAGGTGGCGGTCAAAGTACTATCATTGATAAGAGTTTGCTGCTCTTTCTGACAAGACACTGCGAGGACTAACAGCAAAATTCCAACCATTTTTGAAAAGAAAGATAATGGTTTCATAGCTCTATAAGTATAATGGTGACAGTTAACAACCGGCAAGTTCGAAATAGTAATGCATTAAAAAAAATAAAACTGAAACTATTTTAATTCAACCTGTTAACGGTCAATTTTAAATGACGAGCGGCTAATCTCTCTATGTAAAAGAGTGTTTAACTTTTCAGATTGAAACAGACTGGAACTCGCGGATGCGATATTTATTGGCTGGGACTTCATCAGCGATTTTTTCTAAATAGGCTTAATTTAATTTGTATTAATTTGTATTGTTTCAGTTATTTTTGCAAAATATAGTGCAAATAATAAAATATAATTTATGAAAAGAGATAAAATTATAGTTAAGAACGCCCACACTAATAATCTCAACCATATTAACATTATTAAATATGCTGATTGGATAATCGACATGGGTCCGGAAGGGGGGAAAAAAGGAGGAGAACTGATATTTCAGGGATTACCGGAAGATATTATCAATTGTGATCATTCTATTACCGGGAAATATCTTAAAAGAATGATTTAATCAGCCCCTGTTAATCCTATCCGTTATTATCCAACAGCTTGTAAATCAAAGATTATAACACCGATTCTCCATAAACCTTTCCAACCGTACCGCCATTACTTAATTTAAGAAGATCAGCTCCAAAAACGTCACCGGCATTAATTCTGTTAATATTTCCATTCTCAACATGAATCAACCCCAATCCAATTTCAGAACAAAGGATATTATTTAATTGAACGGTTTCAATTTCAGTGCCATTATTAAACAGCAGGCTGTTTATCCGGTTTGCGTAGATATTATTCATAAACAGGGTCCTGATTTTACCGGTACTGTATGTTTCAATCAAGCACCCGTTTTGTTCTCTTTCTGAAGGTCTGATGATCTCAACATTTCTCACGATCATATTATCGACGACAGCCATGACCTTAATATAACTCGCACCGGACGCTTTATTATCTGTTTCATAAATATGGAGCCCGTCAACTACCAGTGATTTAATGAAAGTAGTCTTCGATTCACTGTTTGGCCATCCAATATCCAATATTGACCTGGTGTCTGATGGATTATGATGAATTATGTTCTTTAGAATCAGGCTTTCGATTTTCCCTCCCAACCGGAAAAGAAAAGGTGTCGTATAAGTGTAATTAGGTTTGGATTGCTGCAGATTTATCGTGTCAAAAACAATACTTCCGAAATTTCCGCCCTTCCCTTCAAAAAAAGGATTAATATAAAAACCGAAACTCCTGTATGTCCCGGTGACATTTTTTATGATTACCCGGTCTAACCGGCCGTCGTCGCGGGAAAGAAGCCGGATGCCCTGATCGGCGTTATTGAGGAACACTCCATCGATTAAGACATCCGTAATACTGGACACACTGTCGTTTTCATCGGGAGCCAATGCAATAAAATCATCGCCGGAGGTTCCCTGGATATTCCGCATGGTCAGATATTGCCCGGGCCCCCAAAAATGAATTCCATCCTGATTTTGAGCCTCCATGTAACCAGGCAGGTCTATTGTAATGTTTTCCATGTTAACACGGAACCAATTGGCAATAAGCATGGCAAAGGTGCGTTGATCGCGAATGGTAACCTCACGAATAGTCAGGTTTTCCACCCCATAAAATTCCATCCCAATCACCCATATTTCCTTACCTTGTTCAGTCAAATGGTGAACCTGATTTTTACAATTTTGATTGTAAGTGCCGCCCCGAAGCGTAATATTTTTATCTTTCCGTTCTCCTGTTTTATTCAAATTTGCATTTTGTATAACCGAACGGTTTGATTGGGGCGCAAGAAAGAATCCGCACGATGAATTCAAACATTCAATGGTAGTATTGGAATGTATATTGATTCCCCGGATCAATGCAGCTCCATCCATAATAAAGGTCAGACTGCCTAATTCCAACGCTTTATCTAAAATTGATTGAATCTTTTTAGTGTCGTCAGTTCCGCCACCTGAATGAACGTTACTGTCGAGTTTTACACCCGCAAGGCTTGCATAAATGATAGTAGGACTAACAGAGACATTCAGGAACTTTTCATCAACCGTTTTGTTGCTGTCCAGCGCCCTGGCGGTTAGTGCATTTAATAACACACCACCGGAAGTTGCACCGGCCACAATACCTAGTATTTTTCTCCTATTCATAGATTCTGCTTTAATTGTGAATTACTTTGTTATTTGGTTGGATATTAAGAATGAGCGAAAATAGCGAAAAAGAGCAATTCTGACATCAAGAAGCCTTCCTAAAAATGGTAAGGCTTCACAAATAATTCGTTTCTATTCAGCAATCTTCACACAGATCAACCGGCTTTGATCATGCATTAAGAGCCTGCCGTCTGCCAGGGCGAGAGGAGCCCAGTTCTGGGTGGAGCCACCGATTCTGGTAGCAATGGAATTCTCGTCGCTGGTGCTTTTTGATGCTAATATCTCCGCCTTTGCCAGTGGTTTAAATCCTGTAGGACCGGGTTCCCTCGTTAAACAGGGTCGGGGAGGTATGTTTAGAAGAGGTCGCCGGAGATTGTTTTTTTAGGTTTTTTCACCTAAAAATGATGGTTTGGAGAAAAAAGGGGTGACAGCGGAGGTAAACCTGGAAATGGAGGTGCTCCCCCATGTGAATCATGTAACTCTTTTTCATAATTGTATAACTTTTTCCAACCTGATGGGAAGCATCTTTGCATTGAATTAGTATATCAGTATGGAAACTCAAATGACAAAAACCAAACCTTGCCTTCAAAGCTTCAGTAAGTCTCTGACAGCCTCCTTAATGGCTTGCGATTTGCCGATCCTGATTGAACGGATGAAACACACACCAACCTGGTCATTAGAAAAGCTTCATGCGGAGGTCCTTTTACAAAGCCCTGCCAGGCAGATCATGCTTACTTCATTGCGGGCAGGTACTGAAATCGAATCTTATCAGTCAGATCACTCGGTTACTTTTCATGTTATTGAGGGGAAAATTAAAATTCATACCAGGAACGGATCCATAACCCTTGGTCAGGGTAAAATGCTGTTAATTGAGGAGAAAATGAAGTATAGCCTGATAACCGGGGAAGATACCGTGCTTCTGTTAACGATAGTAAAGGATACATTGTAACAGCATTAAATCCAATAAAATGAAAAACCTAAAAAGAATTGCATCACTGGTCCTATGCACGGGATTCCTCCTGTGCGCGACCTCTTGCGCCGTTTTTGTGACTCCGGGCCAAAACCGGGGACAACACAGGGGGTGGTTCAAACAATCCTATTCCCAGGGTCATCCGGGCAGAATCAACCAGGGAAATCAAGGGAAGGCATTCAGGCAGTCGGATGCCGTAAATCCTCCCGGCAAGAGCAACAAGGGAAAACATAAAGGGAATTATAAAAAGTAATCACCTTAAACAGATTTAACAACAGCATATAACTGAAAATGACATTTTCAATCATGTGGAAGGGGTAATATTATGAATATGAAAAGAATATTTGGGGGGATCCTTACTGTCCTTGGAACAGGCGGCCTTATTTATGCTGCGGTTTTATTTGTCAAAAACTCCAGCGGGGAAGGTAATGTCAAAGCACTGATCATTTATGGTATCATCGGGCTTATATTCTTCATAGCCGGTATTGGCTTAATACGGACTACCAAAGATGAAGCATAGGTTCGAATTTGTTTTAGCCGTCATAATGGTTAACCATACATCCATAAACGTCAGCGTAGAAAATTGAGACCGCCCAATTATCCATCAGATATGTAAAGAACTGATGGTCTAACAGCCGCGCCCACGCTGGCAAAATCTGATATTAATCATTTTGGTAATTCCGCTCGCTTTTTCATCACCGGCAGACGGTCAGGTGGTCTTTTTCAATCTTGATCATCAGCTCAGAATCGGCTGGACACCTGCACAAGCTATGGATACCGATGGATTTGACACTGTTCCTCCCAAACCGGTTACCTTCATCACACCTGGTACCAATAGCATGTCAGAGCTTCGCTTGATCAGCAGGGCAACCTGCTATCCGATACCGGCAAAAGAGGCTGTCACACTGGAAGTGGAACTCATGAATCCTGCCGCCTTAGCCATTGATGTATTTTCCATTCAGGGCCAAAAAAAGACCGGCATCCGGCAAGTTGCCTTGGGAAAATTTCAATACAGGCTCGACATTTCAGGCTATCCCTCAGGTATTTACTATATTAACCTCGCAGTCGGGTCGGAAAGTGGTCCCGGATTAATAAAGACCTTGAAAATGATCCGGGAATGAGATTGGCTGTGTCATTATTGAAGCAGTCGAAAACTAGTCAAAGATGCCTACCTTTAATTGACAAAACAATCAATAAAACATGTCTAAAAGAATAGCTGAAATATTAAAGCAAAGCTATGTGACCAGGCCCATCGGGTTCCTCGATATCACAGCCAAAGAAGAACTTTTCAAGGAAATCACTGCAATTTCAGGAGGCACCTTTACTAAAAGCCATACTCCGGGGAACGTTCTTTCAACTTTAAGAATTGTAGTTCCATACAAAAAATGGGAGATAATACTCACAGAATCCGATACCAGACCGCTCAAATTTCAGATTGGTTTTGAATCCCTGAATGAGTATGAATTAATCATCGGGATTGAGGATGTGTTTGACAAAATCCTGAAGCGATTAGGTAAACAGGAAATCGAGGTTGGCGATAAGGGTTTTGACAGCCAATATTTAATTCACAGCAATGATCCTGTTTTGACGGGTAAGTTATTGAATGACAATGTCCGGAACAAGATACTGAAACACAATCTTTATAATATCTCCTATCTGACTGATCATAAAAAGAAAAAATCAGAATTGATATCGGTGGTAAGCAGGACGATAGAGGATAAGGAGATCTACCTGGATTTGATCAGCCTTCATCAAATGCTAATTGACAACTTATCGGAATCCGGAATCATAAACAGCATTCCGGATTAACTATTTCCCGCGTATCTCTCCCGAAATTTTGCCGTTTTTTTGTTTGACCGGTTGGTGATCGCACGAAGCATGAATTTTGGTCCCATTTTCCTGTTTTCATCCGCCACCTTGCGGCTTATATCATCATAAGAGGCATGTACTCCGTGGTCCTCGAGTACAAACACGGATACCCATTTGCTATCGGTCAGGCCATCCCACTCTATGTTAGAAATATTTCCCTGAGGGAAGAACCCCTTGACAATAGCGGCCTGGTAGGTTTGCTTATCGAAGGTGACATCGCAGGCAAGCCATTTTCCATCAAGGTAACATTCGCACCAGGGATGAATGGTAATCACTTCCGGAAGCATTTTGTAAAGCATATTGCTTACGATCCCTTTAAGTGAGATCTTGTTAACCGAAACCTGGTGATAGCGTGCCGGGATGCCCACCGAACGCAGCATGGCG
>Ga0172379_10010089_pt1 | contig 11510 bp, 9 predicted proteins | sample GrowelOW334metaG_FD_119756 | JGI IMG/M metagenome (GOLD analysis project Ga0172379, IMG submission 119756) | Groundwater microbial communities from an aquifer near a municipal landfill in Southern Ontario, Canada - Groundwater well OW334 metaG | ecosystem: Environmental > Aquatic > Deep... | reverse complement strand
TAATCTTGCGCCATTTACCCAAAGCCGAAAATACTTTTTCCTGCGCTTTTTCGCGTATCGAGCAGGTATTCAGCAACAAGACATCGGCTTGTTTGGGGTCGTCAATCAATTCAAATCCATGCGAGGCATTGAGCACATCCCGCATTTTATCGGAATCGTACTCGTTCATCTGGCAACCGTTGGTTTGAATATAAAGTTTTTGTGTCATATTTTTAATAGTTAAATCACCCGGAAATTACTGAAGGCTAAACCCTGGCTCTAAAGCCCGTTTTTGATTTTATAGGAACGGAACGGCGGTGCTAAGCCACCTGCTAATAATGAAAAAAGCCCTGGACAATTCAGCCAGAGCTTAGTTAATAATGGCTATTATAACCTGAAGACGGTTTAAACAAAAAGATACGGCATTGATTTGCGGATTAAAACTCTTCCCATTCATCATCACCGGCCGCCTGTAACTTAGGCTTCGCCTTGGCGGCCGGTCTTGTGCTGATCGAAGCCGAAGCAACTGGACTTTGACTTACCTCCGGCATGACACGGATAGGACTTGAGGTGCTGTCAACAGTAAAGCGGCCTACTGTAACCGATAAGTTTTGCGCTTGCTCTTCCAGTGATTCCGCAGCCGCCGCAGCCTGCTCTACCAAGGCTGCATTTTGTTGGGTCACTTCATCCATTTGTCCAATAGCCTGATTGACCTGTTCGATGCCGGAAGTCTGCTCGACAGAGGCGTTTCTGATCTCGGACATGATGACGGTAACACCGCGAATCGCGCCAACAATTTCTTCCATGGTTTTCCCTGCCTGGGCAACCAGTTTAGTGCCATCCTCAACCTTTTCTACCGAATCGCCAATCAAATTTTTAATTTCTCCGGCGGCGGCGGCGGCGCGTTGAGCCAGATTGCGAACTTCTCCAGCCACCACGGCAAATCCACGGCCCTGCTCCCCGGCACGGGCAGCTTCTACTGCGGCGTTGAGCGCAAGAATATTGGTCTGGAAAGCAATGCCGTCAATCACCGAGATAATGTCCACAATCTTGCGTGAAGATTCATTGATGCCTTCCATCGTCGTTACAACTTGCTCAACCACTGCGACACCCTTGCCGGCAATATCCGTCGCACCGACAGCAAGCTGGTTGGCTTGTTGGGCGCTTTTCGCGTTCAGCTGCACGGTGGAAGTCAATTCCTCCATGCTGGCCGCAGTTTGTTCCAAACTCGCCGCCTGCTCTTCGGTGCGATGCGACAAATCATTGTTGCCCGCAGCAATTTCTTTAGCCGCGGTGTTTATATTATTGGTGGAATCCTTGATATCTCCTACCAACTCCCTGAGGTTTTCCACAGTGCCATTCATACCCGCAATCACTATGCCAAAAGTGCCTGGATAGGCCTTATTGATAGTCTGCGTCAGGTCGCCTCCGGACAACGCACTCGCAACAAGTGATATGTCATCCAGACTGCCCAGAGCGTCAAGCGAAAGATTAATATCCTCTTTCAATTTACCAAGATCGCCGCGTCCTTCGGCCTGAACACGCTGGCTGATGTCACCTTGAGCGACGCCGCCCATGACCTTGCCCACATCGCCCAACATGGCTTGCATAGTCTCCATGGCTTGCATGGCGTGATCCACAGCAAGCCTGTATTCGCCCTCGACATTCACATTAACTTTTTTGTTAAAGTCGCCCTCAGCGATGGCGTTCATCAGCTCGGTGATCGCTGTTGTGGTGGCCGACAACGTTTTTGCGACCCCATTAAGTTGCTTCAAGGCAATAGCAAAGCCGCCATGTAACCCTTGTGGGTAGCTCTTGCGGGTAAAATCGCCATAAGTTACGTAGGCCATCGAATAATACATATCCACCTGAGCCGTTTCCACCTGATCCATCAAATTATTCAGCGCCCAAGCAAGCTGTTGAAGCGGGCGCTCTTTCCCGCCGATATGGGTCAGCCGTACATCTACAGATCCTTGCGCCCATTCCTGACCTGCTGTCAGCAACTTCGCCAGTAACTGTTGGTCGCCTGATATTGCCTTGCGCCACCATGCGATAGATAAAGCCGCCCCAACCGTCAACAAAGAAGGCATAATCACAGCGCCGCCGACTCCCCCTTCGGCACCACTCAGGACAAGGCTAAAAACAGGCATCCACCCGTAAACCAGCGCACCGAGCCAGCAAAAAGCAGCTACCGCTAACGCAAGTTTTTCATTATTCCTAAAGCGACTGTAATACATTGATCAGCTCCTCGTAAGTAACGCCCTTGTCTTTTAATACACTGCCCAATACTGCGCCTGAAGCCGCCATCGCATCCTTCGGCCCCGCATTCCGTTCGGCATCCAGCATCGCACGGTACACATCCGTCACAATCGGAATGGCCTTGGGGTTAGGCATGCGGCGCACCGAGCTGTAGCCGACCTTTTGTTTGTTTTTGTCTATCAAGGGTGCTACATGGGTAAACACCCAATAAAATCCGCCATCTTTCGACATGTTCTTAACAAAGGCAAAGATTTCCTTATCTGCCGCCAAATAATCCCATAGCAACTTAAACACCACTCTCGGCATATCAGGATGACGAATGATATTGTGCTGGCTACCCAAAAGCTCTTCTTCATCGTATCCTGAAAACTCGATAAAAATCTCGTTCCCGTAGATAATCCGCCCAGTCAGGTCAGTTTTGGAGACGATGAAATCATTTTCCCGCATCACCCGCTCCGTACTTGTCGGGACTATGTCTTTTCTCTTCATTATTCTTCCTCGGTAATTGCTCCATGCAGTCGTCAGTTAATTATTTCGGCTAACAAGGCCTTGCGATCCTTTAGAAACCCTGGTTCGCCAGTTTATTTTTATCAAACTTCCGATAATATAGTCATGTACCCGTTCAAAAAATTCATCTATTGCCACGACGCACTGCATTTAATAACATAAATAACCCTATTACTACTACATTTTTGTACTTGCCGCATGCAATTGGATCCATCACTCCTTTCTACAATCCGGGTAAATTCTCTGTTAAAAGCCGACAAATATTTGCCCGAGCTTGGCTTGAGTCTTTACAAAGAACTTATTTTTGCAACAACCCCCAACTTTGGGTGATCCAGATAGTAGACCTCATTCAGTTTAATGGGTCGCTTTTCATTTAAGCGGTATATTAACGTCTTACCGGAACCATCACCCGAATTAGCCGTAAGCGCCAAATCAACGATCATCTGCAAACCTTGCCCCTGTTGTAGCTGGACATAGCCATTCAACTTGCCCTCGGCGCCCTGAATATGAACCGGAGCGCTTAGCCCCCCTTCCACAACAACCGGCTGAATCCAGGCAACATGCCGGATAGGCTTATAAGCCGAATCTTTCGACAAAGCCGCATAACTGTCGTCCAGCGTGGTAGTATCCGGTTTTTTATAGGCCGACAGCTCCGTCAAGTCGGACGGCCACTGTGTTGGTTGCGCGGCCTGATCAAACATTTCGGAAGTGGCCATGGCCTGCGAAAATACGATCAACTCAATTTGATACGCCCCGCCCTCCGCTAAAAGAGGACTGCTAAAAAATCCCAGCATCGCCGCCAAACTGCAAGCCACTATTTTAATCATCACTTTTTAACCGCCTTTAAGGTTAATTTATCCAGCAACTCGGTTATAAACTCAAGCTTCTGCTCGGTCGTTTCAAACGGCTTGATAAACCTTAACTTATCCGCACCGTCGAATTTATAAACCTGCGCCTGGGTTTGTATCAGGGAAATCAGCTGCTCGGTATCAATATTGGGCGTCGCTGAAAAAATAATGCGCCCGCCGCCTGCGTTAGCCTCTATTTTCTTGATGCCCAGTTTTTCGGCCTGCTGCTTCAATTCGGTGACGCTGAACAAAGTCTTCACCGGCTCAGGAAACAAGCCGAAACGGTCGATCATCTCCACCTGCAACTCGCGTAAATCGTCCTTGGTTTCGGTATTGGAGATGCGTTTATACAGCACCAGTCGGCCATGAATATCCGGCAGATAATCTTCCGGGATCAGCGCCGAGGTTTGCAGATCGACTTCCGGCCCCCTGTCCATCGGGGTGTCGAGTTCCGGCTGTTTGCCCGATTTAAGGGCACTGACCGCACGCTCCAGCAGCTCGGTATACAACGTAAAACCGATTTCCTGAATTTGCCCGCTTTGGTCGTCGCCGAGCAATTCGCCCGCTCCGCGAATTTCCATGTCATGCGATGACAACATAAATCCGGCTCCCAAATCGCCGGACGCTTCAACCGCTTCCAGCCGCTTAATCGCATCTTTGCTCATCAGTGTAAGCGGCGGCACGACAAAATACGCGTAAGCCCGGTGATGCGAGCGCCCCACCCGGCCGCGCAACTGGTGCAATTGCGCCAGCCCCAGTTTATCGGCGCGATTGATAATAATGGTATTGGCGCTGGGGATGTCGATACCGCTTTCAATAATCGTGGAACACAACAACAGGTTAAAGCGCTGATGATAAAAATCCAGCATGATGCGCTCCAACTCGCGCTCCGGCATTTGCCCGTGCGCAATTTCAATCCGTGCTTCAGGCACCAGCGTTTCCAGTTCCCTGGCCATTTTCTCCATCGATTTAACATCGTTATGCAAAAAGAATACCTGCCCGCCGCGCTTTATCTCGCGCAAACAGGCTTCCCTGATCTGCGCATCGATCCATTCGCTGATAAAAGTTTTGATCGCATGGCGGTTAGGCGGCGGACTGGCGATAATGGAAATATCCCTTAAGCCCGACATCGCCATATTCAAGGTGCGTGGAATCGGCGTTGCAGTCAGGGTCAGCATATCCAGCTCATTGCGCAGCTTTTTGAAATGCTCTTTTTGGGTCACGCCGAAACGGTGCTCTTCGTCAATCACCACCAGTCCCAGCGCTTTGTATTTGATCTCTTTCGACAACAACTTGTGCGTGCCGATCACTATATCGACCTTGCCCTGCTCCAGGTCGTCGGTAATCTCTTTTTGCTGCTTGGGGCTGACAAAGCGCGACAGCACCTCGACCCGCACCGGCCAGTCGGCAAAGCGGTCGCGGAAATTCTGGTAATGCTGCTGGGCCAGCAACGTGGTCGGCACCAATACCGCCACCTGCTTGCCGTTTTGCACCGCAATAAACGCGGCGCGCATCGACACCTCGGTTTTGCCGAAACCGACGTCGCCGCAAATCACCCGGTCCATCGGATGAGGACTGGCCATGTCTTCCAGTATCGCTTCGATGGCGGTCTGCTGATCGGGCGTTTCTTCAAACGGGAACGCATCGGCAAACGCCGCATATTCGACGTTTTCAACCGCAAAGGCATGGCCTTGCTTGACCGCTCTTTTGGCATGAATTTCCAGCAATTCCGCTGCGACATCCCGAATGCGCTTAATGGCCTTTTGCTTAACCTTGCCCCACTGATCGCCGCCCAACTTATGCAAAGGCGCATTTTCCGCACTCATACCGGTGTAGCGGCCGATCACATGCAAGGACGAAACCGGCACATAAAGCTTGTCGTGGTTGGCATATTCCAGAGCCAGAAATTCCGACGCGATGCCGCCAATCTCCAAAGTCTGCAAGCCTAAATAGCGACCTACGCCATGCTCCTGATGCACCACCGGCGAACCGATGGTCAATTCATTCAGGTTATTGACGATATTTTCCAGCTCATGCGCACCGGACTTACGCCGCCTGCGCCGTTGCTGGACTTTTTCGCCGGACAGCAGGCTTTCGGTGATGATCGCGATGGCCGGATTTGTTAGCCACAGGCCATGATCCATCGGCGCAACCAGAAGGCACGGCGACACTTCGGACTGGAGAAACTTGTCCCAGCTTTCAACCTGCTTCACGGTAATCTTGTATTGCCTTAATCTCTCCATTAAGGCTTCCCTGCGCCCCGCCGATTCCGCGACAAACAAAATCTTGCCGGCAAAACCGTTTACAAACTGCTGCAATGCCTGGGCAGGCTGATCCAGTTTTGCATCGATGGTTAGATTAGGCAGCGGTTCGCAGTTGAAAACGATGCTGTCGGCGGTGGCCGCTATGCTGTCAAGAATAATACGGGCAAATGTCCCGGTTCTTTGCACCAGCTCATCGGTCGACAAAAACAACAGTTCCGGTTTCAACAGCGGCCTGTCCACATCGTATTTTCTTTGCTGAAACCTGTCTTCGGCTTCGGTATAAAAAGCCTGCGCGGTTGCACCAAAACTATCCGCCGTCACCAAAACCGCCGATTTCGGCAGGTAATCGAACAATGACGCCATTTGATCTACAAACAACGGCAAATAATATTCAATGCCGCCGGGAGTGATGCCCTTGCTGACATCCATATAAAAATGATTTTTGGGCGACGTTTCCGGGAACGCGTCCCTGAAAGCCTGCCGAAAATGCTTGATCGCTTCATCGGTAAACGGGAACTCCCGCGCCGGGAATAACTGGATATTGTCGATTTTTTCCAATGACCGCTGCGTTTCAGGGTCAAAGGTACGGATAGATTCTATTTCTTCATCGAATAACTCAATGCGATACGGCGCCTTGCTGCCCATCGGGAACAAATCGACTATCGAGCCCCTGACCGCAAATTCACCGTGCTGGTAGACCTGTGAAACGCAATGATAGCCGACGCTTTCCAGCTTGAGGCGGTTCAGTTCCAGGTTAAAATCATCGCCGACCTTAACCGCAAAACTGTTGGCCAAAACATGCTCCCGTGGCGCCAATCGGTGCATCAATGTCGTCACCGAAACCACCAACGCGCCGCGTTTCACCTGCGGCAACGAGGCCAGCGTTTTCAGCCGTTCCGAGATAATTTCCGGCAGCGGCGAGAAAACATCGTAAGGCAGGGTTTCCCAATCGGGAAAATTCAAAATGGGGTGCTCGCCCTGCAAGAAGAACGATAACTCATGCTCAAGCCGCAACGCGGTCTGATTATCCGGAGTGACGATAACAAACAGGCGATCTTCATTTTTAATGGCCGAAGCCAACGCCAACGAGTCGCCGCAGCCGGTCAACCCCGTCCAGATCAGCGCTTGGTCTTGTTTTTGCGGAATTTTCGGAGAGAAAATTAAATTGTTAGCCATTAAAAAATCTTATATCTCGTTCCCACGCGCCGCATGAGAATATGCAGTTAAGGCGCACCGCGCCACAAATCACAACCAGCCCGTACAGACTGGAATCATTCCAACATTATAGCCGCATAAGCAGGCTAATGTACGAGCTATAAACAAGATACCAACTCATTGCTTGTATACATGTAATTCATCGCCTCGCCTTTTAGTAACGGCTTGCAATAAGGTACAATAATTTAAGTTGTGCCAAGTACATCCCAAGACGACATGAACAGCAACAAACCATAGCCTGCCGCCATGTTGATCAAATTTTAATCAAACAAGAGGTAACATCATGAAAAAAAGTTTGTTTTTGACTATTGCGCTGCTGGTTTCCGGCAACGCATTCGCCGCTACCGATCATTATATATTGCGTGATGGCGACTATGTTCGTCACTTAAAAGTCACCAAAATCAGCGACGATTACACTGTCGATGCTGATGTAGACTTTGAGTCTACGGCCGACGGCGCCCACTGTTCCGAGACTATTTCCGGTAAAGCCAAAAGCACCGGCGAAAACGAATTGCTGATGAAAAAACATTCTGAAAGCGCAGCCAGCTTCTGCGAGCTGAAAATCAAACTCAGCCCGAACGGCGCGAAGATAGAAGAATCCAAAGATTGCAGCACCTTTACAGTAAGCAAATGCCACTTTTCCAGCGGCGACAAGGAACTGGTTAAGGTTAAATAATCCACATGTTCGTCATCCCGGCATGGACTCACGTCAGGCTATCCTGCCTGACGCCCTTCGGGTTAATGCAAATCTGTTCCAAACAGATTTGTGCCGGGATCCACGACTGCATGGAGGCAGGAGCAGTTGCCGAGAAGCCATGGATGGCAATGTCAAATAGCGCATCCTATGCACCACGCAACAATATCTCAATTGATATAAACATACGGAAGAGCCATGAAAAAACTTAATATCATACTGATACCAACAATCATTGCATTACTAGCAGGATGCTCAAGCGCCCCAACACTAGGCGACCAGATGGTTGATCGAGGAAAAAAACTGGTTAAAGAAGGCAATACAGAACTGGAACAAGGCACAATAATGGTTGAGCAAGGCAAAGCCAAAATTGAGCGAGGAAACCGGATGATCGAAGACGGCAAACAGATTGATGCCAAATAATCGCTCTTTGCTGCAACAAAACCTACGCGGCTAACCCAAAAATCGCATCGCCATAGCTGAAAAGAACCGGTAACTGCGGCAAGGCACAATCCGTAGGACAATGGGAGGAGTCCATACCATTGCCTAAGTACTGTAACGCCCTCCGTACTGTATACGGCGTGACTCTGAATACAGGTAGAATAAATTTGGCAATTGATATTGATAGCAAGATGCCGTAAGGTGGGATGCTAGAACTTACATAACATGAGAGGGAGATTTCTCAATTGTGCCGTCTGCATTCCTGACTCTGATCGCCCTTTTGTTCCTCTCGTGGTTCATGCCCAGCGTTGCCCTGGCAGACGCTGAAGTGCAAGCGGCTCAAAAATACATTTTGCTCACCGGCTTTGAGCCGTTTGGCGACGAAAAAACCAACGGGGCATGGGAAGCCGTGCAACACCTTCAGGGAACTGTAATAGCCAACAAGAAGGTAATTGTTTATCAACTCCCGGTGATATGGGAGAAAGCTTCAGAAAAACTACTGACATTGATTCGGGAATACCATCCCGTGGCAGTAATTGCCTTTGGAGAGGCTGATGCAGAGCCGGTGAGAGTGGAGATGGTTGCTAAAAATATCCGCGAAATGGTTCTGGACAATGCGAGGAAGATGCCAGCAACTAGCTTCATCTTCGCGTCAGCGCCACCCACTCTCCGCACTACTCTGAATGTTGATGTGATAACCAAGCACCTACATGAGATCGGCATACCTGTTATCTTATCGCAGGATGCAGGGGAATATCTTTGCAACGAAACTTTTTTCAACTTGATGAATTTCTCTGGAACCGAGAAATCATTGATCATTCGTCGCGGTTTTATCCACGTTCCTCCATTGAATGCCCAAGTAGTTATGCCAGATAGCTCTACTTTATCGTTCGACAAGGCAACATTGGAAAAAACAGCGGATGTCGTCATACACGCAGTAGCGGAAGGACTTTAAAGAGATAGGGACTTTGGGGCAATTGAATCATTGATACAACAGATTAATCAACATATTGTTCGACTATACATTTGGAGGAAACTATGAAAACAAAAGTGCTTAAAACGTTCATTGGGGTTTCGATGGTTTATTTTCTGACACTAATAGCGGCATTTCTGCCTACCACTTCTTTTGCGGAAAACAGTCAAAACCTTACTATACAGACTGTAGAACTCCACCCGGGTGATGTGATTAATTTCTTAGGGGGGCCCGCCACAATTGGAGGCGCTAATTATACGTGGGGGCATTCAGCTATGTATCTCGGCATTGTTGATGGAGAAAAAAAGTTTTTGGACTTTACAACAACCAAAAAAAATAAAGCTAAGTATCCATATTTAGGAAGAATTCTTAACGCGGAAGAATTTCTGTCCGAAAACTATAAAGGCTGGATGGGACACACAGAGTTCGACGTCTTCCGTTTAAGTGACACTAATACAAAAGTGAACCAAGAAATTCTGGCTAAAAAAGCACAGGAATTCGCCAATGACAGAAATTCATGGTCACCCACAAATAATTGCGCTCACGTGGTTGCAAAGGTACTGACTGCAGCTACTGATCCCAATACAGAAATCAAAGTTGAAAATCCATCAGGATTTGCAGAAGAAGTTGCCGGTGGTTTCGGGTTCTACCAATTGGCAAACGGAAGAGTTAATATCCAAGCCGCCCTCAATGAAGTCAAAGAAATTCCTGTTACCGATAGCATCATCGGCACTTGGGAAGGATCCGCAATATCTTCTCAATCGCTACGCTTCGGGGTGACTTTGAAGATTCAAAATGTAACGGGCGGAACAGGCTATTTTGAAGGCTGTAGTGGAACCTTATCGGGCACTTCTTCGGGAGGCAATGTATATCTCTACAACTTAAACATCACAGAAGGTCGTCGCACAACTGTAGAGGAATCAGGCTGCGTAGATGGAACAATAATACTCACCTTAAAAAATAACGGACGGGACGCTGACTATCATTGGGATGGTAGAGATGTGGACGGCACTTCAATGTCATCGGATGGGGAATTACATAAAACCAAGTAACATACTAGGCGCCTGAAAAACAGGTCAAAACGATGGGTGATGCGCCGAGGGACGAGGCGCATCATTCGGGTTACTTATCGCTACGAATTTTGCTCCTGTAAAACTTTTATAAGTAGCATTGATCTTTCGCAAATCAACGTTTTCACAGCGCAAAATAAAATAATGTTGCGTTAATCAAAACTCATCATTTTTCATAAAACCACTAACTCAAAAACATCGCATCCCCGTAACTGAAGAATCGGTAAGATTCATCAATAGCATGGCTGTAAGCATTCATAATATGATCATAACCGGCAAACGCCGAAACCAGCATCAACAAGGTGGACTCGGGCAGGTGAAAGTTGGTCAGCATCGCATCGACCGATTTGAATTGATAGCCGGGGGTAATAAATAAGTCGGTGTCGCCAAAACCGGCTTCAAGCTGGCCGCTTTTGGACGCTGATTCCAGCGACCTGACCGCCGTAGTACCTATCGCGATAACCCGCCCTCCCCTTGCCCTGGCTTGTTGAACCGCCGCTACCGTCTCCGGCAGCACGGAAAAATATTCTTTGTGCATTAAGTGTTCGGATAAGTCTTCCACCCTGACCGGCTGAAAAGTGCCGCTGCCGACATGCAAAGTCACAAACGCGGCTTGTACGCCTTTGGCTTTAAGCTTTTCCATCATGGCTTGATCAAAATGCAGGCCTGCGGTGGGCGCTGCAACGGCTCCCGCCTCTCTGGCAAAAACCGTCTGATAGCGGGTCAGATCAGATTGATCATCTTCACGGGTAATATAAGGCGGCAATGGCATATGGCCGATTTGCTCCAGTATATAAAGCAAACTATGTTCGCTTTTAAATTCCAGCTGAAACAGGTCGTCCGCCCGGCCCAATACTTCGCAGCAATAGCCATTATCCAATTCAATCAAGGTACCGGGCTTCGACGATTTGCTCGATCTGACATGCGCGATAGCGCGGTGGTCATCCAGAATGCGCTCGATAAGAATCTCGACCTTGCCGCCGCTGTGTTTTGTGCCGAACAGCCTGGCCGGTATCACTTTGGTGTCATTAAAAATCAGCAGATCACGCTCATCAATTAACTCGATAAAATCGGTAAATTGCCGGTCGGTTATCCGTCCGGTATTTCGATCCATGCATAACAGGCGACTTGCGTCGCGCTCCGCCAAGGGTTTTTGCGCAATTAGCGCTTCGGGTAACAGGTAGTTAAAATCGCTTTTTTTCATAGCGGGCGATGTTATCAGGTTAGGCTTTCAAATACACCTTAAAAAAAATTGGCGTT
>Ga0172379_10010088_pt1 | contig 11511 bp, 11 predicted proteins | sample GrowelOW334metaG_FD_119756 | JGI IMG/M metagenome (GOLD analysis project Ga0172379, IMG submission 119756) | Groundwater microbial communities from an aquifer near a municipal landfill in Southern Ontario, Canada - Groundwater well OW334 metaG | ecosystem: Environmental > Aquatic > Deep... | reverse complement strand
GTGGAAAAGGAGTTATTGCATCAGATGTTAAAGATGGAGATTACATTGAAAAATTATTTGTCGCGAGAACACACTCATATTTACTAATAATAACTAATAAAGGTCAATTATACTGGATCAAAGTTCACAGAATACCCGATGCTTCAAGACAATCAATGGGAAAAGCAATAGTTAATCTATTAGAACTTGATGCTGATGAAAAAGTTAATGCAATTATTCCAGTCAGAGAATTCGACGACAAACACTATATCGTAATGGCCACTAAATTCGGAACAGTAAAGAAATGTAATTTGATAGAATTCTCAAATCCTAGAAAAGGTGGAATTGCAGCAATAAAATTAGACGAGGATCTAAAAGATGAATTAATCAATGTTGTAATGACTGATGGTACTAAGAATTTAATGTTAGCAACACATAAAGGTGCAGCAGCAAGATTTAGTGAAGAAGATGTACGAAGTACTGGTAGAACAAGTCAGGGAGTTCGAGGAATAAGACTTGAAGATAAAGATTACGTTATTGGAATGATTATTGCAGAAGATACACATAAAGTATTAACGTTAACCGAAAACGGATTTGGTAAAAAAACAGAAACAACAGAATACAGATTAATCAATCGCGGTGGAAAAGGAGTAATTAATATAATTTGTTCAGAAAGAAATGGAGATGTAAGTGCAATATTATCTGTAATGGATGATGACGAAGTAATGTTTATTTCTAAAAAAGGGATTTTAATAAGAACATCATGTGAACAAATATCAACAGTCGGAAGAAATACTCAAGGAGTAAGATTGATTAAACTCGGATCTTCTGACAAAGCAATTAATATGTCGAAAATTATAAAAGAATAAATAAAAAATTATTTCTCATATATCATCTGAATAATGGTTTTTGCTTCTTTCTTTGTGAAAGGAAAATAGTGCGGTGCTGGATTCGAAGGTGTTAAATCCTTTAACAGTTTTCTTCTTGGTATTCTATTGAATGTAGTATGAGGTATCTGATAAAATTTTGTTGTTTGAAAATGTTCCGGATCTATACCAGGATATTTCCACGAAAACATTTGATGGCTCTTATTACCGGAAGTCCACACACCGTATGGCTGTGACTCTCTGCCTAAATATAACATCACTCTTCTTGTTTCAGGATTAACAATATCTGTAATTTCTAGAGCCATTCCTCTTTTCAACTCTTCAGGCCTATGAAGTTCTATTTTTTTATCTGTCTTTGTCGATTGTATTTCTTTGATGTCTTGCTTCATCCTATTTCTATAGTTGGATGAAAATCTATAAGGGAGTCTACAAAGAAATAATTGATCAGCGTAAGTACCTAATTCTTGATTCTCTATATTGTACAATTTATTTGAAAATAATAACTCTTTCAAATCGATATTCACATCACATATTTTTATAATCATTTTAGCCTCCAATAATTATAGTTAACAAAAATTTCGCCGCAACATTCAATTCTGCGACTTTTCAATTCTAAAAGTTCAGAAACTCTTACTTATTTGTAAGCCTGCAACTGTTGCATTGGAGAAATACTCCTTGTTAAGACTACTGCTGTAAGTTATATTAGGTGTTGCTGTCCAACCGTTTCCTAAAGCTATAGGAGCTTTTACCATTGCATCTGCGTGTGACCATGTCGCTGTTGAATTCCAATACTTGTTGTTATATCCTATTGTGCCCCAAACGCTTATCGGAACACCAGCTATACTAACAACGCCATCTTGACCTATTGTTAAACCAAAATATTCTCCTTTTCCCTTATCGAAATCTTTAGCAAAAGTAAGTGTTGGATTTAATGTAACAGGCAAAGTTGCTACAACTGCTGCTTCTTTTGACTTGCCGGCTTGTTGACGTGCCATATCTAGATAAACGAATTGTCCAAAGACAATAGGTTTAGCTCCAGCAATAGTTACGTTAAGAGTGTCTGTGTATCTTCCAACAAAATCGTATTCATCGATATGCCCTCTGTCAAAATTATGATTTACAAGAACAATGCCTGCAAGGTTTCCATAATTCATAACAAGATTTGTTTGAGAAACTGGACCTGTTGAGAAATCTAATCCTCTCATCCTATAAAGATCAAAGAAATCTTGTACTATTGTTGTCTCTAACTTTGTTTTAGGTGCTTCTATTACAGATTGTCCTCTTGATGGATTTGCTAATAGAGCTGCCAAAATCAGTAATAAAGATGTTTTTCTCATGTTATCCCCCATAACTAATAATACTACTAGAAAGTGAATACTTTTATATAAATGTTACGTTAAGTGTTAATTAAACTAAAAGTTCAATATATACAAAAAGTTTAAATAGTTAATAGTTTGAGCATAAAATATGGCTTTAGAAGTGATTGATTCAAGATACGGAGAGTATAAAAAACAATTACATGATGTAATACTTCTAACTCTAGCAAAAGAATATCCATTAAAAATCGGAGAGATATGTCAAAGATTAAAGAACGAATTTCGTGTTGAATTAAGCTTTCAAGCAATCAGAAAAAGTCTCAACGCGATGGTCGAAAGAAAAATTTTATCATTAAAAGATAAATCATATTCCATTGATAAAAATTACAGTTTAGAACTCAAGAGATTATCGGATCAAATAATGAAAAATTATTTTGTAGGAACAACGGAAAGCAAAAGCCTACCTGCTATAAAAAAAGAAGATATAACAACATACGAATTCGAAGATTTAATCCACACAGACCAATTCATGAATGAAATAATATTTGATATAATGTATGACCTCAAAGAAAATGATGATCACACATTCTTATTCAATGGACCGCATGCGTGGTTTATATTCGCACACCCAGGAATGGAACAAGAATTCTTAGAAGAAGTAAACACACATAATTTAAAGCTATATTACCTTATTACAAAGGACACCAAACTAGATAGATGGGGAAAGAAGTTCTATGAAAAACATGTAGAGTACAAAATAATACCAACTAAAAGGCCTATGAATACGTTCTTGAATGTATTTGCAGGAAATATAATACAATATGACTATCCTGAAGAAATATCTACAAGATTAGAGAAATTCTATGAAGAAACTACAACTCTCGAATCACTTGATCTTTCAAAAATCGCAGACATATTAAAGTTTAAAACAAAAATCAAAGTAACTGTGATGAAAAACTCTACTGTTGCAGATAAATTAAGAGAAGAAATTCTATCTAAATTTAAAGAGTAAGAACATAATTGGAGAGGATTTGACTAACTTGCGGTGTCGATAGTTGATTTTTTCGACCATTATTGTCTCACTGGTTACTTATATTCGACTAGTTTTATGGTTTTCTATTGTTTCTGTGGCTCGACGGTTTTGTGATTGTTACAATCGTTGTTGTGTGTTTGTGTGACTGTACGCCAATCTCAGTTCCCAATCTTCCTTTTTGCCGTTGTGGTTTTGAAAACTTTATTCTAGTTTTGTCTTTGAAAAACACTGTTAGATGTTTTCCTCTGTGAATATTTTTTCACTGGCTAACTTTACCAAGTCTTTATGTGCTATTGCGCGGACTTGATTATGGTTTATACCTCAATTTTTCGACACCTTTTAGCTAGGCATTATTTAGGTGTTTAGGAATAAATTTCTTTATTCTTACTATCTGTTACGGTACCAATGTTCTTTTGGTTTTTATGTTCTTTGTCTTTTATCTCTTTTTCCCGGCGCTCTTCGTCGTTTTTGTTGTTACTTGTCGTTTCTATTAGTTATTACTTGTTTTCTTGTTACTACATTTGTTGAATGGAATGGGCCCTCCTAGATTAACTCCAGGAGGTCAAGGATTGCGTGAATACTTCAGCGTGAACTATGTGAACGGTGAAGTCACGAACGAAGTGACTTGATTTCAGCATGATTTCGGCAATTTCTAAACGCATTTATGAAAATACAAGTCTGATTGAATGCAGAGTCAAACTCGCACTCAAAACGTTTCGGGAATAAAACCAAAGTTTTGCTTTATACAACATGAATTTTTCAGTACCGTATTTTCATATCCTTCTGTTGTTATCCAAAAACTTGGATTTTGAAGGGTTGAATCAGTTCAAAGCACATTCGATCGCTTATTTTAGTGATTCATTCATTGTTGCTAAAGTCTTATTCAAGTCGTCCAACTTCTCTGCTACTTTCGTTCCTGAGTGCTCATTGGATCTTAGTAAACTGTACTGGTCGTATAGTTTCTGTGTGATCCTCGCGCATTCGGTGATTGTTGCTGTTGTAGACTCTTTTTTCCAATCCGCTTTTTTGTGATTGAATGCCTCTAACATTTCAATCATTCTTGAGAGTGAAAAGTTTATGCTGTTAATAATCAGCTCTACTCTTAATGAACTATTTTGTTTTTGTTCGCTTGATAACTTGTCTGTTGCATGTTCTAAAGTTTCTAATGCTAAACGCATGTTTGGTAATGTCTGCTCAAAAGTTTTTACTTCGTTACTTGATTTCTTTGTTGTGACTATTTTGTCTTGAATATTTTTTATGTCGTTTCTGAAAATGTATAACTCTGAAATTGCGCTATTAGTTGATTCTTCGAAACTTAGCTCTTCTACTTCTTGTGACAGTTCTTCTTGTTTTACTGCAACTATTTTTGCTACGAACAATCCTAGTAAGGCTACACTAAATATTGCTTCTAATATCACAGCTAATTTTCCAAAGCCTACTGGTGTTATATCGTTGTATCCTATTGTTAATGCAGTTATAAAACTGAAATATAGGCTGTTTCCTAAACCAATAACATCACTCGTTAATGGTCCGTTCTTGTACATTAGGGGTTGATTTGTGAATGTTAAGCCGAAATACAGTGAACCGAAAATGAGCACGCCGAGGAGCCATATTCCTACTATGTAAGTAATATTGAGCCTATCAAATACTGCGGAGCCGTTCATTTTCGTTATGGATTACTGGATGTAAATAGTTAATTGGATGTATCTAGGTATACGCTTTTGTATACCAATAGTTATTTTAGTGGTAGGGCTTATATTTAAATGTTCCGTTTTGTGCTCAAATGAGCATAACTTTTAAGCAAAAAAAAGAAAAAACAGCGAAAAAAACAATGAAAGTTAATAGACGAGACGCAAAAAATCTGTCGACGAGAATGCAAAAAAACGAAAAAGACAAATAAATAGTTGTGATTAAAACAGTAAAAATAAAAAAGGAAAAGAAAAGAAAATTAGTGCTACTTATGAGTGATTAAAATAATTAAATTTATAAATTGTTATGCTTGTCTTTAAATATGAGCCTCGAAAAAAAGCTTGCGGAGATAGAAATACTAACAGATGAAATAGAACAAAGAGTTAACGCTAATCAAAATTCTCAAAAATATTTAACAAATATAGATTTTCTTAGGTCTTTATCAGGAATAAAAAGCGATTCTAAGACTTTAATGCAAAAATATACTGCCTTCAACAAAACATATGAAGATCTTGAAAGAAGCAGATATATTGCTGAATTTGCATTAGATGCTAAAAATCTTGCAGATAATCTAAACATTTTCTTGCAAGTGTTGTATGGAACATATAAAGGAAACTTAAAAGATATAGAGAAAAATACTTTGGAAGCGCCAAGATTAGATACTGGTGAAACATTATTTGAAAGACACAGAAGAATACATAATTATTCACCAACAAGCCCTCTAGTTCAAATAAGAAATATGAAAGGACACGGTCAAGGGCACTATATTATTAATGGATCTCAAAAAGCAATAGAAGGAAGCGAATCGGAATGGATAGACTCTCAAGCAGAAGCATATTTAGGAATGGCCAGAGACATCCTTAAAACAATTTCTGATAAAGAAACTTCAAGATTAGCTCCCAAAAAAAGCGTAAAAACAAAAGGTGTAAGGAAGAGAATGTGGGAAAATTGGAAAGAAAAATACAGAAAGACTTTAACAGCGTTAACGGCTGGCACTTTAATTACAGGCTCTGTTTTAGGAACTCTTTTTGTAAATAATTTGTCCGAAAAAAATAAAACAATAGATGAAGCATACGAAATATTAAATGTGGTGTATGCCATTCAATTAGAATCAAAAGAAAGCTGGGCACATTCAAGCAGATACGGGGAAGAATCTTTTGAAAAAGTGATAGGACGAATAAAACAAGAGACAAAAAATATAGATATCCTTCCTGAACAGGTTTTAAACATATTAAGAGCATATTCAAGAAATGCTGAAGTGTTAACCAAAGTTCCAGCGTATCCTGATACAACAGAATATCACCGATTCTTTAATGTATTAAAAAGATTTAGAACAGAATTAGGTACAATAAAATACACTCCAGACATAGAAACAGTAAACAAATTAGCAAGGTTATTACAAACTGAAAGATATTTAAAAAAATTTCATAGTGATGTCGGATGGATGTACTTAAGATATGAACCAGCATCAAGCACTGAAGGAATTTATAGATGGGTTCCTAGAGCATCGCTAGAAGGTTTTACAGCAGTCAAATTAGATTCTACAAAGGTAAATAAGCAATAATCTTTTTAATATCATTACTTTTTCTTATACTATGCTTACTCAAACTGCTAAAGATGAATTAGTAAGACAGCAATATAGAATAGTTGGCGAACACAGTGCTGTAAAGACATGCGGCTGGACAAAAAATATGATTAAGGGTAAAGGCGGCTGCTACAAATTAAAATTCTACGGCATAATGAGTAATCAGTGCATGCAAATGACTACATCAATATCATGCGCTAACCGTTGCGTATTCTGCTGGCGAGGGTATAAAGCGCCAGTTTCTAAAGAGTGGAAATGGGGAGTTGATGATCCTGAATTAATATTTGATGGAAGCATTAAGGCACATCACAAATTACTCGCAGGATTTGGCGGACAGCCAGAAGCAAAACATATGTTTGAAATGTCTAAAAAAATCAAACATGTCGCTTTAAGCTTAACGGGCGAGCCAATAACATATCCTAGAATGAACGAGTTATTATTAAAATTTAATAAAGAGGGTATAAGTACGTTTTTAGTAACGAATTCTCAATATCCAGACCAAATAAGAGATTTAAATCGAGTAACACAATTATATCTGAGTGTTGATGCACCAAATAGAGAATTATTAAAAAAAATAGACCTGCCTTTATTTCCAGATTATTGGGAGAGATTAAATAAAAGTTTAGAATATTGCGCGCAGAAAAAAGACAGAACTTGTGTAAGATTAACAATTATTAAAGGATTAAACGACACAAACATCGAAGATTACGCCAAATTAATAATCAAAGGTAATCCTGATTTCATTGAAATAAAATCATACATGCATGTCGGACCATCCAGGGAAAGACTTACAATTGATCACATGCCATGGCACGAGGAAATAGTAGAATTTAGTAAAGAATTAATGAAATATTTGCCGGATTATGATATAGTTATCGAACATGTGCCTTCAAGAGTAGTAATGTGTGCAAAAAAAACATTCAAGAAAAATGATAAATGGTTTACATGGATTGATTTTAATAAGTGGTACGAACTAGTAAACTCTAATAAAGATTATGATAAATACGATTTCTTAAAACAGACCCCGCAAATTGGTTTGAGCGGAAGAATAACAAAAGAAGAAGTTAGTAAAATTGCTGAAAGAAAGAGAGAAAGATTAGCAAAACAGAAGAAAATATTTGTTGATGAAAAAACTAACGAGATGGATCTATAGCATCATAACAACAAAATTTAAATAATGACCTGCCTCGTATTCTAAAAAGAGGGTATATGAATATTAATAAACTGGATCTTCTATCTAAGGGTTGGAAAGCTTCAGAGATAGATCATGCATCAAGAGTTATTGCACACGCCGAAGAACATAAGCATTCTAGAAGTAAAGCTATTGATAAAATACTCATCGTAGTATTAGCAGGATTATTACTAGTTAATGTGTTTGTATGTTCGGCAGTAATCATTCCGTTCATATATGCAATGCATTCATCATTTGTTATTGTAATAGTGTCCTTAATAGCATTCATATTTAGCGTATTATTTACTATAGCTATATACGATGTGGAGAAAACTCATCCTAGAAGAGAATTAGACTTATTTATAGGATTTATAATCACGAGTTTAATAAATTTCTATTTTATAATATATTTTTCCGGACAGTTCGGAACGAAATCTGGATTGACACTAACACATAACATATATGTTATAGCAAGTATCTACGCAGCAGTGTTTTTAATACCACACATAGTATATCAGATTCGCAAGAATCGAGAAATTTAAAAATAAGTTATAAAAGATATATAGATATGAATAAAGAATTAAAGGATTGGACTATAAATTATGTCAAGAATAGAGATTTAACGTTCAGAAAATTAGTAAAATGGGATGAACATCTCAGCAAAGAGTACATAGACTTCCAATTCAAAGATAAAGTAATAACGCATCATATTCTAGAGCAACTAAAAGATGAACTGTTTGAAAGAATAAAAGGTAACGAGTATAAAGTTATAGTTTGCCTGAACGATGAACTAAATTTTAAATTCTTAATAAAAAACTGGAAAAAATTATCCGAAATAAAAAATCTAAGTTTTGTGTTCGTAAACTTAAAGATAAACGATAAATGGGTAATAAATCCTCACACACATTCTATGATAGCGGATCCGGAAAGCATAGAATCTGGTCTTCGAACAATGTTTGATACAGCAAATGGAAAGATTGCAGAAATAAAGGCGGGAAAGAAAAAAGCTACTATGTTCGAAGAAGGGCCTAGTTCCGAAGAAGAAACAGAAGAAGAATAAAAAATATTATTCTGGCTTTTGAGCAATAAAAGTATAATAATCAACCGTCTTAGAATCGTAATTCTCTTTGTAATCTCCGAATGTTTTCTTCAAAACCATACCACTACCGCTAATCAAAGATTCAATCTCCCCATCCTTAAACGGATACAGAATCAGATCATGTTCAATAGCTTTCGCTTTATGCGCATATCTTAAAATAGCCATATCGGGAGAAGAATAAATTGGTTCAAGAGATATTTTATCGAATGCACGATAAGGACCTTTACTATTGTTTTGAAAATTTCCTCTCAATAATTCTGTGTAGTTCCTTATATCAATAATTAAGTATCCTTCAGGCTTTAATATTGATGCAAAATTATTTACAACTTTCTGCTGTTCTTCGGCATTAAAGATATATGTAAGAGAATTTCCGAGACAACAAACTGCATCAAATTCATTCTTAAAATGCGCATCAAGTTCTCTCCAATCATAAGGAGTTATATCTAAAGAGATTCCTCTTTGTTTTGCCTGTTCAGACGAATAATTTGCAAGGCTTGTGTCTATTTCATTTGAAACTATCTTAGAAATTCCGTGCTGTTTTAAGCCAATTGATGTCGAACCACTTCCTAAGCACGCATCAAAAACATATGATTCAAATTTAAGTTTTGCTTGTTCAATAATAAATGGAGATTCTACAGATGCTCGCTCCTCTATATTTGAGAATAACACAATCAACTCTGAAAAAGAATCACTATACTTTAACCCATATTTTTTTATGATATCATCGAGACGTTTGTTTTGATTATTATTCAATTGCTCTCTGACATATTTTTCGTAAGATGATTTGTTAGTTATCATAACTACTAGTAAGTTAAAACATCTAATTAAAATCTTTGATTCATTTTTTTGTCAAAAGGAAAAATTTATATACTTTTTTAGTATAATAAGCACATGTACGAATTAGACCTTAAAGACAAAAAAATCCTGTTCGAACTAGATTTTAATGCAAGACAAAGTTATTCAGATATTGGAAGAACAGTCGGTTTAAGTAAACAAGTTGTTGAATATCGAGTAAATAATCTAATTAAAAAAGGAATCATAAAAAGTTTTTATCCCGTCATTAATGCATCTAGGCTCGGATACATATATTGTCGAACAACATTGACGTTGCAAAATATTTCAGAAAAAGAATTAGAACAATTCTTCGAGTATCTTAAACAACAGCCAAAAGCATTTTGGATATTTGAAATGCAAGGACCATTTGATATATTTTTTGGAACGTGGGCGAAAACACTTAAAGAATATCGTGAATTTATTGATGAAATAATGTCAAAATATTCTTCATTTGTAAAAAATAAAACAGAAAACATAGCAACAGACATTGTTCATTATCAACACCGATATCTTCTAAGTAAAATCGAAACAAAAGAAATCCACGTCGAAGAAACATCGCAAAGAGAAGAAATAGACGAGTTAGATAAACAAATATTAAAACATCTTAATAAAAATGCGCGCATTCCGCTTCTAGAAATAGCAACAGCACTAAAAGAAAATTCTAAAACAATTGCATATCGCATTAAACGATTAGAAAAAAATAAAATTATTGAAGCATATAGAACTGGAATAGACCACAATAAACTCGGATTCACGTACTATAAAATATTTTTAAATATCGGTAACTATACCAAAAACGATTTGAAAAGATTAAAAGAATTTATAAAAAATAATCCAGCAACAATTTATTACGTCGAAGGAGTAGGATTACATGCAGAAATCGATTTCGAGATGATGATTAAAAACAATCAAGAATTGTTTGATTTTATTAAACTTCTACGTAGAGAATTCCCGAGGATAATAGGAAGTTATACTACTGTTATATTTATGGATACTTTAAAAGTTAAATATTTGCCATTCTAAAAATAAGAAGAATAAAATTATTTCTTTATCCAGAGAACAAGCAATTTTACGCCTATTGCATCCTTAGGTAAATTAGGAATACTTTTTATCTCTTTTTTCATTATATCAGAGAATAAATCATCTTCTATAATTTTGTATTCTACAACATGATATTTTTTAAAGTCTTCTGGAACCCATCCTGATCTGTGTATCTCTCGTTCATTTCCCGCCCATGCGCCTTGAGGCATAAATCCGAGAGGCGTCGATATAATAATATTATCAGAATGTTGTAATAATTTGTCTAATAGCTTGTACGCTTTGTCTTTCTCAAAATGTTCTATAACATCTCCAAACATAATTAAATCATATTTTCCAAGTTTATCTATTACTTCAAAAACATCTTTCTTGAGTATCTTGTTGTAAACTTCTTTTTGTATAGGCGTGATACATTTACTGAATGGCTCAATCCCTGTAATGTGTATTTTCCAATCCGCTTTTTTGAAATTTTGACCCATCATTACGTCAAATGTATCTCTTATAAGAAATCCCCATTTACCGAATCCTAGACCTACGTCAAGAACAGAAAATTTAGGAAGAGGAAGCGGCTTTCCGTCCATCACATCCTTAATATTTAATTTCTTAAAATCTAATTTTGCAAAGATATTTTTAGAAACTAAACTTAAAACGTACGGAATGTTGCACGGCAAACTTGATGACATAATATACTTTAGAATACTTAACTTAAAAACTTAACTAAAAATGAACACTATCTTAATGCGGAAAAATCTCTTGTATCTTCAGAATAATCATGATTAAGAAACTAGTTTTAATAATTCTCCTTTTACAAGATCGCAATTAAGTTTAGATTCTGATTTAATTTTATTAGCTATGCTAATGTCTAAATCGCGAATAAATC
>Ga0172379_10010087_pt1 | contig 11512 bp, 22 predicted proteins | sample GrowelOW334metaG_FD_119756 | JGI IMG/M metagenome (GOLD analysis project Ga0172379, IMG submission 119756) | Groundwater microbial communities from an aquifer near a municipal landfill in Southern Ontario, Canada - Groundwater well OW334 metaG | ecosystem: Environmental > Aquatic > Deep... | reverse complement strand
TCTTTTATTTTTTCTTGTGAAATCATACTTGGAAAATGAAAAGGAATTGCATAAGGACCAAAGATTGCAGAAAGTTCATTGTCTGTTGGTTTTCTAATCCTAATTAATTCTTTTCCTTTAAATTCTAAACCTTTTCTAAGATTAATTCTTCTAATTGAAATATCATGAACATGCTCTCCTGGTGTTTCTTGAATATCATAATTTGTTCCTGATTTAATATTAGATACAGCAGTGTCCCAAATTTCTTCTGCAGTATTAATTAATTTAAACCAAAGTCCCTGATGTTTTTTAGTAAATTCAAAATATGCATCTTCAAAAATTAATTGGGCATCTTTTTTTTCCAAAAATCTATTTCCCCATGTCCAAACTATTTTCCAATTTCCTTCTCCAAATTCAGAATTCCATTTTTCATATAAATTATTTTTTTCCTTTCCAAAATGTCCAGGTCTTTCAATTATTTTCCAATCCATGAATTTTTAATCTAATTTGAGTTTTTAAGAATTATTGTGGTAAAAAATGAACTTAAAAATAAAATCATGGGCGCGGAGAGTAAATTGAAATTTCTCAGTCCTTGCCATTTCACGTTGTTCAATGGGCGCGGAGGGAATTGAACCCCCTTCTCCTGGGCTGGAGCCAGGTATAATACCAGTATACTACGCACCCTTATTTTTAAGACATAAATTCTGTTTTTAATGCTTTTGATTTTGATTACGTGTAATTTTTTAGAAAATTTATTTAACCAAGTTTTGTGATTTCATCGATTTCTTCTCGGGAAATAGAACAACCTTTGAATTTTAACGCATTGACATAAGCATTCAATGAATTTCTTCCTTTCAATTCTGTAAATCCTTTTTTGTATGCCAAATAAATTAATTCACATGAACGAATTATTTTGAATTCTTTAAAATAAATTAGATTTTCTTTTTTATAATTTATTTTTGTATGGAGTTTTTTCTTGAAAAGTTCTTTTAGGTTTTCTGGTTTTTCACAAAGTAATCTTAAAGTTCTTTCATCAACTGCAATTAAATTTTCAATTTTTTTATCTCTTAAAATTTTACTTAAGGCAATGCAACTTGTTTCTCCCATATCTATCAAATGAATGAATTCTGTTCCTTGACTAAAAGTTGAATTTGCAATATTCATTAATTCTTCTGCCTTTGTTGTAATTTCTTTTTCTGAAATTCCAAGAGATTCAGGTAATTCAATAATTTTGTTATTTAGTAATCTCTGAACTTGCAATGCTTCTAATTCAAATCTTTGTATATTTAATGGATTATCAATAACTTCTTTTTTTACTTCTTTTGTTATAAGAAATTTTCCTGAAAATGATTTTTTTAAATCAATTAATAAATTCAAAAGCCCAGTCATAGACAAACTAATTAAAGTTCCAGCGTCGAAAATTATTGCTTTTTCTGTCATTTCATTTGAAAAAGTCTTCAGTTAATTTAATTCTTGATTTTGCATTCATTGTTTTTGTCAATGGAACTTCACTAATTCCAGTATTTCCTGCATAAGTTGACAAGTCATAAAGATTAACTCCTAATAATTCAGCAGTTTTTCCTAAAGAAATACCATGTTCATAAATTCTAGAAGCTTTGTTTATTCTTGCTTTTTCAAAAACTTGTGTTATATAATCTTTTAATTTTCCAGAAATTTTATTTATTGCTTTTGCTATGAATTGAAAATGATTTCTAAATTCTTCAATATTATTTTTTTCCAAAGCAGAAATTGAATTATTTAATGATTTTATTGTTATGCTATAAAAATTATCCCACCCTTTTAAACTTCGAAAATTTACTCTTTCAAATATTTTTCCTAACGCATAAATTGTAACTGCAATAGAAATATTATCTGAATCTTGCTGGATTGAAGAACTATGAATTGTTTGATTGCTTAAATTTTTTAATTCAAACGTGTTATTTGTTTCAATTGCTTTTTTGGTTTTTTTCAAAACATCTAGAACATGTTTTACTTCAATCATTTTTTTATGAAGACTATTTATTATATAAATGTTTATAAACTGATTTTGTAAATAATTTTTATGAATAGTTTTTGTTTGGAAAAAAACAATTTAATAAAAGAAAATTCTTTTAAACTAGGAGTTCAAGCAGAAGAACTTCCTTTAGAACCTGAAGAAATAAATAGAGAATATTATAATCTGGGGTTAAAGTTTTTTCATCTTCATAAAAAAATTCATTGGCAATCTGATTTGATTCGGTTGGTTTCTAATGGAGAAAATTCATTTTGGGAAGATAGAGATAATTTTGTAGATTTTAGAGAGGCAGTTATTGCTAGTTCAAAATCATTATCAAGAATTGACGAATTATATTGGGATTATCTTTGTTTTGCTGAAAATTTAGAAAAAGAAAATCCTAATTTGGTAAAAATTCTCGAAAAACATTTAAATTTTGATTTAAGTTATACTGTTTGCAGAGATTTATACAGAGATGTAATTTTAAACAAGAAAAAAAGATTTGACAAAGCTTATGCAATTCTTTTTGATAATTTAAGCGAAATTGTTGAGAAATAGTTTTTTATAATGTAATTCTTTTATTAATTTATGTTAGAAATATTAATAGATACAAATTTTATAATGGAATGTGTTTCAAACAAAGTTGATTTTTTTGAAGATTTAAAACTAAAAGGTTTTAAGATTTTAATTCCAGAAGAAGTTATTTTAGAATTAAATAGTATTTTAAAATCATCTGAAAAAAACAAGTTTAGGCAAAATGCAGAAATTGCATTGAAATTATTGAACAATGAAAGCTTTGAAAAAATAAAACTAGGAAAAGGAAACGTCGATGATAATATTGTTAAATTTTTAAAAGCAAATTCAAAAATTTATTTGGCTACGATGGACAAAGATTTGAAAAAAAGAATTCTTAATCCAAAAATAGTTGTTCGATCTAGAAAAAAATTAGAGAAGATTTAATCAATTATTTTTAAAAAGGCTTCTTCTGAAGATTCTTCTTTTAATGTTTCTTCTATTTCTTCAAATTTATCTTCAATATTTATCTTTTTTATTGGTGAATATATTTTTCCAGGATATTTTTTTTCTTCATTTTTATTTCCAATGAAAATAAAACCCTCGTCTTCATTTAAAAAAACTAATAATTTGTTTTTTGTTTTTTCATCATAAAATTTTGCTTTTAATACAACATTTCCCAATCCAGAATCTATTCCTTCACCTTCAAAGATACTTTCTTTTTTAATTAATTCTCCTTTACAAGAATATGTTTCTCCAAAATCACTATATTTCAAATGTATTTTCATTTTAATTCAAAAATAACTATTTCATTTGCAAATCTTAATTTTTCTTCTGTAAGATTTTTAAAATATTTGTCTAATTGTTTTTGAATATATCCTCCAATTGTGTAAAATTTGAAATTTTGAGAATATTTTTCTTCTAATTTATATAATAGGCCATCTGGTTTTGCAACTCTTTGTCCAGGTTTAAATGAATCTTTGTCTCCTTTAAATGAATATTCATCTCCTCGTGCATCATCATAAAGCAAATAAATTCCTTTTTCATCTCTGAATTTTGTGATAAAATGTAAATCTATTGAATCAATGTCTTGTTCTAATGCGTCAAGTAATTCTTTTGTCATGTGTAATCTAGACGGATTTTTCTTTTACTATTGCAATTCCATAAAGGTTATAATATTCTTCTAATTTAGTTTCGTGATATTCTATTATTTTAATAGTGTTTTTGGGCACTTCTTCTTTTATTACTTTTAAGAAATCTTTATTATTTTCAAAATTTCTTGTAATATGAAATCCTTCTATTGAATAAGGTCCTTCTTTTAAAGATAAAATAAAATCATTAAAATCTCTAGCGCTTATTGGAAGAATATCCTTCCAGGTTAATTTGTCTTTTAGACTTTCCATATCTTTTTTCGATTTTATTCCTTTAAATAGATTATTGTGATGAAAAGCAATTAATAAAAAGCTTTTTTGAATTTCGTGATTGCTTAAAAATTAAGATTTTTAGCTAAAAGGCTTTGTTGACCAAAGCTTTTTAAACCGATTTTTATTATCAATTCTAAGTAAAATGTTCTATTTAACAGAGGTAGAGGATTACATTCGAGTAGACCCAAAACTTTTTGGTTTGCCTACTGAGCAGTCCATTAGTGAACAACTTGAGGAAACTTATTCAACTTATTATGACAAAGAATTAGGACATTCTATTTCAGTTATAGAAATTATTAGTGTTGGTGAAGGAATTATTATTCCTGGCGACGGTGCTGCATATTATAAATGTAAATTTAAATTATTAGTTTGGAAACCTGAACTTCAAGAATTGGTTTTCGGAAAAATTTTGGAAATAACTAATTTTGGTGCATTCATTGATATGGGTGTTATGAAAGGAATGATTCACATTAGTCAAACAATGGATGATTATGTTAGTTTCAGTGATTCTGGAAATTTATCTGGAAAATCCAGCACAAGAGTTTTGAAAGCAGGTGATTTATGTTTAGCAAGAATTGTTGCAATTAGTCATAAAGGAGAAGAACCAAAAGTCGGTTTGACAATGAGACAACCAGGTTTAGGAAAACTTGAATGGATTAAAGAAGAAAAAATAAAAAAAGAAGTTGAAGAAAAGAAAGCTGCAAAAGCTGCTGATAAAGAAACAAAATCATCTGGAAAACAAGATAAAAAAGGAGACAAAAAGAAAAAATAAAATGACAGCAAAAGAAAAAGCATGTAAAATTTGCAAGACAATTTTTGAATCAGGAGAAAAATGCCCTAAATGTGGCTCTTCAGATTATAATGAAGGATATAAAGGAAAAATAATTATTTTAGATCCTGAAAAATCTGAAATTGCTAAAAATATTAATATAAAAGAAAAAGGAACTTTTGCTATAAAAACAAGATAAATGGAAATTAAAATAATTGAAAACCGAGACAATTTGCTTTTTAGAAGAAAAGAGGTTAAATTAGAAGTTGATACAGACGTGACTCCAAGTCGTGAAGATGCAAAAAAAATGATTTCTGAAAAAATTAAATGTCCTGTTGATTGTGTTCATATTTTAAAAATTGAAGGCAAATTTGGAGAAAGTCTTTTTACAATTTCTGCAGAAGTTTACAACAATGAAAGAGATAAAAAAGAATATGCTCCTGTTTTCAAGAAAAAAGATGTTGAGGCTGAAAAAAGAATTGTTGAATCTAAAAAAGTTAATGAAAAACCAAAAGAAGAATCAGAAGAAAATTCAAGTGAGGTAGAAAATGAGTGAGTTAGAAGCAAGATTTGGAGCAATAGTAAATAAATCAAATCCAACTAAACGTTATCCAATGTTAGTATTAGATTATCCTGCTAATACGCCTTCAAAAATTGGTCAAAAAAGAAATGAATTTTTGAAACAAATGTATAAAAGAGAATTAAAAAAATATAATGCCGAGGTAGATTAATGGGAAAGAAAAAGAAAGTAGTAAAAAAGGGAAAGAAAAAACACATTAACAAACCTACTAGCAAGAAGTATACAAAATATAAAATCGAAGGAAATAAAATCATTCGAGAAAGATCATGTCCTAGATGTGGTCCAGGTGTATTTTTAATGAATACAAAAGGTAGAGTTTATTGCGGTAAATGTCATTACGCTGAATTTTCTAGTTCAGAGAAGAAGTAAAAATAAAATTAAAAACTATCTCTGAAATCTGTTCCATATCCACATGTTTTATATTTTACTTTTATTTCCCAATTTTTATATTCAAGATTATTTTTTAAAAATGATTGAGTTTCAAAATTTAGAATGGATTTTATATATTCATTAATTTCAAAATCTTTTTTATCCATATTTTTTGGAAATTTACGATATCTACTTCTTTTTTTATGGTTTTTTACCTTAGTTGTTATTTTTATATATTTCCCAAAGTCTAAGGATTGAAGTATTTTTTCTTTTAAAGTAATCATGTTAAAATATAAATTATTTTTTTATTGTTGTTGGTTCTTTGTTGTAATTAGGAAATAATTTTTCTATTATTTTGGGTATTTCTGTTGAAAATTCTTTTTGCATTCCATTTTGAAATTTGAAAGCAGTTAAATAAATTCTTTTGTCTGGTTTTATTTCTTCGGGCCATTGAACCCCATTTTGTATTTCTACATTACAAATTTTTCCCCCAGCCCAAAGACTCTTCAAATTTTCTGCAACAAATCCAAAATTCATCATTGGTCTAATATATACTTCAATTTTACCTGTAGCATCTTTTAAATTTACAGAAATAATTTCTTCCCCTAATTTATCTCTTTCTTCATAATTTAATGGAATATAATCAAGACAAGGAAAAAGAACAGTTTTGCCTATGCATATTTTTTCTTTATTTTCGAGAAAATCATTTATTGTTGAACAAGCATAATCTGGAATTTCTGTAAAGCCTAATTTAAGTTTAAATTTTTTCCATTTATTTTCTTCTAGTTCTATTGCTTTTTTTCTAAGGTCTATCATAATTTTTGGATTGTTTAATTATTTATAAATTTTTGTGTATTAATTTATTTTTGTAAAAATATGTGAACAGTGCCTGAATTTAGACAGGATTGTTCTTTGAATGTTAAAAGTATAATTATTCAAGTTTTCTAGTTAAAATGCATTTCATTGAAGGGTCTTTTTTTCCATTTCTCCGAAAAGCCTTATCACCTACAAAAACTTCAAATCCTTTTTCTTCATACTTTTTTGAATATTTTTCAACTTCCTTTGTTTCTACATTAGTTGTGAATCTATATCCTTGAGAGATTTGTTCTGAATAAACTTTTTCTACTTTTTCTCTACATAAATCTGGTCCTCTACTAAAATCAAAGGTTGTGTTTTCCATTTTCTTGTTTTTTAATTCTAATCTGGAAATTTTAAAGTAAATTTATCTTTTAGAGTTTTTCTTAATTCTGTTGATTCTTCTTCATTTATTTGTGAAGATTTTGCAACATTTATTTGTGGTAATTGAGAATAGATTTTCATAATTTCTTCATGATATCCTACAGCATAAATAGTAAGGTTATCTTTTTCTACAAGTAATTTTTCATATCTTCTTTCAGGTTCGTTTTTTTCTTCTACCATTTTTCATTTTCCTTTCTTGATTATAACCCTGGGAGATTCTTCAAGCCCTCAAAAAGTTGACTTGAAGCTTCTCCTGGGGAAAAAGAGGTGATAATATTCCAATAATATCGAACTTTATAAACCTTTCTATAATGTTACCTTTTCAAAATGACACTCGCTAATAATGCAAAAGTAGTGATTTTTGAAGGTTTTTCATGTTTAGAATGTTCTAAAACCTTATAAAATAAAGTGAATTATAACAGACATGGAAAAACTCAAAATCTTTGATTTTGATAAGTTTCATTTTAAAAAATAATCAATCTAGAATGGAAAAAGAGGAGCATATTGAACAGAAGGTTAAACCAAGTGTAAGCCAAGATCAAGTTCATGATATTCTTTTTAGCAGGGAAATTGGTTGGCAAGAGATAATCTATGACTTGATTCACACAGAACAATTAGATCCTTGGGACATAAATATTGGAGTTTTGACAGACAAGTTCTTTGAAAAAATCCAAGAATACGAAGAAATGGATTTTTTTGTTTCAAGCAAAGTTCTTTTGGCAGCGTCACTTTTGCTTAGAATTAAATCTGAATTTTTGTTGAATAAATACATTAAAAGCATTGATGAAATTTTATTTGGAGAGAAAGAAAAGAAAAAAGTTGAGTTTGAAAGAATTGAATTAGATGAAGATATTCCGTTACTTATGCCTAAAAGTCCAATTCCAAGATACAAGAGAGTTACGCTTCAAGAACTTATTGGTGCGTTAAGCAAAGCAATTGTTACAGAAAATAGAAGAATTAAAAAAGAAATTGTAAATACCAATGCTTTGAGAGAAAGTGGAATTTCTTTGCCTAAAAAAAGATTTAACTTGAAAGACAAACTCAAAGAAATTCATGAAAAATTATTAGAATATTTTAATAATAACAAAGAAGAAAAGAAAATAACTTACACTGCGTTGATTGGTGAAGATAGAGAACAAAGAATTGCTTCGTTTTTCCCATTACTTCAACTTGAAAACAACAAGCAGATTTGGTTAGAACAAGAAGCACATTTTGAAGAAATAAATGTTTGGCTCAAAGATGTTTTTTTCCGAGAAAATCCAGATTTTTTCAAAGATTTGATTACAGAAGAAATTTTGGAAATTGAAGAAGAAATTAGAGAACTAGATGAGGAAGACTTAGACGAAGAGTTGGAAGAAGATGAGAAAATTGAAAAAAATAATTTGAGTGATGAAGAAAATTAATATTGAGCAAAATGTTCCTTGTATGTGGGGGATAATTTATTTAATTCTTCACTTGAAATTGGCGGAAAACTTACATCTATATTTCCATTTCTCAAATCCACTTCAATTTCTATTTTTTTTATTAACTTTTCTTTAACTTCATCTAAGATAGTCTCTAAATATTTTTTTTCTATAGAATTTACTAAATAACTTGCCTCTTGCTTTATTGCTTTGTTTGTAAATAATCTTGGAGAATTTTCAATTTTTTTTGCGAGATTATAAACTTCTCCAATTTTTTTATTTTCTGTGTAAAGGTTTTTTGCTTTTAGTAACTTTTTTTTATTATTTTTTTTTTAAAATATAGAAAATCCTATAATTGAAGCTATAGTTATGCCTAATGCAGCTCCTGCACCATAAAAGAATCCTAAATTTTCTGGACTTATTTCCATAATTTATTTATCAAAGTCCCATTTTTAAGGATTTATATACTAATTAATTTATTTTTTTCCAATAAATTTTGCTAAATATTTTGTAATATAATAAGCAGAGCCAAACAAGACAATTCCGGGTAATAATGCTAATCCTAAACTTGGAACAATCAAACTTGTTCCTAGAACTCCGACAGCTCCAACTCCGACTGATTCAAGAATTTGAACTGCTTTAGGAATTGTTTTTTCAACACCTTTTTGTAAAGCATCAATTTGCATTACTAATTTTCCATTTTTCATAATTCGGATTTTTTTATCTTCTTCTGAAACTACAATTGAAATGTTTCCGTTTACAGAAGCACTTAATCCTGCACTGTGTCTTGTTCCAAAATTTTTCAAAGTTTTATTTGATTTTACTTTAACTCCATATGCTCTCATAAATCCAGATTTGTCAATGATTACTGCTCCGTCCATTAATGCAAGAGATTCCAAAAGTTTCGGATTACTTAAAATATTAAATGGCGGAACTTTTTGTTCAACTAATTCGTCGTATTTTGTGTTGCCTATTACAAATAGAGCTCCTTCTCCTCTTTTTGCGATTTTTATTCCTATCTCAATTAATGTTTCTTCAATTTTGGATATAAATGTTTTTTGTGTTTTCATAAGTGTATTATTTTCAAAGAGTTTATAATGTTTTCTTTCTAATTGTTTTTATGAAATTTGCAGTTTTATTTTCAGGTGGAAAAGATTCTGTTTATTCTGCATATTTAGCAAAGCAAAAAAATCATGAATTAAGTTGTTTGATTTCTGTTGTTTCAGAAAATCAAGAAAGTTACATGTTTCATACTCCTAACATTGATAAAACTAAAAAGCAAGCAGAAGTTATGAAAGTTCCTTTGTTAATTCAGGAAACAAAAGGAAAAAAAGAAATTGAATTAAATGATTTGGAAAAAGTTTTGAAAAAAGCCAAGAAAATTTATCAAATTGAAGGAGTAATTACAGGTGCAATTCAAAGTGTTTATCAATCTTCAAGAATTCAAAAAATTTGTGATAAATTAAATTTAGAGTGTTTTAATCCTCTTTGGCAAAAAAATGAAATTGAGTATTTAAAAGAATTAATAAAAAATAAATTTAAAGTTATGATTGTCGGGGTTTTTGCTTATCCTTTGAATGAAAAATGGCTTGGAAGAATTATCGACGATAAATTCATCTCAGAAGTTGAAATTTTGAAAAGTAAATTTAAGATTCATCCTGCTGGTGAAGGTGGAGAATTTGAAACTTTTGTTTTGAATTGCCCTTTGTTTAAAAAAGAATTAAAAGTTAAATCTTTTAAAGATGTTTCAACAGGAGAAAATTCTTGGAAAAGAGAAATTGAGGTTGAATGAAAAGATATTTAATATTAATTGGATTAAATAAAAAATGGTTGATAAGATAATTATAAAGAAATATTTTAAGTTTTTAGAGTCAGGAGATTATAAAAATATGATAACTTTATTTTCTAAAAATGCGATAATTTTTTCTCCTTTGTATGGAAAAGTAAGTGCAACGAAATTTTATAAAGACCTCTTTAATGATACAAACAAATCAAAGATAAAATTAATTAATATCTTCTCAAATAAATCTTCCCATTTAATTGGTTATTTCAAATATAATTGGACATTAAAAAATAAGTCTTTTATTTCTTTTTATGGAACAGATATTTTTAGTTTTAATAAAAATGGAAAAATAAAAGAAGTTCGAATAATTTATGATACATCACCAATTAAAGAATCTTTTAATAATTTAAAAAATTAAAATGAGTTTACAAGTAGAATCTATTTTAAAAGAAAAAGGAATTGATTATAGACTTATTCATTTATCTTCTAAAGGCGTTTCTTTTGATGATGTGATAAAATATTCTAAAGATAAATTAAATTCTGAGGAAATTTGCAAAACAATTATTGTTCATGATAAAAAAGATGTTAAGTACGCTTTCTTAATTAAAGGTAATAAAAAAATAGATTTTTCTAAAGTTAAAGAAATTATTGGTGGTAAAGCTAGTATTTTGAGTTATGACGATTTAAAAAAATCAATTGGAACAGAACCGGGAGCAGTTTGTCCTTTATTATTAGATATTCCCCTTTTTGTGGATAATCATGTTTTTGAAACTGATAAAATAAATTTTGGTTCAGGAGATTCTCTATTTGGTTTAGAAATTCAATCAAATGATTTAAAGAAAATTATATCTTTTAAACTGGTTGAGGTTGAATGATAAAAAATTAATTTTAAATTTTATTTCTTACTTATTGTTAATATCTTTTGTTTTCCGGTTTTCATGTCTTTGATTAAAAACTTTTTTTGCTGAACTTCTTTTGTTCCAACAAAAATTACTTTTTTTATTCCATAAGAATTTGCATATTGAAGTGCCTTGCTTGGGTTTCCAAAATAAACACTTGCATTTTTTCCAGATTTTCTTAATTTATTCGCAAGTTCAATTGCTTTTTTGTCTTGATCTAAGGAAACTATTAAAATTCTTTCTAAATTTATTAAAATGTTTGTTACAACCATTAATCTTTCTATTGAAAATGAAATTCCTGTTGATTGAATTCCATTAACATTATAAGTTCCACCTGCAGAAATTGTTTCTTTTATATCTGATTTTATTTCAAAAACATTTCCTGTATAATAAGAAAGTCCTCTTGCAAGTGTTGGTTGAAAAATGATTTCAATTCCATAATATTTACAATATTCTTTTAATTCCTGAATTTCTTTATAACTTGAATATTTTTTAAAAAATTCTGGTTTGTTTTTTACAATTTCTAACAAAGATTCAGCATTGATTAATTTTAAATTTTCT
>Ga0172379_10010086_pt1 | contig 11513 bp, 4 predicted proteins | sample GrowelOW334metaG_FD_119756 | JGI IMG/M metagenome (GOLD analysis project Ga0172379, IMG submission 119756) | Groundwater microbial communities from an aquifer near a municipal landfill in Southern Ontario, Canada - Groundwater well OW334 metaG | ecosystem: Environmental > Aquatic > Deep... | reverse complement strand
GCCGCCGGTTAAAATTTCCGATTGCTCGAAAATCACCTGATCCTTGTACTGATGGAAGTCGATGTCAGATAGCGATGCTGCCACCGCCGCATCCCGCCGCACCGCCAAAGGTTCATAGTCACGATTACAAAATACCGCCTGCACTTCCAATTCGCGCGCCAGATGCGGGATCAGCTCAACCGGATTGCCATGCAAGATTTGCAAGGTGCTGCCATGCTGCTGCAAGAGCGCATTCAATTCGTAAAGACTATGCCAGATAAACTCGACGCGACGATCGTGTTTATCGGACAACGCATCCAGTATCACGGTATCGAACACGAACACACAATGCACAGCCCGGCTATTTTTCAGTGCGTGATACAGGGCCGCATGGTCATCCAGACGTAAGTCGCGTCGAAACCAGCAAATCGAACGGTTATAGCTTTGCATAGAAATGTTATCGCTTTGTATTTGAATGGTCAGGTTAGCACCGCGCACCTGCCCCAGAGGAGTATTCCGAACAAAAAATCACGGCTGAAAAAGTCGGCATACCCCACCATCCCAACGCCAATTAAAAATGACCGATTTTGAGCCGCTCAGTGATCTTCTCAACGGATAGTGGCTTGCCATAGCAGTAGCCCTGAATAATTTTCGCACCGATTGAAGTCAAAAAATCTCGCTGCGCCAGCGTTTCAACGCCCTCGACCACGACTTCAACATTCAGGTTCTCGCCCAGCGTCAGGATCGTCTTCACGATAGCCGCATCCTGCACACTGTCAGGCAAGCCGTCCACGAAGCTTTTATCGATCTTGAAACAGTTAATCGGAAAATTTTTCAAGTGACCCAGCGACGAATATCCTGTGCCAAAATCATCAATGGACAGGGTGATGCCCAGCTCTCGTAACTGCTTCAGAACCGGCGCAACCTCACCGCCGCGTTCCAGTGCGCCTTCGGTCAGCTCTATCTCAAGGCAGTCAGCAGTCAGACCGTAGAGCGCCAAGGTTCGCTGCACATAATCCGCCAAACCTGAATCGAGCTGCGAAGGTGCGACGTTCACCGCGACCCTGGGATAAGTCACGCCACCGAGTTTCCAGGCCGACATTTGTTGGCAGACCGCCTTGATTACCCATTCGCCAACCTGATTGATCATGCCGAGTTCTTCTGCCAGCGGGATGAAATTCGCCGGGCTTAGGTAACCGCGCTCGGGATGTTCCCAGCGTATCAAGGCTTCCAGCCCGACGATTTCGCCCGTATCAGGTTTCACCTGCGGCTGATAATTCAGAACAAACTCATTTAAGCGCAGTGCACGGTTCAATTCGCTGACAATCTCAAATTTTTTCTTGCTCTCATCTGCCTGCAGCTCGGTGAAGAACGCATAACCGTTGCGCCCGTTTTCCTTGACGCGATACATGGCCGTATCTGCAGCCTTAACCAGATCCGTAGTGTTCTGGGCATCATCGGGGAAGAAGCTGATACCTACGCTCAAGGTCGGCTCCAACTCATGTCCGTCGATTAACAAGGGCTTACGCACAACCTCCATCATGCGGCGTACTGCTTCAGCCACGGAATCAGGGCCATCAACACGATCCATGACGAGCACAAACTCGTCTCCGCCCCATCTCGACAACAGATCCTCGTTTCTGCATTGCGACGAAATACGGGTTGCGATCGCCTTGAGAAACTGATCGCCTATCGTATGCCCCAGCGTATCGTTGATGATTTTAAAGCGATCCATGTCGATAAAGGCAACCGCCACCTTATGCCCACGATTACGGCGCGCCAAATCCAGCGTGTGATTCAAGTAATCGACAAATTTGGAGCGGTTTGCAAGCCCGGTTAACGAATCGTGATTAGCCAAATGGTACAGATGCTCTTCAGCCTGTTTGGCCTTGGACACATCGGAAAAAACAGCGATATAGCTGCGCAGATCACCCAACTCACCGAAGATGGCGGTGATACTGCCCCACTGAGGATAGATTTCACCGTTCTTGCGACGATTCCATATCTCACCCGCCCAGTAGCCACTGGCTTCCAGCGATGCGTACATCGCATCATAGAAATTCTGAGTATGCACACCCGAGCTTAACAATTTCGGCGTCTGCCCGATCATTTCTTCGGCGGCATAACCGGTAATCTTGATAAATGCACGGTTCACCGACGTAATACGCCTGTTTGCATCGGTCACCATGACAGCCTCTGATGCCGCATTAAAAATGACGTCACTGGTCTGTTTCTGATCGAAGGTCATGCTCTGCTCAGTACTTTCCCTAAACACCAGCACAGCGCCGCTCAGTTTGCCATGGTCTGTCATCTGGGTGCATGAATAGTCAACGCGGATCGCACGCCCCTCCTTGTGACTGAAATATCCAGTCGCACTGACGCCAACTTCCTTGTTTAAGTTCTGCGCAATCAGCGGGCAGTCACATGGATAATCGTGCGAGGTATCAGCATCCCGCGCATGAAACAGCTGGCAGCAGCTTTTGCCCGCCAGCTCACTGCCTCCCCACCCCAAAATCTGTCTGACTCGTTCATTCGTATAAACAATTTTTCCATCCGGGCTGATGCTGACTAGCCCGTCACCCGCGGCTTCCAGTATCTTGGCGTTACGCCTGTGCAAGTCCTCAATTGCCAGCTGATAGGTGTGGCGCTGCGTGACATCGCGTCCGTTCGCGACAATTTCAATGGCGCCGCTTCTGGGATTGACAATGCGCTTTAACGTGTATTCAATCCAAACCGTTTTGCTGCGGTCATGCTGCGATCGGAACAGTAGCGTCTGTGCCTGATCCGTACTCCCCATCAACAACAGCGCGTTCTGAAATGTGACGCAGTCTTCAGGCATGATGAAGTCCGTGACAGCACAGCCTGTCATGTGTTGCGCCGAAAATCCGAATAGACTCTGACAGGACGGCGACAGGAAAATATAGACTCCGTCAAGATCGAATCTGGCGATCATGTCGCTGGAATTGTCGGTCAGGAAACGATAATTTTCCTCGCTTTGCTCCAACGCGTGATGCGTCAGCACTTCGATCAGGGCGAGCGCCAGCGAATTGGCAGCATCAATTTCCATTTGCGTCCACTGCGGCGACTTATCGCGAAAAATTTCAACCCAGGTGGCAAACGACTCGCGCGGCGAAATCGTCAGGCGACCCTGCTCATTTTTGACGACTTTGTCGGGATTGCCGGCCCACTTGATCGTCTTGGTAATTTCATTCCTGAACCAGGAGATGTAGCTGTGCATGTTGCGATCAAGCGGCGCGATCATCAGTCCGCACGCGACTTCCTGATAAACGCCTAAATTCGGATAAATTCCCGACAGATTGTCCGTCTGAAATACACCCTTTGGCGACATGGTTTTGAGCCAACTTTCAATATCGAGCATCAGCTCATCGCTCGGCGTACTGCCGATATGATAACGGTTACCGCCCAAATTGATGATCGCACCATCGGCATGCACCAGAGATAACAGCTCCGCATCGAAAATGTCGATCACCGACCCGATGTCGCAGTTCTGCCTGATTTTCTCAGTCAGTTTTTCCAGCAACTGATGAATCTGGTCATGAAACTGAACCTTGCGGCCATTTTCAAGGTTGGAAAGTTTCAGTGAAACCGTCTTGCCGATAAATTCATCAAGCTCGCGTACACGCATGGAAATGTATTTCGGTTCGCGATGATGGCAGGCGATCAACCCCCACAAACGGTCGTTTTGTATTAGCGAGATGCTCAGCGTCGCATTCACGCCCATGTTGCGCAGATACTGAAGATGCACGGGCGAGAGTGCGCGCAGACTGGAATAGGTCAAATCCAGCGGCTCGGAGTCCTGCGATTGGATTTGGACCGGAATCGCATCGACATCCGAGATCATGCGCACCAGATTTTTTGTGTAAAGACTTCTGGCCTGAGGCGGAATATCAGCGGCCGGAAAGTGATTCCCCAAATACGAACCGATGTCGTCCGCACGACTCTCAGCAATCACCTCGCCATCCCAGTTATCGTCAAACTGGTACATCATCACACGGTCATAGCCGGTCAGCAACCTGACCTGTTCGACAACCTTCTGTGTATAACGAAAAAGATCCACTTCGGCATCGAGCTGCCATAAGGAATCTCTGATCGGAATAAATAATTTGTGAAACAAATCATCACGATCACTTTCATCCGGCTCGATTTCTATAATCCAGCATTTACCCGTCCGTGACACCTGAGCATCAAGACTGAGCGTCCGTCCGCCCCGGGTGATCTTGAATGTCGTGATCGCCGTACGACGCCAGTCTTCCAGGCCGATCAACTGACGTATGCTCAACGCCTGTGTCTCTCCCACCAACGAGGAGAAAGTCTTTCCCAACAACGTTGAGGGAGTCAAGTCAAACCACTCGCTCACATTGTCGCTGACATGGGTGATAATCAACCCGTCATCATTGAGCGCCAGCAAAAGTCCGACAGGCTGGATTTTCCCCACCTGATGAATGGCTTCGCGCTCGCAATTTTTCAGCGCCTCCTCTACTTCAGGAGCATTAGCAATCGGCTCGGTGGTAAGCATTGAGAACCTCCTCAAAACGATTAAATGTCAACAGTGCCGCAGCCTCTGCTGCCTGACACTGCCTCTCGTCGCCTCCTATGGATTCTGCAAACAGGCAGAACTGCTGCCAGTTTTCTTGGGTAACATTCCCATATCCATTAAAAAATCTTGCACCCTGTGTCAAGCCGTGCTTATCAAACAAGTGTCGCGATATCACCTGCCCGCCCAGCGTTGCACCCTCAACCGGATACAAAACACCAATCAACTGCCCGATACCGGTTATTTCCGGAAAATCAAGCTGGGGAACAGGCCGATGCGCATGTGGATTTTCATTGAAAAATTGCAGATCATCCACAAGCCACGGAAGCTTCAACCTGACGGAATAATCAAATGGCGTTCGATTTACCCTGATAAACTGTTCAATACGCATTTCAAGCAGCTGATACAGATGATAGTAAGCAACAAGCACGGTGCGATAGGCTGACAACGAATACGCCCGTCCGGCTAGACCCGCCAGCAGGGGATGATGGTTGAGGCGCACATGACTTGCGTGTGAAACCGCTCTCAGGCGCACTTGCACGATGTGGTTCATTGCGTTTATCTTCACTATCCGTGTGTCATTTCTAACACCCAAAAAATTCATGACTGCGGGACGAAACGGGAACTTATCGCGACTCTGTAGGAATTTTCCTAGTAGCGAGTTTTACGCTTAATCCTGACTCGCGTCCAACTATTTCACCGCAGGTGATGCAGCTGTTTTTAAAGCGCCCCGCAAACATGCGGATCAGCAGTACAAATTAACCAGTAGCAGCCGCAGTCGCATGGCGGAAATACGATCTTGCTTTTGCCATGGACGGCTGTAACCAATACGCTTTTCAATCCATTTTTCAAATGAACGGCGCGGCGAAATCATAATGTCGCCCTGCTGATATTCAACAGGTTTATGCGGGTTACCCCCCCATTCAACCTCATGCAAAATTTCCCTGCGAAAAATAAAAATACTTAGCAACTCGCGCCGGCGTGTCATCAACCTGAACGCCAGCACCCCCGCAACAGGAACCAGCGCGTGTATCGCATGCCCGATGCAATCGCACCCGTTGATCAGCTCATCACCTTGACTCTCGAGCCACTCATCGAGCAATTCCAATTCATACAATGCCGGAACTTCACCTGCCACCCCCCAGACATCGCCCTGACATACAGCCAGCCCACAGCCATCAAACTGCGCCATTACAATGGATGAAATTTCGGTAAGAGCCGATAACGCATGACCATGCCGCAACAATGCCCTACGTATGGTATTTAGCCTGTCCGTCAACTCATCGTTAAAGCGCATTTGCAAGCGTACTTGCCAATTGGAGATCTCCAGGCTGTAGTGACTCGCCTCCCTCGCCGCCAAACATAAAGTCACCAAGGGCAGATTGCGCGGTCGAGCGTGATGACAAGCGATCAGCCCCCACAACACGCCGCCCGCCACAATCGGAAAAGACAACGATGCGCTCACGCCCATGTTGGCCAGATAGCGCAAATGCATGGGAGACACGCTGCGCAGATCTGACCAGGTAAGATCGGGCGGTGCGCTACCGTTACTGCATAATGAAACAGCCTCTGCCTGGTAGTCCTGAATCAGCCGCCAGGGATTTTTCATGTAGAGTGCACGGGCAATTGCCGGAATGTCACTGCCGGGAAAGCGCAACCCCAGATAACTGCCATAGACCGCTTCACGGCGCGTTTCAGCCAGCACTTCACCATCGCCATCATCACGAAACACATAAACCATCACCCGATCAAACCCCGTCAGTTCGTAAAAACGGGCGGAAATTTTTTCATGCAATGCCTGTACTTCGCCGTCATTGGCAGGGGGCCTGACCGTTTGCTGTGCAAACTCGACCGCATCAACGCGTACCGTATGTGGAATCAATTCAACGATAATGCTCGCGTTGCTGCGGATCACGACTATATCGAGCGGCAACGGACCAATACTATCCACCGCAAATAATTCGCAACGACTCCCCGGCACTTGGGGTAGCGTTGCAATAACGGGAAATAGCACAGCGCCCAGTTCATCCGGCAAGGTATCGCCAGCACGAAGGGGTGTAGTTACAAATTTCTCGATCTGCTCACTCACATGACTCATGCTCAGATGCACATCAAGACAGAGCAGTCCGCCATGCGGCTGAATCGCACCTGAATAAGCTAACGGCTCAGCTTCGCAGTGCGCCATCCAGTCGGCATCCTTCACTCTTCATCAATCCCGCTTGCATCAGGCACCTTGGCTTGTGTACTTTTGGCCCGCACCGTCATCAACAAGCCCAGCCGGGTCGGCCTGCGATAAGTCAACTCAACCGGAATATCAGCTGCTCTTTCAACCGGCTTGGCCTCAGTCCGCGGCCTCCCTCTGGAGATACCCCAGCAACGATTTTTCCGGTCAGGATCCGTTGAATTATCGGACATGTGATTTCCTGTTACTGATAAATAGTTCGACAAATTGGTTGGGATCGACAGGACGGCCAAGCAGATAACCCTGCCCACTCTGACAGCCCATTTCGCGGAGCATGATCAGTTGATCTTCAGTTTCGATACCTTCAGCGATGGTCTGCAACTTGAGCGCGACACTCACGCCATGAATTGCCGTAGCGATTCCTTTGTCGCTTTCATCCGTCGTGATTCCGTCGATAAACTGATTCGGTATCTTCAAAAACGAAATCGGGAAGGATTTCAGATAGGATAGTGAGGAATAACCAGTACCGAAATCATCGATTGCGATGGGTATCTCTTCAAGTTCGATTTTATGCAATTTGACCGAGATATCCTCGCTGCTGTTGACCAATGTCCGTTCAGTGATTTCAATCCCCAGCGAGCCTGAGGGCAGGCGGTGCTTTTGCAATTGCCTCGTGATAATCGCAAGCAGCGGCTGACGTGCCAATTGACGGGGCGCCACATTCACAAACAAGGTGCCGGGCAATGGCGTATCCGCTTTGCGCCACAGGTTCAATTGCCGGGCAGCCTGCTCGATCACCCATTCACCCAACTCGAGAATCAAATCGGACTCTTCGGCAATCGGGATAAACTCATCCGGCCCGACAATGCCGAACAAACTGCTATGCCAACGCAACAAAGCTTCGGCGCCGATCAGTTCGCCGGTTTGCAGATTGAATTCCGGCTGATAAACCAGCTTCAATTCATTGGCGTCAATCGCCTTGTGCAGTGCATTACCAATCTCGATGCGATGATTGATTTTTTCCTTAAGATCCGAGGTGAAAAACTGGTAGCTGTCCTTGCCCTTGTCTTTGGCCTGATACATCGCCGAATCGGCATTTTTAGTCAGCGTCTCAATATCTTCAGCATCTTTCGGATAAACTGCAATCCCGATACTGGCAGAGACAAATACCTGCTGCTCCTTGATCAGATAAGGTTTGGAGACATGATCCAGAATGCGCTGAGCGGTATTGGCAATCTGCGTTTCGGACACATCATCGAGCAGCACGTTGAATTCATCGCCACCGATTCTGGCGACTGTATCCTCAGTACGGACACATAGCCCGAGTCGCTCGGCAACCTGTTGCAACAGGACGTCGCCGTAATCGTGCCCTAGGTTGTCGTTTACATTCTTGAAATTGTCCAGATCGATGAACATTAACGCAAAGGTACCCCCGTGGCGCTGAGCACGTGCAAACGTTTGCGCCATCCGCCCTCTGAGCTCATTGCGGTTGGGCAGCGAGGTCAGCTCATCGTGAGCGACCATATATTCCAGTCGCCTCTGCGCGGCCTTGATCAGCGTAATATCGGAGAAAATAGCGATGTAATTGGTCAAATGGCCGTGTTCATCGCGTAGCGTGTGTATGGTCAGCCATTCAAGATAATGCGTGCCATCCTTGCGCCGGTTCCACAATTCACCCTGCCACCAGCCGTGCTGATTGATCTCCTGCCACATGGCGCTGTAAAACGTGTCTTCATGCTTCCCTGAGCTTAACAAGCTCGGATTCTTGCCGATCACATCCGCTTCATCGTAGCCTGTCATTCTGACAAAGGCATGATTCACTTTAATGATATTTTGGTGACTATCGGTAATCATCAGACCTTCACTGGCCGCATCAAAAAACTTGGTCGTCAGCTTCTTCTGTTCATCGAGTTCGCGACGTGCGGTGACGATAATCACCTGACTGCACACGGCACCGACCGAGCCTTTTTCGTCATTGATCGGGTAACAGATAAAGGATAACCAGTGCTGTTGATCACCGATCAAGATGCGTTCTTCCGCCTCGACGCGATTTTTTTTGTGCAGCACATCAAAGTGCAGCTTTTCAAACAGCACTGCGATACTTTCAGGGAATATCTGCGTATCGGTATTACCGATCGCGCTGCCCGGCGTCAACGCAAAGATGCTTTCAAAAGCATTGTTGACGAACTGGTAGCGACCTGCCGGATCTTTGATGCTGATCAGCATAGGAGAATTCTGCATCACACCTGTCAGGCGATCTTTGCTCGACAGAATTTCCTGTTGCGCCTCCATCAGTTCGGTCTGATCGATGAAGGTGACAATCACACCACCCAAAGTCTGATCCTGCGAGGTATAAGGAAAACACAGCACGTTGTAATGTTTACCGCCAAAACTCATCTGCTTTTGCCGCTTGATGCCGTCTGACATGGCAAGCTTAGCCGTCTCAAGCACGTCGATAACCGGAACCGCAAGGCCCGGAATGGACTTGCCCAGCGTGTGGACGCTAAAACCGAACAGACTCGCGGCTTCTTTGTTGTAACGCTGCAAGCGCAGCTCCTGATCGAGCAGAATCAGCGAAAATCCCGTACTGTTTTGCAGATTTTCAAGTTCCGTATTTACCAGACTCAGTTCACCCCCTTTGACGATCAACTCCTCATTGACCGTGGTGAGCTCTTCATTCGTGGACTGAAGCTCTTCGTTGGACGCTTCCAGTTCTTCATTAGACGATTGCAGCTCTTCATTGGCCGCTTGCATCTCTTCATTGAGCGCCTGCAACTCCTCGTTTGATGTCTCCAGCTCTTCGATGACCGTTTGCAAATGCTCCCGGGTGGCGATCAATTCATCTTCCAGCTCACTGCTGTTGACCGGCATCCTGTCCTCAGGATGAACTTCACCAGGTTCTGCCGTCAGCGAAATAAAACTGATCAAAAACAGCTTCTGGTCATCGCGAGAGGCCACCGGATGCACTTCGATCTGCACACTCAGACCAGCACTATGCTTGACCGGCCTGATCCGGCCCATCGCATTCGTGCGTTTGAGTTCAGCGTGGTGAACCAGCGTCTGAACTTCAGTACGCCATTCCCTGCGCAGCAACTGCGCCAAATTCATCTCTAGCTTGCCAGCTGGAAAATGCAGATAACTCTGCATGTCGCCGTGTACTTCGACGATATCCATTTCACGGTTGATCAGCACGCTGGGCGGCGCATATATTTCAGACAACGCTTTTTGCAGGCGACTTTCCGGCTTGCGCGATGTGCGCTCAGCGATCGTGATCGGCTGCTTTACCCCCGCTTCCTGACTGGTATAGAGCGGGATCGGAATCATCTGATCCTTGGAAGCTACCCTTACAAAAATGCGCGCCTCCTTGCTGACCGGTGAGAACAGATTATCCTGATGCACGATGCTCTCAGACTTACCAAGGAACAGATACGCGGCAGGACGCAGCGCAAAATGGAAAATCGACAACACTCTTGTTTGCAACAACGGCTGAAAATAGATCAGCAGATTGCGACAACTGACCAGATCCAGCCGTAAAAACGGCGGATCGAGCACCAGATCCTGACGGGCAAATACCACCATATCTCTTATCGGACGGGCAATTTCATAAGTATCCGCGTGTTTGCTGAAATAGCGCGCGGTGGTGTCTGCGCTGACTTCGGTGAGCGAACTTTCGTTATAGATGCCCTTGCGTGCAACCGCCATCGCGTCCATGTCAATATCGGTGGCAAAAATCTGAATGCGATAATCACTCAGTTTGCTGCCTAAAATATCCGATAGCAAAATCCCGATGGAATAGGCTTCCTCGCCCGTCGCACAGGCAGGCACCCAGATACGGATCTCATCGCCAGTCTGTTTCAGGGCGACGATGTCCGCCAGTATTTTGCGCAAGCCTTCAAAACTATTGCGGTCGCGGAAAAACGCGGTGACCGAAATCAGAATATCTTTGCTAAGCTTATTGAGCTCATCCGGATTTTTGCTGCAATAATCAAAATAGGCCGCCAAATTATTCAGCCGGTTAGCCGCCATGCGGCGCTCTACACGACGAGACAGCGTGGCTTCTTTGTAGCCCGAAAAATCGATTTTGGAGTGCTTGTACACCATCTGCAACAAGCCCTTCATGGTCGCCGGGGCGTTCTCCTGCTTGGTTGCACGGTTGATCAGCCCGTGTGCACGTGCAATCGCAGTGATTTCCTCTGCGATGCCCCGGCAGGTCAGCACCCATTCAACGCAACCGGTGCTGATTGCCGCCTGCGGCATTCCGCTGTATTTGGCAGCTTCAGGGTCCTGTGCAAATGTAAAACCACCCGCCGCCTTGATCGCAGCAATACCTGCCGCGCCATCGGAACCCGTCCCTGACAGAATCACGCCAATAGCGTCCTCGCCTTTTTCTTCGGCCATCGAATTAAACAACGCGGTGGCCGAGGGCTTGGGCATCACGGTCTTGCCCGGCACCAAAAGCCGCATCACGCCGTCTTTCAGGATAATGTTCCAGTTGGCCGGCGTAACATACACCACATTGGCCAGCGGAATTTCGCCGTCCTCAGCATCCTTGACCAGCATGGACGTTTCGCGCGCGAGCAGGGGCACCATCATGCTGCGGTGGGTCGGCGATAAATGCTGCATGACAATATAGGGAACCCCGAGATCATCCGGCAGCGATCCGATCAAATCGGACAACGCCTCCAGTCCCCCGGCTGACGCGCCGATACCGACAATGAAATTGCGCTCTTCAACCGGTGCCACAGGAATTTCCGCTTTTACCGCCGGCTTGCGGGGTTTTCTGGGTTTTTTACTGGC
>Ga0172379_10010085_pt1 | contig 11514 bp, 9 predicted proteins | sample GrowelOW334metaG_FD_119756 | JGI IMG/M metagenome (GOLD analysis project Ga0172379, IMG submission 119756) | Groundwater microbial communities from an aquifer near a municipal landfill in Southern Ontario, Canada - Groundwater well OW334 metaG | ecosystem: Environmental > Aquatic > Deep... | reverse complement strand
TTTTTCAGCTTTGATTATTTCTCTCAAAATTAAAGCATCAATAACTTTGTTTTTAGCTTCGTCATGAATATCTTTTTTGATATCTTCTTCCGTTTTATTTACTTGCTTTAAATACACTTCAAATTCCATACCCATTTCGCTAATTTTGTATTTGATATCTTCTATCATTCTCTTGGCTTCTCTTTCAATTAAAACCTCAGGAACTTCAGTAGTTATTGTTTTTCTAATATTTTCTAAAATTAGCATTTTTATTCTCTCTTCTTCCCTCATTTCTTTTTCTTTCAAAATGCCTTCGCTAACGCTCTTTTTAAAAGCTTCTGCATTTTCAAATTTACCTAATTTTTGAACAAATTCATCATTCAATTCTGGTGTTTTTCTTTCCAAAATCTTGTTTAAAGTAATTTTCATTATTCCTTTTTTGTTCCTCAAAGCTTCTATATAGAAAGTATCTGAAAAACTAATTTCAATATCTTTTTTCTCTCCTTTCTTCATACCCAAAATACCAGTATTTAATTCTAAATAGCTTTGTTCCTTGCCAACAATGAATTTGTAATTAATAGCTTTTAATTCTTCTTGAGGCTTTTCATCAACAATAATTTCGTGGTCAATATCAACGATATCACCTTCTTTTGCTTCTCGGTCTAATTCAACAAAAGTACTTCTAGAATCCAAAACTCATTTTATAGTATCTTCAATTTCAGCTTCTTCAACTTTGACTTCTTTTTTGTCTTTCATTGCTTCTTTAGCTACTTCTTTATAGTTTTTCAAAGTTAAACCTGGGATTATTTCAACAGTAATTTTGCATTCTGCTTCTTTGTTTACTACTAATTTAGTAATCAAAACATCAGGTGAAGCTACCACTTCGATATCGTTAGCTTCAATGTATTCTGGATACTTTTGTTGAATACTAAGCCTAACAGCTTCGTCAAAAATAACCGCATCACCAACTTTTTGTTTTACCATTTCATTAGGAACTTTGCCAGCTCTAAAGCCGTCAAGCTTCATGTCTTTAGAAATATTTTCTATAGCCTTATCGATATTAGGTTTGATATCGTTTTCGTCAAATTCAAAAACGATTTCTAATTTACAATTTGATAATTGATTTTGAGTAGTTTTCATATTTTAAACTTAAATATTTATATAATTTTCTAAATAATTATTCTTCATCATCTCCTATTTCTTGAGAAGTCATTGATGAATAAATTTTGATATTTCAACCAGTTAGCTTTGAAGCTAGTCTAACATTCTGGCCATTCTTACCAATAGCCGCTGATAGCAAATTAGGATCAACATAGACTTTGATTTCTCTAGTATCAGCTATAACTTCTGCTTCGTCAATTGCTACCGGAGACAAAGCATTGCTAACAAACTTGGCTGGTTCATCAGAATATTCTACAATATCAATCTTTTCATTAGGTATTTCGTCTATCAAAGCATTAATTCTTACACCTTTAGGGCCAATACAAGCTCCAACTGGATCAACATCGTTGCTATTTGATTTGACTGCTAGTTTGGTTCTAAAGCCAGGCTCTCTAGCAATAGCTTTTATTTCAACAATTCCTTCTTGCAATTCTGGAACTTCCATTGTTAGTAATTTATTAATAAACGTTGGGTGAGTTCTTGATAGCAAAACCATTAAAGTTCCATTAGATTCTTTCATGCCTAAGGCTAAGAATTTCTTACGATCACCTATTCTAAAGTTTTCTAAAGGCAAAGCTTCTTTAGCTGGTAATAGCCCTACAGCTTTTCCTAGATTTACAAAAACATTATTGTTTTCAATTCTTTGAATAGTACCAGAAACTAATTCATTTTCTTTGTCTTTAAATTCGTCTAATGCTAAAGTCTTTTCCAATTCTCTAATTTCTTGAATAATCGTTTGTTTAGCTGACTGAGCAGCAATACGAGTAAAAGTCTCATCAGCTTCCAGAGGAATCATAATTTCATCCAAAACTTTTATTTTCTTATGATCTTTTTTAGCATCTTCTAATAATATATGTTTATCAGGATTGAATCTAATCTTTTTATCAGTCAAATCAATATTGTCATCGTCGTCATAATCAAATTCTTCTCCAACCTCTTCTTCTTCTCGCAACATACTTGGCTCTACCACAATCATTACTTTGTAGAATTTAATAGAACCATCATCCTGATCAATTTTTGATCGGATTATTTCGCTCTTTTTAGCATGCTCTTTCTTATAAGCTCTTGCTATAGCTAGTTCTATAATTTCCCAGATCTTAGTCTCTGGAAACCCCTTTTCGCTTGTTAGCTGCTTAATCGCAGCTTTGACATCTCGTAAATCAAGCATAATTATATTTTTAGTTATCTTCTATATATAGAAGATAGGTTTATTAAGTTATTTTTCAACACAGGAGCCGTCCTTACGGGCGACTCCTGTATAAATCTCTTCATCAGATAGGTATATTATAGCAGATTAACTAATCTTGTCAATAGCAAGTTTAGCTAATATTAATAGCCTTTTTAATTCTTGATTTAGTTTCTGACATTTTAGCAATATCTAATCAGCCTTTGTTGACCATTTTTCTTTTGTCAATCAGTATTTCTACTACATCCCCTGATTCTAAAGTATGATTCAACGGCACTACTTGCTTATTAACCTTTGCCATTTTACAATGATTGCCAATATCAGTATGTATTTTGTAAGCAAAATCAATTGGTGTTGAATTCTTCTTAAGATCAATCACATCTCCCTTGGGAGTAACTACAAAAATCTGTTCTAATAGTAAATCTTTAACAAAAATATTGAATAATTCTTTGGAATCAATACTTTGCAAATCAAGATTCTGTAAAGTTTTGTATAAGACATTTGTTCCGCTAATGTCTTGCCTTTTAGTATAAGCTTTTGTATCTTTGCTTAGATTATACAACCAATGCGAAGCTATGCCATATTCATTGTTATGATACATTTCTTTGGTAACTATTTGTATTTCTACAATTTGATTGTTATTTGTCAAAACTGTCGTATGCAAAGCTTTATAGCCATTAACTTTTGGAAGTGAAATATAGTCTTTAACTCTATCTGGTAAAGGTAATCATAGCTGATGCACTAATCCTAAGGTTGTATAACAGTCACCAATATTTTCCACAATAACACGTAAAGCAATGATATCATAAATCTTATTAAAATCTCCTTCTTTTTTGTATTTTTTAAAAATGCTAAAAAATGATTTTTTACGAAATTGAATTTCCTTAAATTTCAAATTATTTTTTAGTAAATAAGTTTCTAATTCATCTCTTGCGTTCATTAGCAACTTTTCAATTTCATAATAATAACTCACTACTTTATTTTTAATTTCTAAAAATTCTTTTGGATACACATAAGGAAAAGACATCTCTTCCAATTGTTGTCCCAAGAAATTAAATCCTAATCTTTTGCAAATTGGCGCGAAGATTTCTAAAGTTTCTTCAGCGTTTTCAATTTGACTTTCTTTACCAAGCGATCATAGGGATTTCATATTATCCAACCTATCGATAATTTTTATTAAAATAACCCTTACGTCTTTAGCTGACGATAATATCAAATTTCTTAAATTCTCCAAGCGATTTATGGATTTATTCTTGTAATTTGCTTTACGTTTTAATTTTTGCAATTGACTTAAGCTTTCTACCAAAAACCTAACATCAGTTCCAAACAATTTTTCTATTTCTTCTCCAGTAGTGTCTGTATCTTCTAAAACATCGTGCAGTAAAGCTGCCACAATCGAACTCAAATCTAATTTTAATTTTGAAACTTCAATCGCTACTCTCAAAGGATGCAAGATATAGTTCTCTCCGCTTTTTCTTTTCTGCCCTCTATGCTTTTGTTCGGCAAACAAAAAGGCATTATCAATGATTTTAAAATCATGACCGCTTAATACGTCTTTTAAATTGTTATAAATTGGCAGAATCGCTGGTGTCATAAGCACAATCTTTATTAGAACATTTTTTAATTTTTTTGTTTTTATTAATTAACGGATAGCCACATTTTGGACATTTTTCTTCCAAAGGCTTTTGGTTGATTATAAAATCACATTTAGGATATTGATCACAACCATAAACACTCTTGCCTCGTTTAGTTCTTTTCCTAACAATGTTACCAACTTTGCATTTTGGACAAGGCAATTTTAATTCATTTATTGATTTGGTATATTTGCATTTTGGAAAACCTGGACAAGCTAAAAACTTCCCAAATCTGCTCATTTTGATAATCAAAGTTGAACCGCATTCTGGACAAACTTCCGTAGAAGTTTCATTATCGGTCAAATCAACTTTTACAATCTGCTCATATTTTTCGGTCAAATTCTTTTCAAAAGGAATATAGAAATCTCTAATAACTTTTACCCAATCAATTTTGTTCTCAGCAATCTTATCTAGCTCATCTTCCATTTTTTTAGTTAATTCATAGTCAGCGATATTAGCAAAATTAGTAACTAGCATATCATTAGTTTTGAGACCAATATCAGTTGGTACAAAAGCATGACCTTCATTGTAATTTACATAACCTCTATCAATTAAAATTGAAACAATGCCTGCATAAGTCGAAGGGCGCCCAATACCAAACTTTTCCAAAGTTTTAATCAACGAAGCGTCATTATATCTAGCTGGTGGTTCAGTGAAATGTTGTTTCAAAATAATTTCTTTAGTATTTACTTTATCCTTTTCTTTTATATCTAATACACCGTCTCCTTCTAATATAGGAGTTACTTTCAAAAAACCATCAAACTTAATGATTTGCAAATCAGTTTTGAAATAATAACTTTTAGAATCTTGTTTGCAAACTACAATAATTGCTCTTTTCTCAATGCAAGCATCTTTCATCTGGCAAGTTACAAATCTTTTTCAAATTAAATCATACAATTTGAATTCATCATTAGTTAAAAATTCTTTAATGCTTTCTGGAGTTAATTTTACATCAGTAACTCTGATAGCCTCATGAGCTTCTTGAGCTAATTTTGATTTTGATTTATAGATATTTGGTTTGCTTGGTACATAATTTTCTCCAAAAGTATTTTGAATAAAATCTCTAGCATTAGCAATTGCCATACTAGATAAATTCAAGGAATCAGTTCTCATATAGGTAATTAAACCAATATGTTTGCCTTTGATATTAATACCTTCGTATAGTTTTTGAGCTATCATCATAGTTCTTTTGGCGGTATAATGATAAGTTTGGTAAGCTGTTTGTTGCAAAGTACTAGTGGTAAAAGGTGGATAAGGTTTTTTAAAACTATTTTCAATTTTTACGCTTTCAATCTCAGCTTCTTTGCCTTCTAGTAAATCTTTGATTTTCAAAACTTCTTCTTGCTTTTTAAAATATAATTTATCAATAATTTCATTGTCAATTTTAATCAAGTTGCCAATGAAATTATTCTTAGCTTTAATAAACAACGCATCTAAACTTCAGTATTCTGAGCTCTTAAAAGCTTCTATTTCTCTTTCTCGTTCAACAATCAAACGCAAAGCTGGTGTTTGAACTCTACCAGCTGATAAGCCTTTAAATAATTTTTTTCATAAGAACGGCGATAGTTTGTAGCCTACCAATCTATCTAATATTCTTCTAGCTTGTTGACTTAAAACCATATTGTCATCAATCTTTCTAGGATTTTCAATCGCTTGTTTTATGGCTTCCGGAGTAATTTCATGAAAAGCAATTCTTAAATAATCTTTTTCATCAATTTTCAAAGCTTCTTTCAAGTGCCAAGAAATAGCCTCTCCTTCTCGGTCCTCATCCGAAGCCAAAATTATCTTATCAAATTCTTTAACTTCTTTTTTCAAAGTATTAACAAATTTGATTTTGTCTTTAGGCACGATATACTTAGGTTCAAAATCTTTTTCAACATCAATCCCTAAAGTTGATTTTGGTAAATTACGAATATGGCCCATTGAAGCCACTACCTTGTATTTTTTAGAATCCAAAAAAGACCCAATTGTCTTTGCCTTAGCTGGACTCTCTACAATTACTAAAGTTTTCATAGCTAAACAATTTTAATATATTGATTATTTTTTGTTGGCTTTAGTATACCGCTTAATTCCAAAATAGTCAATTCGGTGATAATCTCTGGAATTGTAAAGTCACTTAATTCGCTAATAGTCTTTGCATCCAATTCTTTTCTTTTTTCAAATAAATTAATTATTACTTTCTGTTTTTCATTCAAAAATACCGTAAGATATTCTTTATTCATATTTTCAATTCCTAATTCAGCTATAATATCTTTTCCAGAATCAACCAACTTCGCCCCTTCTTTAATTAAGTTATTAGTCCCTTCACTATTAATAGCAAAAATACTATTAGGTACTACCAAAACATCTCTGTTTTGCTCAATTGCAAATTTAGCTGTTATCAATGACCCTCCTCTTTTTTTAGCTTCTATAATTAGTGTTGCTTTTGACATACCACTAATCAATCTGTTTCTAGCTACGAAATAATATTTCTCAGGATAAAAATCAACTGGATATTCACTAACTACTGCTCCACCATTTTCAATAATATTGTCTGCCAAAGCTTGGTTCTCTTTTGGATAAAATCTATTAAAACCAGAACCAATAATTGCTATAGTTTTTAAATTATTCATCAAAGCTTCAGTATGGGCGCAAGTATCAATACCTCTAGCTAATCCACTAACTATATTTATATTGTAGCCAGTTAATTCACCAAAAATCTTTTCCATAGCCTCTTTACCATACTGAGTTGCATTTCTGGCTCCAATAACTGCCAAATTCGTACCCTTATTAAATAGCTCTTCGTCTCCTTCTATATATAGACCTAAAGGTGGCATATATATTTCTCTTAAACTCTTTGGATAATTGTCGTCTCTAATAGTAACAATCTTACTTCCTCGTTTCAATATTTTTTCATATTCATAATCAACATCGATATTCTTGTTAGTTATCTCTTTTTTCAACCCAAAACCATTTACTACTGTATCAAAGTTATTTCAAATGTTTTCAAAAGTCTTATACTTATCAATTGCCGAGTCTAGCTTATTAAAACGGTCTTTCAAAACAATTTTCAAGGCATTAAAGAATTTTAAATCGCTCATTGTAATTTTTTAAAAAGTTTGTTATAATAAAACTAATAAAAAGTATATCATTTTTTTCAAAAAATATCATGGATCAAACTACAATTGATACTAATAAAAAATCTACTTTCTCAAACTTAAAATCCTTATCATCTTTCTATAAGAAATTAACTTTTTATATTATCATCAATCTCTTGATAATTATTTTTGGTAGCATTTATGTCTTTCAATTCAGTAAAAAGATTCAAGATTCTAGTAGTCTAATTACTACCTTTAAAGATAATCAAGCTAATGCCAATATTCTAATGGAATACATTGCCAAGCTTGAAAAAGAAAGCCGTCTTGTTGAAGCTGACTTTGAGCTTTACAAAAATCGTCTTGTTGATTTTAAAGATCTTTCCAAAGTAAAAAAACAAATTACTGATATTGGTTTAAGAAACAAAGTTGATCCCCTTCTTAGTATGTTGACCTTAAATACTGCTAAAGACAAAGAGCAAGTAAGTTATGGTTTTACTTTATCTCTCACTGGTTCTTTTGATAGAATTATCAAAACCATAAAAGAAATTAATTCTTTACCCATATTCCTAACTTTTGATCAAATTACTTTTGAAAAAAATATTCCCAAAGCCATTGCTGAGGTTCTAGAAGAAAATCTTGAAAATAACAATGCTAATACTTCTAGTACTACCAAACCTAGGATTATAAAAAAAGTTGCCACTACTAAGCCAACTGATATTTTCAAAGTCAGTGTCTGGGGTAAAATCTATCTTAAAGAAAATTTAAATCTAAACCAAAATGAACCCAAAAAATAAAGGTATAAAAATTAATTCCTACATTGTCATTTCTTTAATTCTTGGCGGAGCATTTTTGTTTTTAATTTTCAATCGATTAACCATTACCTTTAAAAGCGTTGAAAAAGTCCTAATTGAAAACAAACATAATACCCAAACTCAAAAAACTTTTAATCTTGATAATATCAAAGAATTAAAGACCAAAATGCTCCTAGAATCCTAATTTTATGAAAATTTTGGTTAGATATGGACAACGCGTAAAAAATATGATAATATTTTTTAGAAATAGCGGACGTGTAGTTCAGTGGTAGAACGCTGTCCTGATAAGACAGAGGTCGGAGGTTCGATCCCTCCCACGTCCACCAATAAAAATACCCTGGTATTTAAACCAAGGTATTTTTAATTTATCAATTAATCAATTTTGTTTTAATTGCAATTCTTTTGTAATCTACCCCAACTGGCCAACAACTTTGAAGGATCAATGTTTTTTCATTACTATTAGGTGGGAAGATATTCTCAGTATAACTCTCTCCTTTCGGATAAGGTAAAAATATTTTTTTATCTACTACTTCGTATACTAAGGCTTTCTGATTTCAAAAGACATTAATTCTATCTCCTACTTCCAGTTCATTTAATAGTGAAAACACTGCTTTGTATTTTCCTGGTTCTCAAGGATATCTTGAACTATGTCCTAAAATAATAGAATATTCTCCTCCTGGCAAACTGGTAGTTGGATATACTACCACTCCATTCTTCAATTGCTTATAGATTTCTTTTTTGTTTTCTGAACTAACCAATTGTATCGGTGCTTTAATATCAAATTTAGGTAATACTAATAAATTCTGGTTCAAAGCTTCACTAGGTATTTCGGGCAAAGGTTCTCTAAAGATTTTTGGTTGATTTGCCCCTAATAAAGTCGGAATGTTTTTAATAGTATTAGCAAAAGTATTAGTATTATTAACTTCAAAACTAATAGGTCTTCTTAACCCAGTTAAAAAAGTTGTCTTTCAGTGTGCTAGTTTGTATTTTGTAATTGAATATAAAGCGTCAATTGAGAACAGCATGAATAACAAAGTAAAACAAACAGAAAAGACAATAAAAAGTCTTTTTAAATTAACAATAAAATTTTTCATAATACTATTATATAGTAGGTATCTTAATTTTAATAATTAAATATCCAAAATTGCTTAGCAAAAAGCCCAAGCCAATCAAAAGCATTAAAGCATTTCGTCCTAATAAATTTTTTCTAAAGATATTAGATATTTTGTCTTGGGAGCTTATATTCAGTATACCAAAGATTCCTAAAAATAACAGACCCATGCCTAGACTGTTGTTTATAGTCTTGGCTGTTTTAGGATTTATTATATTATGAACCATATTTACCCCCAAAGCGAATGATTGATTTTTTGATTGCGATTGTTCTAGTATAACCGAATTAAGATTTGTTAGTAAAGTTTTGTCATTACCCTTCTGTATATTATCTTTATTGATAGTCGCATTGACTATTTTAGTAGTTTCTAATTTAATTGGTTCAGTTGTAGATGTAGTCGTACTAGATATACTAGTCGTACTTGTTGGTTTACTTATAATTCTCATTGTGCTAGTAGTCGAAGGTATAGTTTTTATAGTAGTTTTTGGTTGTATAACTATAGTACTTTTTTCTGAGCCAAACATTTGTACTACAACAGTTCGATTTTCTTTAGTAGTTGAAGTTGTACCACTAAGTATTGCTAATCCAGTTTCTTTGTAATTAGGATTTAAAATGTTTTCTTTATGAGTCGGAGAATCTAATCAGGCTTTTACTGTATCTTGATCACTTCAAAAGTTCAAAGCCAAATTCTCACCAGCATATTTATAATTATACTTAGCAGCTGAAAATCAATCCCAAGGTGTTTTGCCACTAGGACTATAGTGATTAAAATAATCATTATCAATCATGTCTTGAGCTTTTAATAAAGCTGCTACATCTAATTTAGGATTTTCTATCAAGGGTTGTAATCCATTAGCAACTCTAATCTTATTTATTTCAGTAATTATATTTATAGTATTCAAATTAGCAGTCAAAGAATTTTGTTTTATCAAATAGCAATTAATAGCATTCAAGCCAATATTGAAAATTAAAATTAATGCCAAAATGCCCATTACCAATCTAGATGTTTGGATGGGTTGATATTTATTCTCTGGATTAAATGTAAAATATTTTCTAAGTAATTTGATCATATTTAGCGTTTAATTATATATCTATATTATACACCTTATTATGGATTATGTCAAGGTTATTAAAGTGACCCATCCATAGATGGGAATATACTATATATTATATTAAAGATTTTTACCAATTATTGTTCACAACACTTCTCCTAATTTTTTAGTATCATGTCTTAATAAAGTATTTTTTCTAGTCAAATCTTCAATGATTATATTAAGCTTTTTATATTTTTTAAAATCATCTTTGATAAATTTAACTGGTTGTTTTCTTTCCCTTCTATATATAGCAGTTAAACGCTTAGGGATCGTTTTATAATCATTCAATACTACATAACTAAAACAATCTTTGCAAATATATTTTTCTAGTATCTTCAAAAAATCAATTGCCCTAAAACCATTAGTTTCAGAAAATTTAGTAACAATGTTGCTGATATAGATTTTTTTAGCCTTTGATTTCTGAAAAGCAGTTTTCACACCTGTAATTAAAAAATTAGGAACTATACTGGTATAAAGATCTCCTGGTCCAACAATAATATAGTCAGCTTTTAATATTTCTTGAATAGCTTTTGGATTAGCCTTAACTTCAGTATTTAAAAATATTTTTTTAATAGCAATATTTTTTTCTTTGTTTTTAGGAATATCAATATTAGTTTCTCCAAAAACAAACATACCATTTTGAAGTTCTGCTATCAGTCGACATTGTGCTAATGAAACTGGTATTACCTTCCCCTTAATATTCAAAATCTTTCCAGCATCATCAACTGCTTTATTAAAATCCTTAGATATTTCGGTCAATGCTGTAATAAACAAATTGCCAAAACTATGGCCTTTTAATCCCGATCCATTTTCAAAACGATAATTAAAAAGTTCAGTCAAAGATTTAGCTGACTCAGGGGCAAGTGCAACTAGTGCCCTTCTTATATCACCAGGTGGCAATATTCCAAATTCTTCACGAAGTACTCCTGACGATCCGCCATCATCAGCAATTGAAACTATTGCTGTTAAATCCAATGGGTAATTTTTCAAAGCCATCAAAGTATTAAAAACACCAGTACCGCCACCCATTACTATAACTTTTGGTATTTTGTTTTTCATGTATTTAGTTTATTAATTTTTTATAACTTTATAATATATATAGTAGCATAATTTTTGCAAAATAGCTTATATCAAAGTGTAGCAGGGAAGATTAGAATTTGGTCGTATTTATTTGACATATATAATATATTATGTTATAATTACAAAAGAAATTTTTAAGGAAGGAGGTACATCATATGTACCACAAATTTGTTATAATGAGTATACTTGCTATATTAGCTATGACAAGTATATTTGTACTGGCACATCTAGTACCAGTACTATGAAAACAAAAGGAGTTAGCATGAAAATGTTTTCTCCTTTTTTCAATCTGAGTGCTTATACGTTTTGCGACGTCAATATTGAAATGTCACGCGCGTGACATTTCAATAATTTTTTATTGTTAATATGTAATAATTAGT
>Ga0172379_10010084_pt1 | contig 11514 bp, 11 predicted proteins | sample GrowelOW334metaG_FD_119756 | JGI IMG/M metagenome (GOLD analysis project Ga0172379, IMG submission 119756) | Groundwater microbial communities from an aquifer near a municipal landfill in Southern Ontario, Canada - Groundwater well OW334 metaG | ecosystem: Environmental > Aquatic > Deep... | reverse complement strand
GTGCGATCATAGAACTCACTATTATAGTGTTCGTGCGGTTCCGGTTGTCGTTCTGGAGCGTTCATCGAAATGTGTATTTACTTCCATTATACCACAAAACTCTCGTAGCGGTTTCTGGTATTGATGATATCGACGCCGCTCATTTGACCTTATAAATCCTTCAACTATCATTTTCCTCCTATCCCGAAAATTATGGGTAGATTTTCTGTACCTGAGCTTAAAAGTTTCGGCCAACGGATTACCGGCGGCCACATCCGGTGCGCCGATTATGTCGTGAATCGGATACGACAGGATCTGGGCGAAATCGACTGCCTGATGGATGTCGGTTGCGGAACGATGACAACAACCAAAGCCATAGCCGAACGCCTGCCCGAAACACGGATCGTCGGCTGCGATATTCACAACCACAGTCCCAAGTCGCTGGATTATCCACCGAATTTGGAATACCGACGGATCGAACCATACTCAGTTGCTTCACTGCATTTAAACCCCGATGTAATTACTCTTAATGGAGTTGTTCATCATATTCCCCATGATCGAGAGGAAGAATTCATGGCCGACATTCACACCGCATTAAAACCAAATGGAAATCTACTTATTCATGAGCATCAGCTTGCGGAAAATCGGATCCGAAGACGCATCGAGTATTGGCAGCTTTGTTTCAGTGAATTCATGATAAATCGTTTACTCGAAAGAATGTCCAGCAGCTACAATTTTTTTACGCGAGAGCGCCTGAGACGATTGTTGGAAAGAAACGGTTTCGGTGTTTTGAATATTGAAGACACCGGTCACAGGTTCGTCACACTGCCTTCGATCAATACAAATATGGCCTTGTGGTGTGAAAAAAAATAAGTCATTGGACCCCCTCCGGCTAGTCCAGCTTTTTCATCACCTTATTCACTACTTCTTCAATCGTAATGTAGGCTTTTTGAATGACATCTGCCGCGCCAAGCTTTCTGGCGCGATCAAGATCGCTGTCCTGACCGAGCGCAGTGAGAATGGTAAACGGTGTTTTCGAATTAAGCGTCGCATGCTTTTGCTCCAGCACGGCAAAACCGTCCAGGACCGGCATAACCAGATCCAGTAGCACCAGATCGAAAAGTTCCTTTGAAAGGATATCCAACGCTTCGCGCCCGTCGAAACACGCTTTGGTTTCTATACCGTTTTTCTTAAGTTTCTTGCAAATCAAACCTCCGATGTATTTGTCATCCTCAACAACCAGCACGATCTTCTTTTTCCCTGCCATGCCAACATATTTTCATTACCTGCCGGGAAAGGCAAATATCTTTTACATAAGTCATATCATTTGACCAGCCCGGTTTCATGCGTCTTTTTTGCCGAGGAATATATCTCTTCCATTCGATTTACGACTGATTCTACCGAGTAACATTCGGCTGTTTTCCGGCTCTCCTGAGCAAATTTTTCACGCATTCTATGGTCCGATAAAACCTTTTTCAGACACTGTGCGCACTTTGTTACGTCCCCGGGTTCAAACAGAAATCCGTTTACTCCATCGGTCACATACTCCGGCAAAGCGCCACATCTGACTGCGACCACCGGCAGACCGCAGGCCATCGCCTGCATCGTGGTCATCGATTGTGTCTCCGAGCGGCTGGTAATCAGATAAACATCATTGGCGTTGATCGCCTGGACCAGCTCTTCGTCTTTCAGGAAACCGAGAAACCGCGTCACTCCGGCGATCCCCAGCTCCCGTGCTCTGGCTTTCAATTCTGACTCCATCGGCCCCGTGCCGATAATTACAAGCTCCGCATCGGCTCCGTCCTTTACCGCAATGGCAAAAGCTTCGATGAGTTCCCCGATGTTTTTTTCCCTGGCCAACCGCCCGAAACACAAAACCGACGGTTTGGTTATGCCAAATTTTCTTTTTAGTCCGGCTCTGTCCTCTGCCGGACGAAAAAGCTTGGTCTCGACCGGATTGGATACGACGACGATTTCCCGGGTCACGCCGTAAGCCCGGAGTTCATCACGGACATCGGTGGACGGGGCGGTCACCAGATCGCATCTCCGGTAATAGTTTGCCGCAAATTTTTTCAAACCTTCCCGCATCCACCGGTAATTCAGGTGCGTGTAATGAGCATAATCCGCCGGCTTACTGTGCTCGGTACCGATGAGCGGAAGCTTCAGCTTCTTCGCCACCCTGACCGCCTGAAAACCGACAGTTCCGAAAGTCTGCGTATGGATGATGTCCGGATGGAAATCGATGAGATCTTTCGGTATGCCAAAAGGAAGAGTGAAACGGAACTCCGATCCGCCGGGCAGGCCGACACTGGGAAGTGAGATGTGTTTCAAGGTCTCTTTGGTTTTGCTTAAACCCCGCACCGCCGGCTCAACCACGCAGACAGCATGCCCGCGCGCTTCCAGGCCCCGCATCAGCGTCTTTAGTGAGTTGCTGATGCCGGTGATTTGCGCCAAAGAAAAATCGGAGAACAACGCGATACGCATAGAAAATCATACGGCTACGCGATTAAATCCACATTAATCATGTGAAGATATACTACCAGCAATATCGGCGAAGCAGGACTTGTCCGGCGTAGCCCCGTAGCCACGGGGCAAAGTCGGATCGCTACGCCGATATCAATGAGGCAAAAAAGAAACGTTGGTGGTGCTTATATTGCGAAGCCGTATCAGGTATCCCGGAGCACAACCCGTTTGGCATAACGTGAAGCCAGGAAATAAACAGCAAGCAGAACAACGACGACTGCCGCCACAACCAATCCGGCATCCTTGATATACGTGTTGAGCAGCTGATACGACGAACCGAAATAATAACCGCCGACCATCAGCAGCCCGTACTGGATTATCGTTATGGAAACGACTGATATCAGAAATTTTTTCAGCGGCAGCCGGGCCAGACCGGCAGACATCAGCAAAGGGGTGCTCATGCCGTAAGCCCATTTGGATAAAAGCGCGGATTTGAAAGTATGCCGCTGCCACAGGTGTTCGATCGTCTTAAGCCGGTTTTCGGTGATCCCGACGCGGTGTCCGTGACGCTTGAGAAAGTCGCCCTGATGGCTCAAGTATCCCAGCCAGTAATATAAAGTATCCGGGATTATGTCGCCGAAAAGCAGAATAATATAAGACGGTATTGGCTGAAGGTAGCCCAGCGAAACAAAAAATCCGGCGACGATCGCAACGACCGGGCCCTCGATCGCCGCAGCCGGAAAAAGAATCCAGTAGCGGTACTTCAGCAACAATGTAACAAGAGATACTGAACTCATGATTGATTGCCAGTGTGTTCAGTGTATCCCCGTTTGGCTCCCGGCCAAGGACGATAAATATCACTGAAGACCAGAACATAGATATTCCCCAGCACGAAGACGGCAACCAACGCTGTAAGTGCGACCCAAGTAAAGCCTGCGATAACACCCCCGAGCGCGAGAATGCAGGCCAGAGTGCAGAGGATATCGAGGATGATCTTCCTCCGGAGAAAACCCAAATACTCATTTGTCCGCAGCATTAAACTGTATTTCATCGAAGCCACGGCAAACAGCGCAACGGAAACACAGAGGAAAGCCACGACATGAGAAAACTCTAACGCGAGCAAAACATAGAGTGCCACCAGGATTGCATCGACAATCTTTTGGCTCCGGGCATCGGCAAACGGAAAATCGGAGAAACAGCGAACTGAAAAATACGTGTTGACGACCAAAATAACATAGAAAACCAGCGGCATGGCGGCAGTCCGCCAGTCGGTTAAATTAACCCAGGCACAAATGATCCCGATGGCGCCGAAACCGGCTGCAGCCAGCACCGCTCTTTGGTTTGCGTTCGAACTGGGCATAATCACCGGATATCATTGTAGGCCATACTGTACGGACGTCCGAATATCGCTTCCCAGACATAATTCATGACATAAACGTAACATGTTCTGAAAAAGCCTTCCGTGTACCATCGCCGGGCAGACGTATAGATGAAAAATCCGAACATGAAACGGACCTTTCCGACGGTATGCAAGCGCCGGGCAATATCCGTATCTTCGCCGTAGAACGCAATGTTCGTATCGAAGCCGCCGACCGCTTCCATCGCCGTTTTCCGGACCACAAAGTTGCCGCCGATAACCATATATGAAGTGAAAAGATAAGTGATCCCCCCGAAGACACGCCAGAGAAAACCGATCACCATCCCGGAAAGCGCCGGCAGATCGTAGTATTTATACATGCCGCTGAGACAAACCAGTTTTGGATTTTTTTTAAACTGTTTGACAACGACTTCACACCAGCCCGCCGGCATGCGGCAATCGGCATCAATATAACCGAGCAGCTCCCCTTGCGCGGTAAGCAGTCCCCGCTGACGGGCCCAACTAAGACCCTTCCGGGGCTCGCTCACGACCTTAACCCCGGTAAATTTTCGGGCGACTTCCGCAGTGCCGTCCGTACTTCCATTATCGACCACTATCACTTCGCCGATGCTTTCGTTCCGGTTTTTAAAAACGCTCTCCAGACAGGCCGGCAGATACTTTTCCTCATTATAAGCAGGAATAATCAGACTGATTTTCATAGATGGGACGGATACTCATCGCCTGAAATGTGCAAATGCCGGCGACTCTCGATGAATCGTACATCATCACGGAAGAAATGCCGACCCACCTGAAAAATCGTCGGAACTATCAACGGTACGGCAAACACATCGATGGAATAATGCGTGTGCGCCAGCAGAACCGCTGCCGCAAAAAAAGCTGCAACCATGAACATGGTCCATCGTATCGCCGGAAGACCCCAGAAAATAAGCGCGAGCATGAAGGGAAAAGAAACGTGTCCCGAAAAGAAAAAATCGTTGCTGTTATAGGCCAGATTATAAAAAAGTCCCTTCGTAGTTTCCACGAACTGATCGGGACGGGTTCCAAGCGGCGTCAGAATGATGAAAAACGAACGGATAAGGTACAAAAGTCCGACCGATTTTAATGAGAACGGAATGTACTCCGGATTGAAAAAAAGTATGCCGATAAAAAACACTATAAGCAGTTCGAGACCCCAGACCAAAAAGTCCTTCAGCCCCAGAACCGGAAGGAAATCCAGGAAAATATCCGGACCCCACTGCGCATGCAAGGCACTTTTCAGGTGTTCCCGGGCCAAAATCGATGCATCAAAACCAATCGCCAAAATGACCGCCCCGATAAAAATCGACATCCAAAATTCCTTATTTTTCCAGAGCCCGCCGTGTTTTTTCGCTATGTAAGCGCGAACCATTTTTTTGGTAGTTGGAAAATACCAGTGCAGTATTTTACTCCTTATTGGCATTAATAATTGATTAAAGATTTAAGAAAATCAATCCGCCAGCCTGCATCGGCGATCTGTTTTTAAACCGGTTTACCCACGCACCAGCCCCGCAGCGCTCACGCGTGCGGGGTTCCGCCTGAGAGGAATCGCAAGGCATGTGGAAGGATGCCCCGACCGTGATGTCGGTGAGCTTCACTTTTTTGTAGTTTTATCCGCCGGATTCACGAACGAAATGTTTTTCAAAATAAAGGTGACCTGATCGGCCTCGCTCGGCTGGATGCTCAGCGGGAAGGAACCGGTAAAAGAGTAACCAACCTTGTCTTTGGCCACCGAAACCTGGTAATAGCGGCGGATCGGCTGATCCGGCGACGGCCGCGCACTGAAAACATGAAGCGCCGACTCCTGGCCGTCGATATAAACCGTCTGCTTGTCGATCAGCTTGTAATCGGGCAACGCCGATACCGCCAGAATATTAGCCGTGGAATACTCGGTCATAGTCATGTCCTGTGACAGTGGTTCGCTGGTCACGGTTACCGTGTCGAGCTGTCCGGCATGCGGCGTCTGGTACTGAAATGCCGCGACGGTTTCCTGGGGGACTCCCATGGTCTTAAGTGAATCCTGAGAAAGAATGCGCCAGTCTTTCGGCAAACAGGCGGCAAATGTGCCGTTCCAGAATTGTTGATCGCAGGTAACTTTGCTGCTTGAGCTGCTGCTCGAACCGCATCCGGCGAAAAGCAGAACGGAAAAGATCACGAGGAACAACCTTTTCATAAATGTAATCCTAGCACAGCAAAAGGAGTCCAAGGAAACCGAAGAGTCCTAAGAATCCGAAGATATGAATGCTTTTCCTCGGTTTCGTCGGGTTTCCCGGACTCCTCGGTTTCTTTTCCTTATATTTCACACCAAAAACCCGGATTGACATATGCAGTAAAGTAAGACATTAACCTATACTGACCATTGAGTAAAACATGGTATTTTTGGTACAATAAACAGAATATGGCGAAATTCAGATTATCGGCTGTTTCCCTCGTTGCATTAATACTGCAAACTGCGGCTCCGGCTGTATTCGCCGCAGGCGGTTGTGCCCTGAGCGCCCTCGATACTGTGGCGGGGCTCGGGACCGAGGTTTCGCTTAAAGGTTGCATCCCCAATGCCAGTCTCCAACTGACCGTCAGGCACACTGTCGGGCAGGACTACACCCAAACCATCGCCACCGACTTAAACGGCGATGCCACGACACTCGTTCCCTCGAAATACACCGTAACGGCCGGAAAATATGACGTGTATGCCGGCAGCGAAACGACCAGTTTCACCGTTCTGGCCGACCGGGTGGACGATGCCCACTCCAGTCTTTTGACTTCGGCTGATTCAATACGGAGCAACGGTCAGGACACCGTAACCGTTACCGTGATTTTGAGAGACCGCTTCGACAATCCGGTTTCCGGCCGGCCGATAGCCCTCATCGCCAGCCGCTTGAGCGACGAAGTAACCACCCAATCGAAACAGACCGATGACGAGGGGCGCTTCCTCTGGACTGTCCGTTCGACCGAACCGGGCCTCATAACCCTGATCCCCTACGACATCTTAAGCGGCCGCCAGCTGAAACTGCGGGCCGATGTCACCGCCGTCCAGGGCGGATCCAACTCCTGGCTCCGCGGTAATCTGACCGGGCAGGAAAGCGGCAACGATCCTGTCTCCGGGAACTTAAGCCCTTCAGGAAACAATTCCGATCTGTCGAGCGCATTAATCGATCATTTCGAGCTGGGACTGCCGCAAGGTGCGACCGAAGTGAATGTCAACGACTTGTTCAGCATGAATATCCGGGCCATGCGCGGCACGGACACGGTGCGGGCTTATGTCGGAACGCTGATCGTAACCAGCAGCGATCCGGACGCCCAGCTTCCGAAAAAAGGTGATGATCCAAAATCCCCGACTACCGGCCGCATTGATATCCGCGACATCGATCAGGGTCAGCGGAATCTGGCTCTGGCTTTCGTCCTGCGGAAAGAAGGAACCCAAACCATCGAAGTTGCCGATAAGGATGTTCCGTCGATCACCGGAAAGATAACGCTGACTGTCAAACGGGCAGGCGGACCCAGCACGGACACCATCGTCATCCTGGCTCCCAAAGACCGGTCGCGGGTCAGAGGCTCCGACATACTTCTTCAGGGCAAAGCGCCTAGTCTGATCAATCTGATCGTAAAAGGCGGCAAAGACCCGGTTTCCGGCGAAAGCGATTCGGAAGGGGTTTTCCGGATTCCCGTCGTTTTAAATCCGGAGGACAAGGAAGTCACCTTGTTCGTAACCAGCGAGAACAACTCCTACGAATCAGAGCCGGTTCACATCATCGTCGACAATGATCCGCCGAAAATCGAATCGATGACCATGGATCCGCCGGCTGGCAAAACCGGAAAACCGGGAACACTGATTATGAAATCGGAACCCGGCCTGGGCTCGGCAGTGGCGAGTTTCGAAGGAAAAGATTTTCCGCTGACCGGCAGCGGCGGCATTTACACTGCGACCTTGAATGCACCGGACAAAGAAGGTACTTACGATATAACCGTCACGGCCACCGACAGTGTCGGCAACTCCTCGTCAATGCTGATGAAATGGGATGTCAAACCCGCGGCGGTGCCGGTCGTGCAGGGCGTAACCGCCGAGGGTCAGCCGCTGCAGGTGGCAATCAAATGGCAACCGGTCGATTCCTTCCCGGTTTCCGAGTACCGGATTTATGTCGCCAAAGACAGCGATCCGACCAATTATCTCTACAGCGTATCCACCAAAAAACCCGCGGCATCGGCAACCATCAAAGATCTTCCGCTGGGTGTGACCTACCAGTTCTCGGTTACCGCTCTTAGTAGTGACGGACTGGAAAGTCCCGAAAAGAGCCAGCCGGCGGTGTCCGCTCCTCAGGGAATGACTCTCACGGCTAAACCCGGAACCGACAGTGTGCTGTTGGAATGGACCAAAATCCCGTCCCTTCCGATGGACCACTACGATCTTAAATACGGAACCGATCCGAACAATTACACCGAAACTCGTTCGGTCGACGGGCAGGCGGTTTCATATATCGTTCATGATCTGATCGGCGAAACCACCTATGAGTTCAAACTGACGCCGGTGACGGTGACCGGAAAAACCATGGATGAACTTTCGGCAACCGTCCGGGTAACCGTCGGATCCGCCGGATTCGTTCCCGGCACCTTCGAACCGGTTCCGACCGACATCCTCGGCCATCCCGGAGCACCGGTCCAACCGGAGACTCCGGTCGTCACACCTCCGCCTTCAACGCCAAGCAGCGGCTTCCCGTCTTTCATCATCTGGTCGATACTCGCCGTTACCGGCCTCCTCGCCCTGCTGCAATGGCGCAGAATCAGATTCGAACGACGCCTCACCCGCGAATTTTTCGAACTGATGGGCCAGCGGTACCATTCCTGAACATGGCAAACAAAGAAAAACACCATCCGGAGATTCACACGGTTTCGATCGGTGGAGCGACTTTCGATCTGTTTTTGACCATGGGACCGGAACTTACCGTACGAAACGGCGAAGTTCTGCTCAAAGTCGGTGGTAAACTTCCGGTAAAACAGGTCATCGAATCAACCGGTGGCGGCGCCTGCAATACCGCAGTCGGTTTTGCCCGGTTGGGATTCAAGGCCTCATTCTGCGGCATTGTCGGTTCGGACCAATGGGGCGAGAAACTTCTGAAAAACCTGATCGCCGAAGGGGTCGATGTCTCTCCGGCAACGATCGTGGAAAACGAGACCAGTAGTTTTTCGATCATTCTCACGTTACCCGGCGGCGACCGCACCATCCTTTACACGCCGGGCGCCAACGAACATCTGGATCATGCGACTTTTGATCTCGAGACAGTCAAACACGCCGACGCTGTTTTTTTAAACCACCTCTCCGGGAACTCTTCCGCTTTGGAAGACGACATCATAAAAACTCTCGTCGACAATCCCAAAATATGGCTGTCCTGGAATCCCGGCGGACCGCAGATCCGAAACGGAATGCGCTCCGGCGATGAGGCCGCCCTGCTCAAGGTCACCAATCTGTTGCTGCTCAATAAGGAAGAAGCGCTCGGATTTACCGGAGAAAAAGGCACCGCCGGTGCTCTGGCCGCACTTTTAAAAGCTGGCGCCCGGAATGTTTGCATAACCGATGGTCAGAACGGAGTGGTTGCCTCCGACGGTCAACACACATATTCCTGCCCGATTTTGCCGGTCCAGGTCATCGAAACCACCGGCGCCGGCGATGCCTTCGGTACCGGAGCAAGCTACGCATTATTGACCGGATTTGGTTTGCCAGAAGCCCTCGTCGCTGGTACACTTAATTCTGCCAGCGTGGTCAGCGCCGTCGGTGCGGAAGCGGGATTACTCACAGAAACCCAGATACGAGAGAGAATGCTAAACCGACCCCTTACTGTCGAAACAATCAGCTAGATCACACCATTACAATCACACACTCCCCTCCCCATCATGTCTGAAGACAATCTGCTTCAAATCCAGGAACTGATCGACTCGGCCATGTCTTCGCTCAAGACCGCTTCCAGTCTTCTCCGGGAAGTAACCGGCGTAACCGACTCTTCCAAGGAACGGCTTTCTTCCAAAGCCGGCTCGCTCGGTATGAGCGCGTATGCTTCGAGCGCAACCAAAGTGGTCGAAGGTGTTTTCGACGGTCAGAACATGGTGGATTCACTGGGTCAGACTTATCCCATACCGGCCAACTACGCGAGTAAAAGCAAACTGGTCGAAGGCGACGGGATGAAGCTGACCATCACCGATGAGGGTAAATTCATTTACAAGCAGATCGCCCCCATAGAGCGCCGGACCATGATCGGTGTTCTGATCCAGGAAGACGGGCAATACAAAGTGCTGGCCGAGGGCAAGGCTTACCGCCTGCTCCTCGCCTCGGTGACTTTTTACCGCGCCGAAGTCGGCGACCAGGTAACGATCATCGTCCCCAAGGGCGACTCGGCCAACTGGGGCGCCGTCGAAGCAGTAATCCCCAAGCATCTGGTGGAAGCCGCAGCCAAAGCCAGATTCAGTGAGGATGACGAAACCGAAAAAACCGGTCGTCCGGTCCGCAGCCAGCGTAACGAAGACGGAGAATTGAGCCCAAAGCTCGACTAGGCACGGAAGGCAACCTTGACGGTTTCCTTTCAAGGTGGCGCTTCCGCGATGGGGCCCACGCCTGTGTGCCGTAACGCCGACACCGATAGCACGTAAGGTAGCACTTCGGCGTGCAGGCACGAGACCCCTCGCTTCGCGCGTTTTCAACGATACAAAGAAAGTGCGAAGCAATAAGACTGATGGTAGTCTGAGCAGGCATGAAAATTTCGCCGCGAATCTACCTGCCTGTTTTTCTGGCGTTGCTTATCTGTCTGGGAATCGGCGGACTTTTCCTTTGGCAAATCCACTCGACCGTCGGAGCCGTCGAATCTACTTTCCGGGCACCGTCGACCCAGGCCGGTTTTTTAAAAAAATTGCTGCCCGGCGGAAATCAGCCGCATTTCGACAGTTCGAGCCAGTCCGAAGCACTCCTAAAATTGCGGCAGGGTGAAATCTTCGAGCTCAAAGGCGAATGGAAACAGGCCGAGAGTCTTTTTATGGACAGCGTAAATGCCGGCGGTGGCGCACCGGCGCTCAGAAAACTGGCTTCCATACAACTCCAGCGCCGTGAGTACTCCGCTGCCAAACAAACGATTGACCGGCTCAAAGATGAAAACTCCGGCAGTGATGATGTCCTGCTGTTCGAAGGTCTTTTGGCCCTCCGGAGCGGCGACAGTAGTGGCGCGCAAACCATCTTCAGACGCAAACCGGATTCACCACAATCGCATTTCGGTTTGAGCCTGGTGGCCATCGCAAACGGGGACAACGAAACGGCCAAAGTGGAGCTGGCCAAAGCCGGTCAGGGGGACGATCCGACGATCCGTACTTATGCGAATACTATTCTCCAGGCCTACAACGAATTTGCGCTGTTCCCCGACGGACAGGACATTCATCTGCAGACTCTGCTTGCTCACGCGCTGGCCCAGGTCAACGAATGCGAAATCGCTTTGCCGATTCTGAACAAAGTAGTTCTGAAACAGGAGCGGTATCGGGATGCCTGGATCGTTAAAGGTTTTTGCGAATTTACTTCGGAGCGGCTGAAGGACGCACTCGCCTCGCTGGAACAGGCTTACAGCCTGGACCCCGAAAAACCCGAGACTCAGTATTTCCTGGCCCGCACGCATGCCGCTCTGGGCGATCCGCAGAACGCCGTAACCTTCCTG
>Ga0172379_10010083_pt1 | contig 11516 bp, 8 predicted proteins | sample GrowelOW334metaG_FD_119756 | JGI IMG/M metagenome (GOLD analysis project Ga0172379, IMG submission 119756) | Groundwater microbial communities from an aquifer near a municipal landfill in Southern Ontario, Canada - Groundwater well OW334 metaG | ecosystem: Environmental > Aquatic > Deep... | reverse complement strand
TAGTCGTTCCCAACTTTCATCCTTCTTAAGTCGAAAACGGAGGTTGGCAAATGGGCAATACGATCGATTACCTGTGCGGAAACACCTCTGTCTGTTAATATATCAGAGAGGTTCTCATTGGCCCTGACTTTATTCTCTTCAACATGGAAGGAGTCAACAGGCAGACCAAACAAAAGTTTGGGTTCGACCAAAAGGATGTCTTCTTTTTGATCGACAGTCGGGATCATGTAGTTGTACCACATAATACGGGAAAAGGTGAAAAACAGCAGCAAGAAGATAGAAATTCCCAGGAACCATTCTGGAAAATTCCTCTTTCGTGTAGACCTCCTTCCTGCTCTTTGAAGCATGCGGAGGAACTTTGATTTAATGTCTGATTTCATCAAACCCCTTTCCATAAACACCCATTACTGAACCTTGAGAGATAAAGGCATCCGGGTCAATTTCTTTTATTTTCTGAAAGATCATGGGCGATTCCCGTTTTTTGACAACAGTCATGATCATCTTCACCTGCTTCTTTGTGTACCACCCAGTACCTTCAATGACTGTCAAACCACGACGCGATTCAGCATTGATAAAGTCTGCTATCAGCTCATATTTTTCAGAAAAGATAAACAATTGAACAGATTGCTGGGCGCCTGTAAGGAATGCATCAACCGAATAGGCAACAACCCACATGGTTACATAACCGTACACCAGCTTTTCGACTGATGAAACCAGAAAATACGAACTGGTAATAATGATTACATCACAATAGAGAATTATCTTACCAGGACTTATGTTCCTATACTTGTTGATGATCATTGCAATGATATCCGTACCTCCTGTACTCCCTCCCTGGTTAAAAGTAATTCCCAAACCGACACCTCCAAGAATTCCTCCCAAAACAGAAGAGAGAAAAATATCCTTAACAAGCGGTTCTTTAATAAAAATCTGCATCACGTTGAGCAACACAGATATAATTACCATACTAAAAAGTGTTTTGAGACCGAAATTTGTTCCCAGGATCCGAATGGCGAGGATAACCAAAAAACTATTAATTATCAGGTAAGGGTATCCTGTCGGAATGCCCGTTGCATAAAAAATCAGCATTGAAATTCCGGTAACCCCTCCGGCGGTAATCTTCAACGGAATAAGGAAAGCGGTCACCCCAAAAACATACATCGCAAGGCCGATGATCATAAAAGTATACATTCGGACGATGGAAAATATTTTCTTGCTCATGGGGCATATTTAGAAGCGCTAAATTAAATCTTTTTTAAAAATTTATTTAATTTCACGACGATTTAGCAAACTAAACTTTTCCAGTAGAAAAATCGAATCGACCAAAAATCAATTTTTTTAAGGATAGACTTATTTTAATCAAATTATTTAGATATGAAGATTCACGAATATCAAGCAAAGGAGATTTTTTCGCGCTACCGAATCCCGGTAACCGATGAGGTGGTTTGTTACACGGTTGATGAAGCGGTGGCTGCTGCAGGAAAGCTTGGCCTTCCTGTAGTAATAAAGGCGCAGGTACTGGCAGGAGGCAGAGGGAAGGCCGGTGGAGTGAAACTGGCAAGAACAAATGCCGACGTCCCTGAGCTTGCAGGGAAGATCCTTGGCATGGATATCAAAGGCTATACAGTCGAAAAGGTTTTGGTTGCCCAGGGGGTAAAGTTCTCATCAGAGTTCTATGTGGGGCTTACCATCGATCGCAACTCCAAGTCAGTTATTTTCATGGCCAGCAGTGAAGGTGGTGTTGAAATTGAGGAGGTTGCGAAGGATAATCCGGATGCAATTCACAAATTTATCATAGATCCCGATTTGGGTATGACCTCATTTCTTGCCAGGAAAATTGCTTTTGCACTCTTTAATGATTTCAAACTGGTCAAGCAGGGAGCAGATCTTTTCCAAAAGCTTTACAGCATTTTTATGGATACCGATTCTTCCCTGGTTGAGATCAATCCTTTGGTCATCACAGAGGAGGGCCAACTCCTGGCCCTGGACGGTAAAATGAATTTTGACGACAATGCCCTCTTCCGCCAAGGCGCCATTGAAGCATTGAATGAGCCAACGGAAGATGAACTTAAAGAGCTTGATGCCAAAGAGAAGGGCTTGACATATATCCGCCTGGATGGTTCGATCGGGTGCATGGTAAATGGGGCAGGATTGGCGATGGCCACACTCGACCTGATCAAATATTTTGGCGGGGAACCGGCCAACTTTTTAGATATTGGCGGGAGCTCCAATCCCCAGAAGGTAATCGATGCCATGAACCTCATTCTTTCCGACAAAAATGTGAAGGTTGTTATGATCAATATTTTTGGCGGTATTACCCGGTGCGACGACGTCGCCCGAGGTTTGATCAGTGCGCTTGACAAGATCAAAGTCGATGTTCCAATTGTGGTACGACTTTCCGGAACCAACTCAAAAGAGGGACTTGAGATTTTAAAACAGGCCAATCTGCCAATCGTTGAGACCATGAGCCAGGCTGCTCAAAAAGCCATTGAATTGTGTGGAAAAAATTAAGAACCAACTTATTAATTAAGCTATGAGTATATTAGTCAATAAAAATACAAAGTTATTGGTACAGGGCATTACCGGCCGGGACGGCAGTTTTCATGCAGGTAAGATGAAAGCTTACGGAACAAATGTTGTCGCAGGCGTTTCACCAGGCAAAGGAGGTTCTGCAGTCGACGGCATTCCGGTTTTTAATACTGTTGACCAGGCAGTAAAGGCTACTGGGGCAAATACTTCGATCATTTTTGTACCTGCGCACCTTGCTGCCGATGCCATTCTTGAAGCGTCTGAAGCCGGTATTGACCTTGTGATTGCTATTTCCGAGGGTGTTCCAACATTGGACATGGTGAAAGTAATGCCTTACCTCACTAAAAAAGGGACCAAACTGATTGGCCCCAACTGTCCAGGACTAATTTCTCCCGGTGAGGCATTGGTTGGCATCCTTCCGGGAAATATCTTCCTGAAAGGGAATGTGGGATTGATGAGCCGAAGCGGAACCCTCACCTATGAAATGGTATACCAGCTTACCAGCAACAATATAGGGCAAAGTACCTGTGTTGGTATTGGCGGCGATCCGGTAGCCGGGCTTTATTACCTGGAGCTTCTGCAGATGTTTCAGGATGATCCGGCCACCGAAGCAATTGTGCTTATCGGTGAGATTGGCGGTGATGCTGAGGAGCGTGCAGCACAATTTATCAAAGAACATGTTACCAAGCCTGTCGTTGCATTTATTGCAGGTCAATCTGCCCCTCCCGGAAAAAGAATGGGCCATGCCGGTGCAATTATTTCCAGCGGAAGTGGTACGGCGGAAGAGAAGATCAAAGCCTTCGAGCAGGTTGGAGTGAAAGTTGCCAAAATCCCAAGTGAAATACCTGATTTGATCAAACTTGTAATGAAGAAATAGAGATGGGAATTAAAAAAGGGAGAATCGCTTCTCCCTTTTTTAATTCCCATCTCTTGCAGCTTTTAGCACTTCATTGACTGAACCGTGGAGCAACAAGAGTCTTTTGGCCTTGTCTTCGCTATAGCCCAACTCACTGACGATCATTCGGGTTCCCCTGTGAACCAGTTTCTGGTTGGTGAGTTGCATATTGACCATTTTATTCCCTTTGACCCGTCCCAATTTGATCATGACGGAGGTGGTGATCATGTTCAGAATCATTTTTTGGGAAGTTCCTGATTTCATTCTTGTACTTCCTGTGACAAATTCGGGTCCCACGATGGCCTCTATGGCAATATCCACACTCCTTGCCAGAATACTACCCGGATTGTTCACGATACAAGCAGTCAGGATTTTGTGTTCCCTGGCTTTCTTAACAGCGCCAACGACATAGGGAGTGCGGCCTGATGCTGCAATCCCTACGACCGTATCCAATTCATTGATTTCAAGTCGCTCCAACTCCTTCCAACCCATATCTTCATCATCCTCTGCAGCTTCGACAGCTTTACGGATGGCCCTGTCCCCTCCGGCGATCAATCCAATGACGAGCCCATGTCCTACGCCAAAAGTGGGGGGTATCTCAGAGGCATCCAATATGCCCAATCTGCCACTTGTTCCAGCCCCCAGGTAAAAAAGACGCCCACCATTTTTCATCCTGAGAAATACCTGTTCAACCAGGGCCTCAATCTGTGGCATTACAGCACTGATAGCAGGCAGAACTTTTTTATCCTCCTCGTGGATATTTTGGAGTAACTCCTTTACAGACATCCTCTCTAAATCGTAGTACAAAGAATCCTTTTCTGTAATACTTTCGTTATTCATTTGGTTCCGGATAAGTGTTATTGACCATGTGATATTTTACAAGTCCCTCCATCGGTTCCTGCAGGATTGAGACACAATTTAGCTGATACATCGAGCAAATTTCCAACACCAGCTCCTTAAAATAAAAGGCAATGGATCCTACAAAACCGATTGGGTACAAATGATAACCGGCAATTTTGGTGACATTTCGCTCAAAGAATTCAATCAGGCTCGTTTTGACCAAATCTTGTGCATATTCTGTGGCAATTTCTTCAGAGAGAAATGGAGCGAAGGAGGCAAGAAAATGATTTGGTTTTTCCATTTTATAGACTCGTTGCAAGGCCTCTTCCCTTGTAAGCCGGTATTTTATGTCAAATCTTGTCCTCAGGGATGCGGGCATTACTTCTTTAAAATAATCTCCCAGTAACTTTTTACCCAAAACGGCACCGCTACTCTCATCGCCCAGAATAAATCCAAGTGGCGAAATGCCGGATACAACCCTTTCACCGTCATAAAGACAGGCATTGGACCCCGTTCCAATGATGCAGGCGATACCACCGGAAGTCCCGAAAATAGAACGGGCCGCTGCCACCACATCACTATAAAGTTTAATACGGGCATCCGGAAACAATTTCTGAAGCGCTAACCTGATGATGGATGCCTTTTCATCATTGATTATACCCGACCCGTAAAAAAAAATTCTTTCTATCCCGACGATTGAAAAAGGACGAAGTTTGAGAACTAACTCATCATAAATAGATGTGGTAGTACGAAAAAATGGATTAATGCCAGAAGTATAAATAGCACTTGAATCCCCATTCCCGGAGATCAGCCTCCACGAACATTTGGAGGAACCACTGTCTGCAATAAGTATCACAACTTAAAAATTAAATATTCATTATTTATATATCACCGGCTTATATCCTTCATGTCTGAATATTCGCTTAATTTTCCAATTATAAATAGCTCCTTTGAACAAAACAAACGAATTTTAAGATGGGCAACACCAGATAATCAGCTTCCATTGAATTCCATTAATCCGATTCCAATTGTAAAGATAAAAAATATTACAACACAACAGAGGTATTATATAACATGTATGACCAATATTGTAATTTTCATTATTTAGGCTATTTTTGATCTATTATTAACCTGTCTATAGCTAAAATTTTTCTACTCAATGGTTAAATTCTGTAGTACATGGATGTTGACGCTTTGTCTTCTTTCCAATGCAATCGGGATGGGAGTCATTCGTATCAATCAAATGGGTTATCTTCCTCAGTGTAGAAAAATTGCCGTTTTCATCAGCGACAAACATGTCGAGCCAAAGAAATTCAAGTTAATTGACAACCTTTCAGGCAAGCTGCTCTTTGAAGGAATTCCACTTTCAACAGACGGGACTATTTGGGGGCAAAAAAGTGCCTACAGGCTCGATTTTTCATCTGTCGTACAACCTGGTGGGTACCATCTGGAATTTGCCGGGGTAATTTCTCCCAATTTTGCTATCTCTGCCGATGTTTACAAAGGCTCATCCGACTTTATCCTGAACTATCTCAGGCAACAACGATGCGGCTTTAATCCGTTTCTAAAGGATTCCTGTCATACCGCCGATGGCATTGTTGTTGACCATCCCGACAAATCGGGCAAATGGATCGATGTTACAGGGGGCTGGCATGATGCATCCGATTATCTTCAATATGTACTTACCTCTGCCAATGCCGTTTACCAGATGCTTTTCGCCTATCGCGAAAATCCTTCCGTCTTCAGTGATAATTTCAAGGCCAATGGATTACCGGGTTCGAATGGCATTCCGGATATCCTTGATGAGGCCAGCTGGGGATTGGCCTGGCTTATGAAAATGAATCCCGGCAAAGGGGAAATGTATTACCAAATTGCGGATGACAGGGACCATCGGGGGTATCGGCTCCCTACACTGGATTCCGTCTCCTATGGTTTAGGGAAAAAATTCAGGCCTGTTTATTTTGCTACCGGAAAGCCTCAGGGGCGTGGAAACCATCAAAACAGAACCACCGGAGTCGCCTCAGTTGCAGCAAAATTCAGTTCATCGTTTGCCCTGGGAAGTGAAATTTTCAGCTGTTATGATCCGGTACTTGCAACCAGGCTGAGGACGAAAGCAAGAGAGGCATGGGAGTTTGCCAACTCCGATCCGGGAGTCTGCCAGACAGCCTGTGTGGTATCTCCCTATTTTTATGAAGAGGAAAACTATGCGGACGATATGGAACTCGCTGCGTTTTCGCTGTCCCAAATGTCAAAATCAGTGAACGATCGCAATGCAGCTGCAAAGTGGGGTGAGATTGAGCAGGTAACTCCCTGGATGGAACTTCACCGTGCCCGGCATTATCAGTACTATCCGTTTGTCAATCTTGGACATTCATTTTTGGCTCAATCCTCCGACAGCCTGACTTCCAAGAAATTTGCAGGATTTATGAAGCAGGGGCTCACATCTATACAAAATTTTGCCTCCGGAGATCCCTTCCCGATTGGCATCCCATTTATCTGGTGTTCCAACAACCTGGTGGTCGCAGCGGCAACTCAAGCCCGACTCTATCGAAAAATCACGGGGGATCGTCAGTTCGAAGAGCTTGAGGCAGCATTGACAGACTGGCTCTTTGGGTGTAATCCATGGGGAACATCGATGATTTGTGGTCTGCCATTAACCGGCGATTATCCTGAAGACCCGCATTCATCCATTACCTATTTGATGAAACAACCCACATGGGGAGGACTTGTTGATGGACCGGTTTACAAACAAATTTTCAATTCGTTGCTTGGAATAACCCTTCACCGAAGTGACAGCTATGCCGCATTTCAGGGAGGGAAGGCTGTTTACCATGACGATAACGGCGATTACTCTACCAATGAACCAACCATGGATGGCACGGCCAGTCTAAGTTACTTGCTCTCCTCACTGGAAGCTTCCAAGCCGGAGAAAACAGCAATTGGCAGAACCGCGGATAAACAGGGGGCCATTGTCAGGATGAATCAGGCAGAAAAGAAAATTTACTTGATTTTCTCAGCACACGAATTCGGGGAGGGAGGTCCAGCTATTGAAATGTCCCTGAAGAAGTTTGGCTCCAAAGGCTCTTTCTTTTTTACTGGTGATTTTTACAGAAACAAACAAAATTCAGGATTGATCAGACAACTCCTGGCAGATGGCCATTATCTGGGCGCCCATTCGGACCGGCATTTATTGTATGCTGATTGGAACAAAAGAGACTCGACACTGGTAAAAAGAGGTGATTTTGAGAAGGATTTGCGCTCTAATTACAAAGAGATCATTGGTTTTGGAATACAAACCGGAAAAGCCAGATTTTTTCTTCCTCCATATGAATGGTACAACCAGGAAGTGGTATCCTGGGCAAAACAAATGGGGCTACCAACCATCAACTTCACCCCGGGCATCAGAACCAATGCGGATTATACCACTCCGGATATGCCCAATTACCGGAGTTCAGAACAACTGATGAATGATCTGAAACAGTTTGAATCCAAAGACCCGAACGGATTGAATGGCACATTCATCCTCATTCATTTGGGTACTTCACCTAAGCGAACGGATAAATTCTACCTGCAGCTCGATGATCTGCAAAAATATTTCATTGAAAAGGGATACCAATTTTGCGGCTTATCGGATGTCAACCCATGAGAACCACGAGGAATTCAAACAAAATTTGACTAATTTTAGCATATGACCAGCATCTTAAGAAATATTGCTATTGTGATCTTTGTGCTTGCACTTGTAACGGGATGTTCAGATCAATATAAGTCCAAAAACATCGCTGAAGCTGGAAAATTATTGACAAATGGTCAGTTGACACAGGCAACAGAGATGGCAAATGACCTTCTGAAATCGCATCACCTTTCGGGAAAGGAGAAAAGGGAGCTTGATTCAATTCTAGAGATGTGCGTTCGGATCCGAAGGGATTTTAAACTGTCTGAAAAAGATGTTCTTCAAAAACTGTCAAAGTATAATCCACAGATAGACAGTACTGAGCTAAAGCGACTGGAAAAAGAGGGCAAAATGGATCTGCTAACCATCGATGGAAAAAGAACCTATTTCTCTTCCAGCGTAAGAAATTTATTTTTGCTCGACACCACTTATTCAAGGTTACGGGCACAAAAGGAAGGATCACCGATCGATTCGTTCACCATTTTCAAATTGAAACATACGGCATCTGTTCTGGTTAATACAAAACACTCAGGGGAACCGGTAAATCCGGTAAAGATGAAACTTTCCTACACCATTCGGGTAAATGCCGATGCTGTTCCTGCCGGTGAAATACTCCGATGCTGGATGCCCTTTCCGAGAGAGAGCAACAAACGGCAACAGTTGGTTCATCTGATTCGGACGGATCCCGCAGCAAATCAAATATCACCAGCCACAGATTTACAACGCACCATATATCTTGAAAAAATTTCGGTTGCCAACCAGCCTACCATTTTCCATACCGAAATGGGAATCTCCTCCGCCGCACAATCCTTTCAATTGTCCCCTGAAATGATTGTTCCTTATCAAAAAGAGAGCCCTTTGTACAAAGAATTTACATCCGAAAGGGCTCCACAAATCATTTTCAATGCTAAGATCAAATCACTAGCTAAAAATATCTTACAAGGAGAAATGAATCCACTACTTCAGGTAAGAAAAATATATACCTGGATCAACGACTCTGTTACCTGGGCCAGTGCGCTCGAGTACTCTATCATGCCGGATATCCCCGGTTTCGTGATAGAGAAGCGCCACGGAGACTGCGGCATGCAGACCCTGCTATTTATGACCCTAGCAAGGTCGATAGGCATCCCGGTCAAATGGCAGAGCGGCTGGATGCTCCATCCCGGAGAGGTGAACCTTCACGATTGGTGCGAAGTTTATTACGAGGGGATAGGTTGGGTACCACTCGATCAATCCTATGGACTACAGGATAGTAATAATGATGCGATCCGCTATTTTTACATGACTGGCATTGACTCCTACCGGATGATCGTCAACGATGATTTCAGCGCTCTTTTGACCCCTGCGAAAAAATATTACCGTAGCGAACCATACGATTTCCAACGGGGTGAGATTGAATGGAAGGGTGGGAATCTCTATTTCGATAAATGGTCGTGGCACATGGAGGTGAGGTATGAATGACGGGATGGAAAGACGGAGAGACTGGGATGACTAGGACGATGGTGACTGAATGACGAGTCAGAGAATTCTGGTGTTTTAAATCCCGTCAGGGATGACCAATTTTGTAGCCCTGGGTGGAGCGAAGCGGAACCCAGTAGGAATGTCAATCGACCACCGTCTGCGGTAGCATGCAAAAAAAAGCAGGCAAGTTAATTTAGGACGGAACAGTAGCAGTTTGGAAAGAAGCAAGAATGGGAAAATAATGTGGAAATTGGGAAATGTGAAAATTGCATTGGTGCATACTCGTAGTTATAAGGAACGTTGAGATTTGAAGACCTGATGACTGTTAGACGAAAGATAGCACCAATATGAAGACCACCCACCAACAACGTAGAAATGATTAAATGGAAAAGATTAAAGATTTAATAGAGAAAAAGGTTTTTAAAACACCATTCATTGATACTCATGAGCATTTGATTGATGAGTCTGAACGGCTGGATTGTATAGAACCAATAATTCCTTGTGATGATTGGGCTTTATTACTTAATCTTTATTTTAGCTTTGACTTGATTTCAGCAGGAATATCAAAAGAACAGATTGATAGTTTGTTTTCAAAACAGGTCAATCCAATTAATAAATGGGGAATCTTAAAGGAATATTGGCCATATTTAAAAAACACAACTTCAGGAATAGTATTTCGAAATACAATCAAGATACTTTACGGTATCGACGAGATTTCTGAAGATAATATCATAGAACTACAAAATAGATACGAACAAACAAGAAAAAAAGGATTTTATAAATATATCATTCAAGATATAGCAAATATTAAGCATTGTCATATAAACTCCCCGATTATTGCATGTAAAAAAAGTGAGTCTCCTGACTTATTGCTTCAGGATATTGCATTAAACGGACTAATTCAAGTAGCAGTAAAACCCTATTCTGTTCCTGAAAACGTTAAGATTAATTCTTTATCAGATTGGCACTCGCTAATTGATTGGTGGTTTTCAGAATATAACCAAATTGCAAAGGGCGTGAAAATTGGGAATGCTTATTTTAGAAGGCTTGATTTTGAAAGGGTCGAAGCCAACGAAGTTGAAAAGATATTTATTAGAAAAACCAGTTTACAAATAGTTAGTTCCGAGGAAGAAAAAAAACTTCAAGATCATTTGTTTTGGTACTGTGTTGACAAAGCTTCTGAATATGGATTGCCTGTAAAAATGCATACAGGCCAATGGGCAATGAATAATGTAATGAACATGCAATGGGTAAAGGACAACCCATCAGATTGTGCATCACTGTGCAAGCAAGCTCCAAATACAAAATTTGTCTTTTCCCATTTATGTTATCCTCATTATGAGGAAATGCTTTCTTTGGCAAAAAGTTATTCAAACGCATACATTGATATGTGCTGGTCTTGGTCAATCAATCCTTTGGCAGCTAAAGATTTTTTGAAAAAATTTATACTTACCGTACCAAACAATAAAATCTTCACATTTGGAGGCGATGATAAGATAGTAGAGAATGTAATTGGACATGCTTTTGTTGCCCGCAAAGGGATTGCTCAAGCCTTGACTGAATTAGTAACTGAAAATTGGATAACAATAAGTGATGCGCTAGATTTAGTAGATAATTTAATGTATAAAAATGCTGAGAAAATATTTGAATAATAAAACATACTGGCGCTAATATGTGGTTAAAAATATTAAATATCAAACAATTAAAACATTTTACCTCGTGAATAAGATGAAGTACTTTTTTGGATTCATTCTTTTGTTTGGCTTTTCACTTTTAATGACGGCCAAGGAGTATCCCAAGCGGGAAATGAGGGCAGTTTGGATAGCCACAGTTGAAAATATTGACTGGCCATCTATGAAGCAGCTCACAACAGAGCAGCAAAAAGAGGAAATGATCGCTATACTCGACGCTGCCAAAGAATACAACATGAATGCGGTTGTTTTTCAGATCAGGCCTGATGCCGATGCACTCTACGCTTCCGAACTTGAACCCTGGTCGGAATGGCTTTCCGGGAAACAGGGTGAGGCGCCAAATCCTTATTATGATCCGCTTCAGTTCACCATTGATGAGTGCCGCAAACGAGGACTGGATGTTCATGTCTGGCTCAATCCCTACCGTGCC